>OHOI01000922.1_pt1 | contig 11707 bp, 8 predicted proteins | sample 1569781 | NCBI WGS metagenome assembly OHOI01 (sample SAMEA3879587, study PRJEB24766) | human gut metagenome | biome: human-associated habitat; feature: feces | place: USA | collected 1985/1987 | reverse complement strand
GCATTAAAAAAAATTTTAACTTCAATTAATGACACACAAACAAAAAAAGAGGTTACAGCAAGAATTGAGAATGGAAAAGTTGTTTATGACAAAAGTGAAGAACCACTTGAAGTAAAAAAAGGTGAAAAGATAGTATATACAATAAGGGTATACAATGAAGGAAATCAAGATATAGTAGGAAAAACAGTGGAAGACATAATTCCGGATGGCCTAAAATATTTAAGTGATAGTAAAATAAATAAAGATTATGAAAGGTGAAAATGGTGATTTTATGGAAAATGTATTTACAAGTGAAAAAAAACTTGGCTTTGGACTTATGAGACTGCCGCTTCTTAATCCGAATGATGGAAGCAGTATTGATATTGAACTTACAAAGAAAATGGTTGATACATTTTTGGAAAAAGGATTTACATATTTTGATACAGCGTGGATGTACTGCGGATTTAAAAGTGAGAGTGCAGCTAAGGAGGCTCTTGTATCACGTCATCCGAGAGAAAGCTATACGCTTGCAACAAAACTGCATGCTGGCTTTATAAAGACACTTGAGGACAGAGATAAGGTTTTCAACGAACAGAGAGAAAAAACAGGCGTTACATATTTTGATTATTATCTTCTTCATGATGTCGGTGTTGACCATTATGAGGTATACAAGAAGCTTGACTGTTTTAACTGGCTTGCTGATAAGAAGAAACAGGGACTTGTAAAACATATGGGATTTTCGTTCCATGATAATGCAGAATTGCTTGATAAGGTACTTACAGAGCATCCAGAGATGGAATTTGTCCAGCTTCAGATTAATTATCTTGATTGGGACAGTGAGGCAATTCAGTCAAGAAAATGTTATGAAGTTGCGACAAAGCATGGCAAGCCTGTTATAGTTATGGAGCCGGTAAAGGGCGGAACGCTTGCTAATGTTCCAAAGAAAGTTGAAGAGGCATTCAAAGCATATAATAAAGAAATGTCAATACCTTCATGGGCTATAAGGTTTGTTGCAAGCCTTCCTAATGTGAAGATGGTTCTTAGTGGAATGAGCAATATGGAGCAGCTTCTTGATAATACAGGATATATGCAGGATTTCAAACCTCTTAATGATGAGGAACAAAAAATAGTGAAGGATGCTGTTAAGACAATTAATGAGAGTATTGAAATTCCTTGTACAGGATGTTCATACTGCACGGACGGCTGTCCTAAGCATATTGCTATTCCAAAGTATTTTTCTCTTTATAATGCTGACAAGCAGGAAGCAGAGGGAAAGGGATGGACACCGCAGGGTGAATATTATGACAGGCTTACTAATAATTTTGGAAAAGCGAGCGATTGTATTGCATGCGGTCAGTGTGAGCGTGTCTGTCCACAGCATCTTCCGATTATTAATAATCTTAAAAAAGTTGCCGCTTATTTTGGAAAATAAAATGTTTTACAAAACGTGATTTTGTGATATAAAATACAAGGCAATATTTATTTGATATAAGATTCAATGTAATATCTATAAGAAATGGAGATATGTTATGAAAGTTTTAATGTTAAACGGCAGCTGTAAGAAAGAAGGCAATACTTACAACGCTCTTCTTGAAATTGGAAAACAGCTTGAAAAAGAAGGAATAGATTATGAGATTTTCCAGACAGGAAGTGAGCCTGTAAGAGATTGTATAGGCTGTGGCGGATGTGCAAGTGGTAAGTGTGTATATACGGATGATGCTGTAAATGAATTTGTTGAAAAAGCAAGAACAGCAGATGGATTTGTTTTTGGTACCCCTGTATATTATGCACATCCAAGTGGACGTGTATTGTCATTTCTTGACAGAGCGTTTTACAGTGGTTCCGGAGCATTTAAGTTTAAGCCGGGTGCATCTGTTGCTGTTGCAAGACGTGGCGGAACATCAGCTTCATTTGATGTAATGAATAAATATTTTGGTATTTCACAGATGCCTGTTGCAGGTTCTACATATTGGAATATTGCACACGGACGCACTCCGGGCGAAGTGGTAAAAGATGCCGAGGGAATGCAGACAATGCGTAATCTTGCAAAGAATCTTGCATGGATGATGAAATGTTTCGAGGCAGGAAAAAATGCCGGTATTGAACTTCCGGATACAGAGTCTGGCAACAGAACAAATTTTGTAAGAGAAGATTTATAAAATAATACATATCGGGAATTATATATGAGTAAGAAAAAGTTATTTAATATAGACAAAAATGACCTTATGTTTAACAACAAGGTTTTATTTGCATTGCTTATACCAATAGTAATTGAGCAGCTGCTCAATTCATTTATGGGAATGGTTGATACTATGATGGTAAGCAATCTGGGGAGTCAGGCAATATCAGGGGTGTCACTTGTCGATTCGGTAAATAATCTTATTGTTCAGTTGTTTTCGGCAATGGCGACAGGTGCGGCAATTATCTGTTCGCATTATATAGGTATGAAGGACAAAAAAGGGGCAAATAAGGCAGCAAGACAGGTTGTTCTTACAGTTGCGGTTATAGCAATTGTCATAACAATTATGGGACTTTTGTTTAGAAGACCGATTCTTAGTTTTATATTTGGTAAAGTAGAGCAGGATGTTATGGATAATGCAGTTACATATTTCTTGTATACAGCACTGAGTTATCCGTTTCTTGCTTTGTTTAGTGCCGGTTCGGCGATTTTCAGGTCATGCGGTAATTCGAGATATCCGATGGTTGTCTCAATTATTTCCAATCTGATTAATGTAACCGGTAATGCAATACTTATGTTTGGACTTAATATGGGTGTTGCAGGAGCTGCGATTTCAACACTTGTATCAAGAATTTTTTGTATGGTTGTTATTTTCATTGCACTTTCCAAGCCTAAACTTGAGATTGTGGTTTCACAGTATTATACAATCAGACCAGATTTTAAACTTATTGCATCAATTCTTGCGATTGGTGTTCCGTCGGGAATTGAAAACAGCATGTTTCAGTTCGGTAAGCTTGCGATACAGTCAACAGTTTCTACGATGGGAACTGCAGCTATAGCAGCACAGGCTATGACGAATATTCTTGAAAATGTCAATGGTATTTTCGGTATCGGAGTAGGAATGTGTCTTATGACTGTGGTCGGGCAGTGTATGGGTGCCGGACGGAAGGAAGAGGCAAAGTATTATATCGTAAAACTTGCAGGAATTGCAGAGGTTGGAATTATAGTATCATGTCTTCTTGTTTTGGCACTTGTAAAGCCTATTACGATGCTTGGCGGCATGGAACCTGAGAGTGCAAAAATGTGTATAGAAATGGTTGGTGCAATTACAATAGCAAAACCTCTCGTATGGGTACTTTCGTTTGTTCCGGCATACGGAATGAGAGCGGCAGGCGACGTGAAGTTTTCAATGATAACGTCGATTATCACTATGTGGGGCTGCCGTGTTGCATTGTGTATTGCTCTTGTAAGGATTTTTAACATGGGACCGATGGCGGTATGGTACGGAATGTTTGCTGATTGGACAATCAGAGGAATTATATTTACTACAAGATATTTCAGTGGTAAATGGATGAAAAAAGTTATTGCGTAGAAAAATAGTATATAGAAGGAAAAGGACTTGTACATAATGGACATGCAAATATCACATAGTATTTGCACTAAAGTTCAGAAGAAAGGTTATATACAAGCAAATAAGAGCAGATATAGGTCACATATTGAGTGAATTATGTAAAAGAAAAGGTGTAGAAATAATAGCAGCAGAGTGTATGCCAGATTATGTTCATATGTTTGCGGGTATACCACCGAAGTACATTGTATCGGAAATAATGGGATATGAAAAGAAAGAGTTCTTTGATGATATTCGATAGACATGCAAATTTGAAGTATAAGTATAGCAATAGACATTTCTGGTGCAGAGGATATTATGTCGACACAGTATGTAAGAATGCAAAGAAAATTGAAGAGTATGTAAAAAATTAGATGCAGGAAGATTTGGAATATGATCAGATGTCACTGAAGGAATACATCGACCCGTTTACTGGTGAGCCGGTAAATAAGGCATAATCTAAAGCCCTTTAGGGCTTGCCAGTGGTAGCTATGCATATGGCAAATCTTCAATGGCTCTTTAGAGCCGGCTAGTACCACAGGCTTGTAGCCGCAGAGTAAACCACCAGCTGAGCTGGTGGTCATGATTTTTTAATGTGTTATAATATGAAAAAGTATTTTGAGGTGAAAATATATGAGTAACATAGATATTAATTCTGAAATTCGCACACAGCAACAGATTACAGACTCTGGAAATCCGAGAAAGCCAACAGGTGATGACGGCCAAAAAATGCTGGAACGCATGAATGAGAGTCATTATGCAGTCACGGGCTGGGCGTTGGAACATTGGAATATAAATGAAAGTGACATAATACTTGACATTGGCTGTGGCGGAGGTGCCACATTAAAAAGAATGAGTGACAGTGTCGTGTCAGGTCATTTAACTGGTGTTGATTATTCGTCTACATCGGTTGAAATGTCAAAGGAAACTAATTATGATTCTGTAAAAAACGGAAAAACAGACATAATTGAAGCGTCTGTTGAGTGCCTTCCATTTTTGGATAATTCATTCGATAAAATAATTACGGTTGAAAGTTTTTATTTCTGGCCACATCCGCAGGAAAATTTAAAAGAGGTGTACAGAGTTCTGAAAACAGATGGGACTTTTTTGCTTGTGGCTGATATTTATGGCAAAGATGGATTAGATGTGCAGATTTTGGAAAATATAAAAAAATTTAATCTGTATAATCCAACACCTGACGAATATAAAAAATTATTTGAAAATGCTGGATTTATAGATGTTAAAGTGCATATAAAGGAAGATGATAACTGGATATGTATTGAAGGTCATAAATAAGAAGTGTAATGTGAAAGTCTGGGAATATTGGTGAGATGTTCTCAGGCTTTCACTCGTATAACATAATTGATATAAAAAATATCATAAAAGTATTGATAAAGCATATGACATGTAATAATATATTAATGCAATAATAAATATATAAGGAGGACTGCCTATTGATCAATGAACCATTTTTGAACCGGAACCATAAAGATGCCCTGTTTCGGTTTATCTTTAAAAATCCTAAGGATTTACTATCTTTGTATAATGCGTTGAATGGTACTGACTATACGGATGTATCTGATTTAACCGTTACTACTCTTGAAGATATTGTCTATATGTCTTATAAGAATGACATATCTTTTATTCTTGGAAGTGAGATGTCACTTTTCGAGCATCAGAGTACATTTAACCCAAACATGCCGCTCCGTGGATTGTTTTATTTCTCAAGTCTTTATAAAAAATATGTGGCTGAAAATAATATCGACATCTACTCATCAAAACGGGCACAAATTCCAATACCACGATACATAATATTTTATAACGGTCGTCAGGAGATGCCGGAAAGATGCGTGCTGAGGCTGTCGGATGCGTTTGTGAAAAAATCGGATAATTATAATTCAAATCAAGTCACCGCCAGCGATACATCCAGCAATTGTAATTCGGTAAAATTTCAACCAGCAATGGAAATCACCGCTCATATGATTAACATAAATATTGGTAATAATGCGGAATTGATGAAAAAATGCAGGCTGCTCCACGATTATGCAGCATTTATCGGGCTAATCCGTGATTATGTATCACAGGAAAATGATATTAACACAGCCGTTACACTTGCAATTAACCAAGCCATAAGCCATAATATTCTAAAAGAAGTATTATCAGTGCATACAGCGGAGGTGCGTGACATGATTCTGACAGAATATAACGAAGAACAGCATATAAAAAATGAGAAAAATATCAGCTATGACGATGGGTTTAATGATGGAATTGAGCAAACAAAAATTGAAGCTATCAAAAACATGATTAAACTTAATGTCCCAAAGGATAAGATATTGGAATGTTATTCGGAAGAAGAATATAATTCTGCCCTTAATGATACTGAGAATTAAATTTCTTGAATATATGCAAAATTTATGTCATAATAGCGTAGATTAAGAATACATATACAAAGAAAGGCGGATTTTTTATGTCAGAAATTCACAGTATAGATGCGGAGGACGATCAGTTCGCATATCGTTATGACACCCAGCTTTTAATTGACAAAAGAGACAAAGATTTGGATGAAGATGAAATTTCCGATTACATAACAGAACATTTTGAAGGCAACAGCCTTATCGCTGCCGGAGATGAAGATTTAGTAAAGATTCATTTTCATACAAATGAACCATGGAAAATCCTTGAATATTGCAACACTGTCGGTGAAATTTATGATATTGTCGTAGAGGATATGATTCGTCAGACTGCCGGATTACAAGGTTAATAAACAGGCTCCGCCAACACATAAGTGCCAGCGGAGCCTTGATTTACAATTACTTATTATTATTTACAGTTCTTCTTTTTTCTTCCAGACATTACTGCAAATCCAGCAAACGATACCATGAAAAGCATTGACCAAAGAACCGGCTTTGCTGTATCTCCCGTCTGTGTAATATCTGTACCCTGATTATTATTTGTATCTGCAACTTCATTATTGACAATTGTAAAACTTGTAGATGCTATACCATCTTTCCATATAATTTCAAATACATGGCTTCCTACAGACAATGTCTTAATATAATCCGGCTTTAATGTGATTATTGTTGAGCCCTCTGCAACTGTATAATTCATGGCATCAACGCTCACACCATCCACTTTAATTCTTATGAACTTGGCAAAATCACCATTTCCTTTTATCACAAGATTCATATCAGTATTCTGTGGCCATGAACTATCTGCACCGGCAATAATCTTATATTCCAACGGCACAAGTTTTTCAATATCAGCTTTTTCAAGAATTGTTCCGCAAACCTTACATTCTTTGTGTCTGCTTCCTGTCTCTTCAATTGTTGCCTCTTTATCTGTCATCCATTCACTTACGGTATGATTTGCATTTACAACAAAATTAACCTCTGTGCTGTTACCTGCTTTATCATAAGCGATTACCTTATGCATTCCATCTGCTAAAATATATCTGCCATTAATTGATGTCAGCGTTTGCACATCATCACCGATTATATCAGTCACCTTGTCAAAATTGTCATCTGATACAGTAAATTCTACCTTTTCACAGTAGATTTCACCTTCTGCAACACCATCTATAACAGGTGTAGTTGAATCAATTACCACACCATCTGATGAAATATATGTTGCATTTCCTGCGTGGTCTTCAATTCTTGCAAAAACAACATACTTGTTATCGGGATTAACATTAAATGATGCTTTGTAATTCTTAAATTCTCCCGCTGTGAATCTCTTTTCAAGTTCATCTGTTGTATAAACCTTTGCTTCGTCTCCGCTTGCAATCAGATATGAAATCTTAACCACATCTTCAGATAAATTAAAACCATCACTGCTATAACTGTCATCTGTTCCTGCAATTGTTACTTTCTGTGTCGCACTGAAGAAACGTCCGAAAGTTATTTTGTTAAGAAGTGTATTCCATGTATTATCACTTAACTTAATCTCACCTGTCGGCTTAATCGTATCTGCCTTAAAATCTCCGTGTTCCGCTTTACAGTCATCACATATTGCCTTTTTGAAATATGTGGCTGTTCCACCGGAACATTTTTCTGTTTCCTTATACGTGCAGCCTGAATTCGTACAAATCCTGCTGTGTGTATTGTCTCTGTTTGATGTCCATTCTGACATGTTGTGTCCTGTTGCTGGTGCTGCCTCAAAATTTCCTTTTATTTGTGTCTCAAAATCGTTATATAAAGAATTCTTAAATCTAGCAACATATTCTATAATTTCAGGATTTGTACAATCTCTGTTTTGTACTACCACAATATCAGAAGCGGCTGTCTCTGAATCAGTATACTCACATATACTGCATTTTCTTACTGCAGTACATGTCTTATAATCATCCGACCATGTATAAGTATATTCACATGTATGGGATATCTCCTGGATTTTATAACCGTCACTCTTGTCACAATAAGATTTTGTACATTCTTTCCAGTGATTTATGCTATCACTGTGCCATACTGCATTATCGAATCCATGTGTATGAGTAACGATAATTTTAAATCTACATGTCTTTGTATCACCGTTTTTTGTATATGATACCGCAAGAATCTTTTCACCTACCGTATTCATATCCAATTCGTCTGCATTTGTTGTATATCCTGTAATCTGCTCACTATAACCGTCTTCATAATATGCAGTTACCGTAATATCATCAACATTCAAAATTTCTCCTGCTTCATAAGCAGTTTTTTTCTTGTGGGCATCAAGCCTTGTCGGAACAAGAGATGTATTATGTTCAATTACAAGCTTTCCATCAGACAAAGCAATGTCATAATTTGATGTCACATCCTTTGAATCGTTTGTAATTGCTATACTGCTTACGCTGATTGTTCCGTTATCTGTAAGTGCCGTTGTACTTGCTTTAAGTGTAATCTCCGAAATACCATCGCCTTCTGTCAAACCGCTTACATTATATTTTGTGTTATCAATATCATTTCCCCATACTATCCTCTGGTCATCAACTTTAACTTCAAGATCTTTTTTCGCAATAACTACTTTCTTTTCACCTGTAACCGTGTCATAGTTTGACTTTTCAATCTTATAGCAGACGGTATATTCACCTGCATCGGTAAATACAGGATTATTTGTGCTGTAAGTTTTTCCGTCCGTACTGTAAGTTACATTTGTCGAAGACGGACTCATAACATCAACGCTTATACTATGCGGCTTGCCGTCATATGTGCCGCTGTAATCCGTAGCGTTATACAATATCGTGCCGTTTTCCACAGTAAGCGTAATTACAGCTTCACCAGCCGCATAATTTCCGTTTGCCGCTGTTATAACTTTTACTTTAAAAATTCCTGTATTTTTAATATTTAAAATACTTCCGTCAAGTGTACCCTCACCGGTAACCGAACCGTCAGTCTCTTTTGAAACCAAAGAATAGACCGCTGTACCTGCATTACTGTCGATTGTAAAGTATTGTGACACATCAATATCCGACTCATCATACTCAAGTCCTGTATCTGTTCCCGTAATACTGACAGGTGTAGCCGCTTTATTTTTAATTACCGCTATACCTGTTGTCTCACATCCTACAGCTATTTCATAATCTTCTAATTTGCTAACATCAAAGCTCCATCTGAAAGTATTTTCTGCCGAAGGACTATCATTATAATCTCCCTCTAAAGTCCATGTAACATCAATTTCACCCGTAACAGGTTCCATGCTTCCGTCAAATGAAAGACCTGCCGTATTTCCAAGTTCATCATTACTATCTAAAATACTGTCCTCTGTATAATATTGCGTAAATGTATTATCAGCAGGAACTACAGGTTTTTTTATGGTTGTAATCTTACGTTTATCTGATTCAAAGCCTCCTGTTACACTAATAATTCCATTTTTATCAACAACCTTTTCATCCACAAATTCTCTTCCGTTTATAAAAATCTTCGTATATGGTGCCAATACATAACCTTCGGCAGGTGAAAATGTTAAATGTGCCTTATACTTAGCCGGGTAGTAGTCCACCGTTGAACTTACAGCGTTTCCCTGTATATCCGTCCATGTGATTGCTGCATCTGCAATTCCCTCTGTATTACATTTTATATCTGTATCAAACTTTTCTTCTCCTTTTGGAGCATTGATTGTCGCATCAATCCTGTCTATAACTTTACCACTTAATGCATTTACGGCATATGCCATATCATCATCCTGTGTTTCCAGCCAGATGTGGCATTTTGACAAATCAATATCTTCAGATAAATTCAATGCCTCTTTAATATATGAAGATGTACATACATACTCTGCTGAATCCAACTTTGGACTGCAATAAAACCAGTTACTTCCTCCGTCATTTCCCTGAACCATAAGAACCACACGACCTGAGCATTTTCCTTTTTTAGCAATAATCTTTCCTTCTCCGGCATCATAAGCTGCAAAACCAATATCTTTATTACCTCCGTCAAGTCGCAATGTCATAGCTGTTCCATCGTAAACAGTCCCCTTTGCCTCATCGGTCTGAGAGTAAAATGCTGTTGCTGATGACGCAAAAAGAACCGATGAAAGATTCAGATTGGAAGCCGCACGTACTGCACAAACATTCTCGGCACTTTCAAAGTACCTTGAGCCGACTTTATCACCGCAAACAGCTATAAGTGCACGATCTGTACCTGCCGTACGCAGCCAAAATGCACTGTCTTGACTGTTATTCCAAAATGTCCTCATTGGCAATATTATTTTGTCAAAAGTTCCTATCTTTATATCTAAATCACCATAACCGCCCCCGGGTACATATAATTTATCGGAAACAGTATATGAATCGGAATTCAATGTATCCCACATATTAAGCGTTGTAGCCTGCATCAGGGATTTTTCTGTCGCGGTAAATCTGCTGCTGTCAGCTATACTCAACAAATTTTGTCTGAGTTCACATGCGCCGTAATGATCAGAACTTACTGTCGTAGGAACATAATCATAGTATGTATATGTTCCCATACCTTCCTGAAATGTTACATCATTATTATCAGGATTAAACTTGATTCCCGTTGCCAAAGGACTCACGGTAAAAATAACTGTATTATCACCATCTATATTGTTATCTTTTCCCAATATGTACCAAGAATATGCACCGTCTTCATTTTTACCTAATTCCAGCTTTCCGATACCATCAGGTGTTCCATCATAATGTAAAACCGAATCCATCAATTGGTCTTTTGTTGCAAAAACCGTACTGATTTCTGCCGGTACAGCATAAGTCATTCTGTCCTCATCTGTTGTCTCAAGCCATATCTGACAATTTCTCCAATCAATATCATCAGAAATATTTAATGCTCTCTGAATATCTGAAACTTTAACCGTATCCGTTTTATCTATTTTTTTACTGTAATACCAGTCATTCGTTCCATCGTTTCCTTGTATCACAAGTGACACCGTATCAGAAATGCTTCCCTTTGTTGCCCTAATATATCCGTTCTCAAAGTTATAGTACACAGAACCTATATCCTTATTCTTTCCATTAATCCGCAGTCTCATCGCCGTACCCTCTGCGATTGTGCCATACACCGCAGAATCAGAAGTAGCTGCCGTGGCTGAAGACGCAAAAAGAACTGTTGCCAGATTCAGATTCGCAAGCGGACGTACTGCTAATTTTTCGTTCACATCATGACCTTCTATTCGATACGAATTCTGTATTTCATAGGGATTCGCTGCAAGTTCGCTAATTGAACCACCATATCGGGGTGTACGTGTCCAAAAAGGTTCTCCGACAGCCCAATATACGTTGCTTGCTATTTTCTTTGTATTAGTATATACTGCTATCAGCAGTTCTTTATGACTAAGATAATTATAAAAATCACAACCCGGAGCATATAACTTATCCGATATAGTATACCTTTCATAGTCTAAATCCTCTGTTGTTACTTCTACCTCATTCATTATATCCTTCTCTGCATCGGAAAAGTATGTATCATTGTCATCTCTTGCCATATCCTGAAGAACTTTCCTTAACTCACTTGCACCATAGTGACTTGCATATACTTCTTGCGGAGCATTATTTCCATAATTTCCGTACTCCTCCTTATATGTTTTTGTTATCGAACCTGAAGATATGTCCTCAAATATCTGTTCTTTTTTTATGGAATCGGCTGCAAAAATAATTGTATTATCCTTTACATTATTTACACCCCCATCCTTTCCAAGAATATACCATTCCTGTA
>OHOI01000919.1_pt1 | contig 11746 bp, 7 predicted proteins | sample 1569781 | NCBI WGS metagenome assembly OHOI01 (sample SAMEA3879587, study PRJEB24766) | human gut metagenome | biome: human-associated habitat; feature: feces | place: USA | collected 1985/1987 | reverse complement strand
ATACGGTTGCTGTCACAGCGCCCCTGCGCACCGTCACGCCCACTCCTTCGCCCACGCCGACGGTTGAATCCGTTTTCAATTTCGGCACGAACACCGTCATGCCGACGACACAGCCGGGCGTGATTACGTCCAACGGCATTGTCACCGTGGTGACCACGCCGCCCGGCAGCGTCGCCACCACTGCGCGGCCGACCGCAACGCCCACGCCAACTGCGGCTGCCGTTCTCAAAAAAGGCTCGTCCGGCGCTGACGTCAAAACACTCCAGCGCCGCTTGAAGCAGCTTGGCTACTACACCGGCAGCGTTGACGGCGATTTCGGCGACGCGACGGAGAAGGCGCTGCGCGCGTTCCAAGACCGCAACAATCTGCTGGTGGACGGCATCGCGGGCAAATCGACGATGGCAAAGCTGAACAGCTCCAACGCTGTCAAGGCAGCCGCCGCAACCGCTACTCCGCGCAAGACCGCAACCCCCAAGCCGAAAACCACCGCGACCCCAAACCTCTCCACTGAGTATTATCTCCAGAGCGGTTCGTCCGGCACACGCGTCCGCACGCTGCAGGCGCGCCTGATTGAACTGGGCTGGATGGCGGGTTCGCCGGACGGCAACTATGAGGGTGCGACAGAATACGCCGTCAAGGCGTTCCAGAAAAAGTACAAGAGCCTGTACACCGACGGTGTCGCCGGGCCTTCGACGCTGCAAACGCTGTATTCTTCCTCCGCGGCGAAATCCTCCACGCCCGTTTCCTCCATCGGCACTACGCTGGAGTCCGGCATGAAGAACAGCGGCGCCGTCAAGGCGATGCAGACGCGCCTGAAATCCTTGGGCTACCTGACCGGCACAGCGGACGGCTCTTTCGGCGACGCGACAAAGGCGGCAGTGATTGCCTTCCAGACGGCGAACGGCCTGAAGGCGGACGGCAAGGCGGGCACGTCCACCCTGAACCGCCTCTATTCCGACGCGGCGATTGCTGCCAGCTCCATGCCGACGGCGACCGCTTCCACCTCTGTGGACGGCTACACGACGCTCTCCGAGGGCGACACCGGCACGGCGGTTCGCAATCTCCAGAAGGCGCTGAAAAACAAGGGTTACTATTCCGGCAGCGTGGACGGCAAATACGGCGCGGCAACGACGGCGGCAGTCGTCGCGTTCCAGTCAGCGCAGGGCTTGCGCGTGGACGGCAAGGCAGGCCCCGCGACCCAGCGTGCGCTGTTCACCACCTCCAGCAGCACGGATACATCCAAGTACACCACGCTCCGGCCGGGTGACAGCGGCGCGGCGATTCGCCAGCTGCAAACGACGCTGAAGCAGAAGGGCTATTATACCGGCACGATTGACGGCGATTACGGCTCCGCCACAACGGCGGCGGTCAAGGCGTTCCAGAAGAAGATGAACATCACGCCGGTGGATGGCATTGCGGGCGACAAGACGCTGACGCTTCTGTACTCCTCTGACGCGGTGGACAGCGACGAATACGCGACGCTGCGCCCCGGCGACACGGGCGCGGCAGTGCGCACCATGCAGGCGACGCTGTACGAACTGGGTTACTACGACGGCTCTCGCGACGGCGTGTACGGCGCAACGACGCAGGATGCTGTCCGCGCATTCCAGATTCGCAACAAGGTGACGCCGGTGGACGGCATCGCGGGCAACAAGACGCTGACAAAGCTGTACAGCGGCACAGCGGTTGCGGCAGCGGCGAAAACGACGGAGTACAAAACGCTCCGCAAGGGCGACCGCGGCGACGAAGTGGTGCAGATGCAGGACAGCTTGCAGCAGCTTGGCTATCTGGCAGCCGTCACGGGCTATTACGATGATGCGACCGTCGCGGCGGTTCGCTCCTTCCAGTCCCGCAACGGGCTTTCCGTGGACGGCTCCGCGGGTCAGGAGACCCTCGCGGTGCTCTACGGCAGTAATCCCCGCGCGGCATATTAAGGGAGAACCCAAGGGGCGCTGCCCCTTGACCCTGCCAAAGGGTCTTCGACCCTCTGGACTCCCTTCTCGCGATTGAGTTGAGCACACTTTCATACAGTGTCCGCGTGTTTATTTCTAAGAATACAGTCCAGCTTGGCACGTTTGCACGGCTGGACTGTTCTCTTATCCACAGCTTTTCCCCGTCTTCCACCGGAAGGAGGCATTCCCGTGCAGAAAATCCGCTTTCTCCCCCTGCTGTGCGTTGTGCTGATGCTCTTCACCGCCCCGACCCTGCTCGCCCAGCAGGAGCCGGATACGCCCTATCCGGCGGAAACCATGCTCTCTGTCCGCATGATGCCGCCCGGCGAACGTAGCCTGCGCAATTTCCTGTATCCAAAGCTCATGGCGCAGGAAGGCAGCATTCAACTTCCCGCCGGAACGTCCTACAATCTGCTGGTACAGACCTTGGATAACATGCGCAACGACTATCCGGAGCTGTTTCACATCGAATCCTACCGCGTCCACTATCAGCGCAATCAGCCGGATGTCGCCCAAAGCATTTCACCGAATTACTTGTGTTCCGCCGAAGAAGCATCAGCCTTGCGCAAACAGCTGCTGGAAACAGCACAGTCGTGGGTGAACGAAAATCCCGACCCGCTGGCGCTGTACGAGCGGCTTGTACTGAATGCAACCTATTCTCCCGACAGCATGTGGCAGCACACAGCCGTGGGCGCTTTGCTGTATGGCGAAGCCACCTGCGCAGGATATGCGCAGGCGATTTCACTGCTCTATCGACTTGCGGGCATTCCATGCGCAACCATCATCGGCGAAGCGTCAGACACAAGCGGCGAAACCGGTTTGCATGCATGGAATGTGACCAATTTCGGCTTTCTTGACGCAACATGGGGTGCCGCTTTCGACGGGCATGTGTTCCACAGCAACTACGCCATGGGTGAAGCGGATATGTCCATCGACCACACGCCCAATCGCGGGTACACTTTCCCCGACCTGAGCGGCGTTCCGAACTACTATCAGGCGCATGGGCTGTACGTCTCCACCGAGCAGGAACTGCTGACCCAGCTGATGCGTCTTGTGGACGGTGAAACCGTGGAGATTCAGCTTTCGCCCGACCTGTACGCACGGTATACAGCGGCTATGAAGGACAAGCAGTCCGATATTGTCACCTTTTGCGCCGAAGCAGCAGGGGCGGAAATTCCCTTCTACGACCCATGCCGCATCCTGTCCGACAAGGCGCATCGCGTTTTGCTGCTGATTCCCCACCCTGAATTGGCGGAGCAGTAACAGCAGTTTGCACGAGCGTAAAGGCAGATTATTGCCCCTGAGCACTTGCATGTTCGGGGGCTTTCATGTTATAATGAAAGAGTAGTGTGTCTATTCGGGAATAGATGCGCTCATATGATTGTGATTTTCCAAATATTATCAGAAATTGTTTCTATATTGAAAGGAGAACTTTATGTTCGATTGGGTCAAAAAACTGCTGGGCAGCAGCAATGACGCGGAGGTCAAAAAGCTGCAAAAGACGGTCAACGCCGTGGAAGCCCTCGAAGATGAATACAAGGCGCTGACGGACGAGCAGCTGCGTGCCAAGACGGATGAATTCCGCGCGCGCTTGCAAAATGGCGAAACCGAAGATGACATTCTGCCCGAAGCGTTCGCCGCCATCCGCGAAGCCGACGCCCGTGTGCTGGGGATGCGCCCGTACCGCGTGCAGGTGATGGGCGGCCTGGTGCTGCATCAGGGGCGCATCGCCGAGATGAAGACCGGCGAGGGCAAAACGCTGGTCGCCATCCTGCCTGCCTATCTCAATGCCCTGACGGGAAAGGGCGTGCACATCGTCACGGTCAACGACTATCTGGCCAAGCGCGACTCGGAATGGATGGGGAAGGTCTATCGCTTCCTCGGCCTCACGGTCGGCCTGATCGTCCACGATCTCAAGCCGGACGAGCGCCGCGCCGCCTATGCTGCCGATATCACCTACTGCACGAACAACGAGCTCGGCTTTGACTATCTGCGCGACAACATGGCTCTTTATAAGAAGGACATGGTCCAGCGCGGCCATAACTTCGTCATCGTCGACGAGGTCGACTCCATCCTCATCGATGAGGCCCGTACGCCGCTTATCATCTCCGGCAAGGGCGAGGAATCGACAAAGCTCTATGAAATGGCCGACTTCTTTGTCTCCGGCCTGCGCCGCAAGGTGTTTGCCACGACGGACGAGAAGGAAATTCAGGACGACCTCGACTGCGATTACTATGTCGAGGAGAAGTCCCGCACCGTCTCGCTCACGGCCAGCGGCATCGCCAAGGCCGAAAAGTATTTCGGCGTGGAGAATCTGTCCGATGTGGAGAACACGACGCTCGTGCACCACATCAATCAGGCCATGAAGGCCCGCGGCGTCATGAAGCGCGATATCGACTATGTCGTCAAGGACGGCCAGGTCATCATCGTCGACGAATTCACCGGCCGCCTGATGTACGGCCGCCGCTATAACGAGGGCCTGCATCAGGCCATCGAGGCCAAGGAGGGCGTGTCCGTTGCCAGCGAGAACAAGACGCTTGCGACCATCACGTTCCAGAATTTCTTCCGCCTGTACGCCAAGCTTTCCGGCATGACCGGCACGGCCATGACCGAGGAGGAGGAATTCTCCGCCATCTACAAGCTCGACATCGTCGAGATCCCGACGAACAGGCCCGTTATCCGCGTCGATCACAACGACGTCGTCTATAAGACGGAGGCAGGCAAGTTCCGCGCCGTCATCCAGCAGATCAAGGACTGCCACGCCAAGGGCCAGCCCGTGCTGGTCGGCACCATCTCCATCGAAAAGTCCGAGTATCTCTCGAAGCTCCTCAAGCGCGAGGGCGTGCCGCACACCGTGCTGAATGCCAAGCACCACGAGCGTGAGGCCGAGATCGTGGCGCAGGCCGGTAAGTTCGGCGCCGTGACGATCTCCACGAACATGGCAGGCCGCGGCACGGATATCATGCTCGGCGGCAATGCCGAATACATGGCGCTGTCCGACCTGCGCAAGCAGGGCCTGCCGGACGAGCTGGTGGCAGAGGCCAATTCCTATGCCGAGACGGAAAATCCCGAGATCCTTGCCGTGCGCGAGAGCTACAAGCAGCTGCTGGCGCAGCACAAGGCCGAGATCGCCGAGGAGGCCGCGCGCGTGCGCGAGGCCGGCGGCCTGTTCATCGTCGGCACGGAGCGCCACGAGTCCCGCCGGATCGACAATCAGCTCCGCGGCCGTGCCGGCCGTCAGGGCGACCCCGGCGAAACGCGCTTCTATCTGTCGCTCGAGGACGACATCATGCGCCTGTTCGGCTCCGAGCGCATCATGAACATGATGAATTCGCTCGGCATCGACGAGGACACGCCCATCGACGCCAAGATGCTCTCCAACGCCATTGAGAACGCGCAGAAGAACGTCGAGAGCCGCAACTTCCAGATGCGCAAGAACGTGCTGGAATACGACGATGTCATGAATACCCAGCGTCAGGTCATCTACGAGCAGCGCCAGAAGGTGCTCGACGGCGAGGACCTCTCCTCGACGATCGAGGGCATGATCCACTATGTCATCGACACGGAGGTCGAGGATGCCTTCGCCGGCGCCGACCACTGCGACGACCCGGAGAAGCTGGCGCAGATCAACGCAAAATTCGAGGGCGTCTATTATCCGAAGGGCGCATTCGCCCCGCAGCCCGGCCTGAGCCGCGACGAGGCGAAGGAGCAGCTCTATCCGCTCTTCCGCCAGACCTATGCCGCGCGCGAGCAGGAGTTCGGCGCGGAGCGCATGCGCGAGATCGAGCGCATCATCCTGCTGCGCGTCGTCGACGAGTACTGGATGGACAACATCGACGCCATGGAGGACCTGAAGCAGGGCATCCGCCTGCGCGCCTACGGGCAGACCGATCCAGTCGTGGCGTATAAGCGCGAGGGCTTTGCGATGTTCGACGGCATGATCAACGCCATCCGCGAGGAGACCGTCCGCCGCCTGTATCTGTTCCGCCTGCGCACGGAGGAGGATATCCGCCGCAAGCAGGTCGCAAAGATTACGGCGACCGGCGGCGCTGCCGACAAGACCGTCAAGCAGCAGCCCGTGAAGAAGATCAAGATCGGCGCGAACGATCCGTGCCCGTGCGGCAGTGGCAAGAAATACAAGTATTGCTGCCGCGACAAGGACGAGGCCAAGTCATGAGCTTCCGCGTCCATCGAGAAGGAGAGCTGGAATACCTGACGAGCGATGTGCTGGACGGCGCGGCCCACTGCTTTTCCACCCGCTTCGGCGGGGTGAGCGAGGGCGCGCTCGCCAGCCTGAACCTCGGCACGCACCGGGGCGACCGGCCGGAAAACGTGCTGGAGAATTATGCCCGTCTCGGCAGGGCCGTTGGCTTTGCGCCGGAGGAGACCGTGTTCACGAAGCAGGTGCATTCCGCCCTCGTCGAGCGTGTCGGCCGCGCGGACTGCGGCCGCGGCCTGCAGCGGGAGGCGGAGCACGGCGTCGACGGCCTCGTGACGAACGAGCCGGGCGTTGCACTGACAATTTTCTCCGCCGACTGCACGCCCGTGCTGCTGTTTGACCCAATAGCACGCGCCATCGGCGCGGCCCATGCGGGCTGGCGCGGCACGGCGGCGGGCATTGCGGCCCGCGCGGTCGAGGCCATGCAGCGGGAGTTCGGCTGCCGCCCGGAGAACATCCGCGCGGCCATCGGTCCTTGCATCGGCCCGTGCTGCTTTGAGACGGATGCCGATGTGCCGGATGCCATGCGCGCCGCCCTCGGCAGCGAGGCCGGGCAGGCCATCCGGCCCGCCGGAGCAAAATTCTATGTCGACCTGAAGCGGCTCAATGCTATTTGGCTGCGCCGCGCCGGGGTGACGTGCATCGACGTCAGCGCCGACTGCACGGCCTGCCAGCCGCAGCGATTCTGGTCGCACCGGCGCGTGGGCAATGCCCGCGGCTCGCTGGCGGCCATCATCCGGCTGCGGGAGGAGGGCTGATATGAAGCGACTGCTTGCCCTCTGCCTGCTGCTTGCTCTGCTGCTGTGCGCCTGCTCTGCGGCCGGTCAGCCCACGCAGGCCACGGAGCAGCCGACGGAGGAGACTGCGGCCGCCCCGACGGAGACGGCCGCCGCGCCGAAGACGTTCGGCCTGTCCTACCTGCCGGAGCACGGCTTCAACCCCTATACCTGCACGGCGACGGTGAACCGCGCGGCGTTTTCGCTGCTGTATGAGAGCCTGTTCGTCGTTTCGTCGCATTTCCGTGCCGAGCCGCTGCTCTGTGAGAGCTTCACGGCCTCGGAGGACGGGAAGACCTATCGCTATACCCTTGTTTCCGGCGTGAGCTTTTCCGACGGAACGCCCCTGACGGCGCAGGACGCTGCCGCCTCGCTGCGCGCGGCGCAGCAGAGCGCGCTCTATTCCGGCAGGCTGGCGCATATGCTGTCCATCACGGCGGATGACGACCGCACCCTGACGGTCACGCTCGACACGGCGTATGAGAATTTTTCCCTGATGCTCGATGTGCCCATCGTCTCTGCGGCGACGGTACAGAGCAGCACGCCGCTCGGCACGGGACCGTATTATCTCGACGGCGAGGTGCTCCGGCGCAGCAGCCGCTGGTGGCAGACACAGGCCCCGGCCGTGACGGCCGAGACCATCGAGCTGCAGGCGGCCAAAACGCCGAACGACATCCGCGACAATTTCGAATTCGGCAGCACGGACCTTGTGTACTGCGACCCGAATTCCCCGGCAGCCGTCGGCTACCGCTGCGATTATGAGGCGTGGGAAGCGCCGGCGCCCATCCTGCACTATGTCGGCTTCAACCTCTACAGCGGCTGGTTCACGAATGTCGCTCTGCGCCGCGCCTTCACCTACGGCGTCGACCGCGAGGCGATGACGAGCGCCGTCTATAACGGCTTTGCGCAGGCGGCGACGCTGCCCTGCTCGCCTGCCTCCGACCTCTATGACGCGCAGCTTGCTGCGCAGTATGCCTATTCGGCCACGGCCTTTCAGGCCGCCATCCACAATGCCGGCGTGCCGACGTCCGAGACGGACTGTCCCGTGCTGCTTGTGTGCTCGGACGACCCGGCGCGCGTGCGCGCTGCGGAATATCTGTCCTCCTCCATGCAGGAAAACGGCTTCTTTCTCAAGGTCCGCTCGCTGGGCCGCGAGGCCTATGTGGCCGCTCTGCAGGCGGGTAATTACGACGCCTATCTCGGCGAGGTCCGCCTGACGGCGAATTTCGACCTGTCGGAATTCTTCCGCACGGGCGGCGCGCTCAGCTACGGGGCCGTGGCGGACGCTTCCCTGGCCGGCCTCTGCACGCAGGCGCTGGGCAATTCCGGCAGCTATGCCGACCTCTGTGCGCGCCTGCTCGACACCGTGCCGTTCTGCCCCATTGTGTTCAAGAGCTACGAGGTCTGCGTCAGCCGCGGTGCGATCGCCTCCATCTCGCCGGGCGTGGACTGCGTGTTCCACAACGCCGCCACGGCGCGCACGCTGGCCGATGCCGACCACTCCTATGACGGCGCGGCAGAGCCGTCAACACCGACGGATGTATCGGCCGACCCAGCCGAACCCACGGAGCCGGCCGATGCGGCGGACCCCACGCAGGAACCCTGATATCGATCCCGCCGGTTTCCCCGGCGGGATGAGCTTGCCCAAAACGTGGTTTTGGCAAGCTCTCAAACGAGACCCGTTTCACTGGGCTCTCGTTTGAAAGGGGCTGCGGCTCGCTGCAGCGCACGAAGGGCACGCCCTTCGCACGTTTGCGAGCCGAGCGGTATTTTCTCCGACGTACACGCCGCCGGAGAAAATGATTGCCACTTTCTTTGCGCCTGCGGGCGCAAACTCTGCGAGGCCTTTTTTGATAGTTGATGGTCTGTATCCCGCCGGTTTCCCCGGCGGGATCGTTTTATGCAAAAAAACGGCGCAGAATTAAAATTGTAACAATGCAATGTACGAAAACGCTTGACGAACGGGGAAAAACGTGGTATCCTGCAGTCAGAAGGGAAACGAGTGATTTCCCAAAAAGAAACGGAGGGCCTGACCATGAGACGAACGCTGTTTTGCCTGCTTTTGAGCCTGATCCTGCTCTTCACGGCCTGCGCACCGGCGGCAGTTCAGACCGAGCCGCCGACGGAGGCTCCTACCCAAGCAACGACAGAGGTTCCTGCCGAAGCGCCGACTGAGGCCCCTACCGAAGAGCTGACAGAGGCCTTGCCGGAGGAGACGGAGGCCCCGACGGAGCCGCCGGAGCGTCCGGAGCATACCGTGAGGATTCAGGTCTCTGACAATTGTGATTATACAGTCACGAATGCAGAGGGACAGACCACCCGACAGGGAGATGACGGCAGGCCGAGGGGCGATCTGGTGGTTTACAGCATTGATCTTTATGGCTTTGATACCGGGACCCTGCCAATGGAAGTGTGGGAGGTAGCGGCGAGCGACAGCTTTACACTGGAGACGACGACGTCCCCCTGTGCCTTCTGTGCGGAGATCGGAGATGCATTTTATGCCGTGACGGAATGTACCGGCGTTACCCGCATTGAGTTCCGCGATGGCTATATCAAACTGACTGGCTCGGAGATGACCTATAAAATGCTCACGACTTTTGATGCAGGAGAGGATTACTATTTTGAAATTACCGGTACGGGAACGACGGAGATTGAATTTCCCATGGGGGAGATTGCAAGCACCGGTGCGCTCAGTGAGACTTATCAGGTAGAAAAATTTTCAATTTACTCCGTTTAACTGACCCTTACACCCGAGAGAGGAGAAAATATAATGAAAAGGACATTTGTGTTTTTGACTGCTATTTTCCTGCTCCTCACGGCCTGCGCACCGGCGGTAGTTCAGACCGAGCCGCCTACGGAGGCCCCTACCGAAGCGCCGACGGATGCTCCTACCGAGGCCCCTACCGAAGCACCGACGGAGGCTCCAACTGAGGCCCCTACCGAGGAACTGACAGAGGCTTTGCCGGAGGAGACGGAGGCCCCGACGGAGGCGCCGGAGCGTCCGGAGCATACTGTGAAGATTCAGGTTTCCGTGAACTGTGATTGCACGATCACCAACGCGGAGGGGCAGACTGTCCGGCAGGGGGATGACAGCGGACCGGAGGGCGATCTGGTGGTTTACAGCACTGATCTTTATGGTTTTTGTACCGGCACCCTGCCGATGGAGGTGTGGGAGGTTGCGGCCAGTGACAGCTTTACGCTGGAGACGACGACGTCGCCCAGTGCCTTCTGTGCGGAGATCGGAGATGCATTTTATGCCGTGACGGAATGTACCGGCGTTACCCGCATTGAGTTCCGCGACGGCTATATCAAACTGTCCGGCTCGGAAATGACCTATAAGATCCTCACAACCTCCCACGCGCGGGAGCGGCAGTATTTCCGCATCACCGGCACGGGCACGACGGAGATCGAGTTCCCGATCGAGGATGTCCTGGCCGCCAGCCCGATCGGCGAGACCTACCGCGTGGAGCGGTGTACGGTTTAAGAGACTGACATTCGGAGCGTGGAGGACGTGTTATGAGAAAATTATCCGGAATTTTTGCGGCACTTCTGCTGCTCCTCTCGGCCTGTGCACCGGCGGCGGCCCCAACGGAGGAGACAATGCCCGAGACGCAGGGCGAGGAGCTTGTTTCGACGCTCAGCATGCTGCCGAAGCAGGCCATCTCCATCCACCGGGCCGAAACTCCGGCGGAGGAGGACACGGAGACGGACAGGACCGATATCGTGTTCGTGCCGTACTATGCGTCTGTCGAGCAGCTGACGAGCAACTCGTGGGTGGACCAGACGCATGCCACAAAGTCGACCGTCCTGAACCTGACAAAGACGGATGCCGTCGAGGTCAAATGGGAGGCAAACGCGCTCCTTGCGGGCGGCCGCTGGGTCACGTCGCAGGAGGAGCTGCAGACGGTCTGCTCCTATCTGCGCAGCCGCGCGGAGGACGGGGTGCTGCACCTGACGGACGAGGCCTGCAGCGCGCCCGCGGAGGCCTTCGGCAATGCGGACTTCTTTGCGGAGCAGAAGCTGCTTTTGATCGACCTCTGCCGTCTGGGCAGCGACACCCTGCTCGACCCGGTCGTTCTCCGCGCGGAGGACGGCACGGTGGACATTACCCTGCGGATGTCCGCGCTGACTGTCGGAGAAGTGCGCGGAAACGGCATGGTCTGCCTGATCCCCGTCCCGGCCGACTGCACCGGCGCGGAGATCACGCTGTATCCTGAAGGAAAATAAGGAAATGAAACGAGCTGCGCCGGGAGGGACCTGTCCCTCCCGGCGCAGACTGTTGTTATCATGGCAGCTGCTCCCGGATTTGCCATTGCAAGGGCGCTCTGCGCCCGTGGCGCCCTGAGCGCGAAGCGCGAGGAAGTGCCCTTGGGGTGCAATCTCGGAAAGGCACTGACGCCCTGTACCGGCCACCGTTAAAACGGCAACCGCCGAAGAATGGGGTGTAGCGGCGCTCCCTGAACGCCATGCAGGCTATAAATCCGGTGGCACTGTCGTCAATCGTATATGCCTTGTAGGGGAGCGGCATGCCGCTCCCGGCGCTGTACCTTTGCAAGGAACAGGCTGTCATTAAATTGGTGAAAGCCAAAGGTTTGTCATTGCGAGGCCCCGAAGGGGCCGTGGCAATCTCACGCACCAGACTCCGAATTCGCCGTGGCCTGCCTGTTGTCCAACTGGTTTCTGCGAGATTGCCACGTCGGCCTCCGGCCTCCTCGCAATGACAAACCTGTTTGTTTTACGCCGCCGAATTACTACTGCAATACCTGCGACTGCCTATGGCGGTCACTACCCGTAAAGGG
>OHOI01000916.1_pt1 | contig 11796 bp, 12 predicted proteins | sample 1569781 | NCBI WGS metagenome assembly OHOI01 (sample SAMEA3879587, study PRJEB24766) | human gut metagenome | biome: human-associated habitat; feature: feces | place: USA | collected 1985/1987 | reverse complement strand
TGCTGATATCTTTGTAGGTGTTTCTGCACCTAACATCGTTACAGCAGAAATGGTTTCATCAATGAACAAAGACGCCATTCTTTTTGCAATGGCTAACCCGGTTCCTGAAATCATGCCAGATGTTGCAAAAGCCGCAGGTGCAAAGGTTGTCGGTACAGGTCGTTCTGATTTCCCTAACCAGGTAAATAATGTTATTGCTTTCCCTGGCATATTTAAGGGTGCCCTTGAAGGACGTGCAACACAGATTACAGAAGAAATGAAACTTGCTGCAGCTCTTGCCATCGCAAATCTTATTCCTGATGATGAACTCAGTGACACAAATATTCTTCCGGAAGCTTTCGACCCACGCGTTGCTGACGTTGTAAGCCAGGCTATAAAGGCTCTTATTAAATAATTATGCTTCCACATTTCTACTCGGTAAATGAATATTTAAAAGGCACTTATGGTGTCAAAATGTATAAACTGGCCCTGAACGGTGGGATGAATTGTCCCAACCGTGACGGGCTTATTGACACAAGGGGATGTATTTTTTGCAGTGCCGGAGGTTCCGGTGATTTTGCATGCACTAATGTTGATGATGCAAAAAAACTTATATCAAATAAATATACAGGAAATAATTTTATTGCATACTTCCAGTCCTATACCAATACATATGCAGATGTCAGCTATTTAAGAAATATATTTATGCCAGTTATTAATAATCCTGATGTTAAGATACTGTCAATCGCAACAAGACCCGACTGCCTTGACGACAGTGTTATAACTTTGCTTGACGAACTCAATAAAATTAAACCTGTATGGATTGAACTCGGATTACAGACCATCCACAAAAAAACTTCTGATTATATAAGGCGTGGCTATGAACTTGACATTTTTACCGATGCCGTTAAACGCCTTAACAATTCAGATATAAAAGTAATTGTCCACATGATACTTGGTCTTCCGGGCGAAAGTGATGAAATGATGCTTGATACCGCACGTTTTATCGCAAACAGCGGTGCCTGGGGAATAAAACTGCAGCTGCTTCATGTCCTTAAAGGAACTGATCTGGCTGATGATTATAACAATCACCTGTTTGAAACTATGACTATGGACAATTATATCAGGCTTATCGGAAGAATCATTGAACTCCTGCCACCCGATATGGTTATACACCGTCTTACAGGAGACGGTCCAAAAAAAATTCTCATTGCACCTTTATGGAGTGCCGATAAAAAGCGTGTCCATAACAGTTTGATGCAATATTTTACAAACAACAATATTATTCAAGGACGGAACTACGAATGAGTACGGATGCAACAACCCTCTATAAACTGATGGTTTTATATATGTTAGATAAAGTTAATTTTCCTCTGTCCAACAGCCAGATTGCTGATTTTATGTTAGACAGACAATATACCAATTATTTTACGCTTCAGGAAGTATTAAGTTCGCTTGCAAGCGACGGTTTTGTGCAGATTCTCACATACAGAAGCAGCACGCAATATAAGCTTACTAAAGAAGGAATTGATACAATTTCTTTTTTCTATAATAAAATTTCTCAAGCTATACGTGATGATATTGACAAATATCTCAAAGATAATAAATATGATTTAAAATGTGAAGTGGGAACAACTTCTGATTATTATAAATCGACAAACGGTGATTTTATTGTTCACTGCCAGGTAAAAGAAGGCAACACCAATCTTATAGAATTAAATGTTGCCGTTCCTCTTGAATCACAGGCTGACGCAATGTGTGCCAGATGGCGTGACGCCAGCCAGGATATATATGATTTTGTAATGAATAAACTTATGTAATTATATAAATTGTTCTATAACGTCCCATAATTCAGGGATTCCCTGTTTTGTCTGTGATGAAACAGGGATAAGAATATCATCAGCAGAAAGACCCAGCCCTGTCCTTACAGCTTTAATCTGTTTGGCATGCTGGCTTCTTTTTATTTTATCAAGTTTTGTTGCAACTATGACAGGATGATATCCATTAGAAACTATCCAGTCATACATCATCTTATCATTTGCAGATGGGTCATGTCTTATATCAATAAGAAGAAAGACCTGTTTTAACTGACTTGATTTCTTCAGATATTTCTCTACCATCTTGCCCCATTTTTCCTTCACCGCAACCGCTATCTTGGCATAGCCGTACCCCGGCAGGTCCACGTAATACAATATTATAATAGTTAATTGTCTGTGTCTTTCCAGGCTGTGATGATGTCCTTGCATATGACTTTCTGTTCATCAGGGCATTTATAAGTGATGATTTACCTACATTAGATTTGCCTGCAAATGCAACTTCCGGCAAGTCTGTTTCCGGCACCTGACTTGTAACACCAATTACAATATCAAGATTTACTTTTTTAATAACCATAGTTTTCTCCTATTTTACAATGGCAAGTTTAAGGACTTCTTTCATATCGCTTACATATACAATCTCAAGTCCCTGCACAATTTCTTCTTCAAACTCTTCTACATCAGATTTATTTTCCAACGGCACTAACACTCTCTTTAATCCGGCTGTCTTTGCTGCAAGCAGTTTTTCTTTAAGACCGCCTATAGGCATTACTCTGCCTCTTAATGTAACTTCTCCTGTCATTGCTGTTGAGGCATCTACGGGCTTTCCTGTAACTGCGGAATAAATGGCTGTCGCCATTGTTATTCCGGCTGATGGTCCATCTTTGGGAACTGCACCTTCAGGTATATGTATATGTATTGTATTCTCTTCAAAAATCTGGTTTTTTCTTACAACAGAGCGGACATATGAGAGTGCTATCTGTGCAGATTCCCGCATTACATCTCCCATATTTCCTGTAAGAATAAGTTCAGGCTTACCACCAAGAACATTTACTTCTATTTCAAGAGTATCACCGCCAGCTGCTGTCCATGCAAGTCCACGTACAATGCCAACCTCATTTTTTCTTGATGCCTTTTCCTTAATGAACTTAACTTTTCCGAGATATTCACTGAGATTTTTATCTGTAATGACTATCTGCTTTTCAATATTTACGCCACCAACCGCGTAATTCTTTCTTACAACTTTTCTAAGAACAGCAGCTATCATTCTCTCAAGCTCTCTTACACCGGCCTCCATTGTATAGCCATCTATTATTTTTGCAAGTGCCTTATCGGTAAATCTGACTGACTTCTTTGTAAGTCCATTCTTTTTTAACTGTTTTGCCACAAGATGTTCTTTTGCAATATGCAGTTTTTCATTTTTTGTATAACTGCTTACTTCTATAATTTCCATGCGGTCAAGAAGAGGTCTTGACACCTCTGACAAATCATTCGCTGTAGCAATAAAAAGAATCTCCGACAAATCTACAGGCATATCAATATAATGATCAACAAAATGCGAATTCTGCTCTCCATCAAGCACTTCAAGAAGTGCCGATGATGTATCAGAACGATAGTCATTACTTACTTTATCTATCTCATCAAGAAGCATGAGAGGATTTTTAACTTTTGCTTTTCTAAGACCGTCAATGATTCTACCAGGCATTGCACCGACGTATGTTCTTCTGTGTCCACGGATTTCTGCTTCATCTTTTACACCGCCAAGACATATACGTACATATTCTTTATTAAGTGACTGTGCAACCGAACGTGCAATACTTGTCTTTCCTGTTCCCGGAGGTCCTACAAGACAGATTATCGGTGCATCAGCATTATGTGATACTTTTCTCACTGCAAGCGTCTCAAGTATTCTCTCTTTAACTTTTTTCATTCCATAATGATTTTCATCAAGAATTTTTGCCGCATTTTCTATATCATCGCTGTCCTGAGAACTGTTTTCCCATGGAAGTGAAAGAAGCGTTTCTATATAGCTGCGTTCAACATTTGCTTCTGACGAACCCTGTGAAAGCACTTTATAACGCCGTATTTCTTTTTCAATCTGCTCTTTTATTTCATCAGCTGCATTAAGACTCTCAAGTTTTTCCATATACTCATCTATTTCAGATGAGCCATCTGTGCCGTCAAGCTCCTCGTTAATATATTTGAGCTGTTCTCTAAGATAATATTCTTTCTGGTTTTTCTCTACTTTTTCTTTTATGCCATCTTCGAGTTCTTTTTTTATGTCAAAAATATTGATATCCTCAATAAACATCCTTGCAAGTTGTTCATAAATTTCATTAACATCACTCATCTCAAGGAACTTCTGTTTTACAGTATAATCAACCGGATAATCCGCAAGAATTTTTTTGACTTTTTCCTGAAGATTTTTGGCAATAAGCCATTCTTTTAAAATATCTTTGCTGAATCTCTGGTTAACTGCTGCATATCTGCATATAAGCTCATTAAGTGATCTTATCATAGCTATTTGTGTCAGATTATCAGGTGCTAAAAACCAGTCTCTGTCAGTAACTATATCAGATATAAGCATTCCATCAGATTCACTAACTGTATTAACCATTCCTTTATACTTACCTGCCACAAGAACTCTTACAATGCCCTTTGGAAGTTTTATCAGCTCTTTAACCTTCGCAACAGTTCCTACAGAATATAAATCATCCTGCACAGGATTTGCAGTATCTATATCTTTCTGTGTGAGAAGAAAGATTGTTTCATTCGTCTGCATGGCTTTTTCTACAGCATGAATTGATTTTTTCCTGTTTATATCAAAATGTATGACCATGTCCGGTAACACGGTCATACCTCTTAATGCAATTGTTGGTAATACCATCTTTTTCATAATCCAACAACTCTCCATATTATTGTGCTTTATTTACCTGCTCAGTTCTATATTCGATAACAGGCTTTCCTGTTCCATCTACAGCTTCCTTTGTAATAATACATTTTGAAATTGTATCATCAGAAGGGATTTCAAACATAACTTCATTCATAACAGATTCAAGTATTGAGCGGAGTCCTCTTGCTCCTGTCTTTCTCTCAAAACTCTTCTTTGCCACTTCACGCACTGCATCTTCAGTAAATTCAAGTTCTACTTCATCAAGCGAGAACAATGCCTGATACTGCCTGATAATAGCATTCTTTGGCTCACGAAGAATTCTTACAAGTGCCTCCTCATCAAGCGAGTCAAGTGCAACAACAACCGGTACACGACCTACAAACTCAGGTATAAGACCAAACTTAATTAAATCCTGAGGGAGAACTTTATGAAGCATCTCTCCAACATCCGCATCTGTCTTCTCTTTTATCTCTGCATTGAATCCGATTGAGCTCTTGTCCATTCTTGATTCAATAATTTTTTCAAGTCCGTCAAATGCACCACCACAGATAAACAATATATTTGTAGTATCTATAGGAATAAGCTCCTGCTGAGGATGCTTTCTTCCCCCCTGAGGCGGAACTGAAGCAACTGTACCCTCAAGAATCTTTAAGAGTGCCTGCTGTACACCTTCACCCGAAACATCTCTTGTTATTGAAACATTTTCAGACTTTTTAGTTATTTTATCTATTTCATCTATATAAATAATACCATATTGGGCCTTATCTATATCATAATCAGCCGCCTGTATTATTTTCAAAAGAATATTCTCAACGTCTTCACCTACGTAACCAGCTTCTGTAAGTGTTGTTGCATCTGCAATTGCAAATGGAACATTGAGAAGCCTTGCAAGATTCTGTGCAAGAAAAGTTTTACCTGAACCTGTAGGTCCAAGCATAAGAATATTACTCTTCTGAAGTTCAACATCCAGATCTTTTCCTGACAAAATACGTTTGTAGTGGTTATAAACTGCAACTGAAAGAACTTTTTTTGCATCATCCTGTCCAATTACATAATCATCAAGAAATTCTTTAATTTCCTTAGGTTTTAAAAGATTTATATCAAGACCGGCATCTGATTCGTCCATCTTATCATCATCAAGAAATTCTTCATCAAGAATCTCGCTGCATATGCCAACACATTCATCGCATATATATGCTCCGTTTGGACCTGCAATAAGTTTTTTAACCTGATTCTGCGTTTTATTACAAAATGAACATCTAAGCTTATCGTCTACATTTTTGCCTGCCATAACTCCTCCTTAAACAACAAAGGACTGCCACATAAGTGACAGCCCTTCGCACATATTATCTCTTTTCAACTATACTGTCAATAAGTCCATATGCAAGTGCTTCCTGTGCTGTCATATAATTATCACGTTCCGTATCTCTTGCAATCTCTTCGACAGACTTGCCCGTGTTAGCAGCAAGAATCTCATTTAATTTGTTTCTTGTCTTTAAAATATTCTCTGCCACAATACGAATCTCAGTTTCCTGACCTCTTGCACCGCCGGATGGCTGGTGAATCATAATTTCCGCATTAGGAAGAGCCATTCTCTTGCCTTTAGCACCGCCGGAAAGAAGAAATGCCCCCATACTTGCTGCCATACCCATACAAATGGTTGAAACATCGCATTTAATGTACTGCATTGTATCATAAATAGCAAAACCTGCTGATACTGAACCACCAGGGCTGTTAATATACAAATGAATATCTTTGCTTGGATCTTCTGCTTCAAGGAATAACATCTGTGCAACAATTATATTTGCTGAAACATCTGTAACTTCTTCTCCAAGAAAAATGATTCTGTCCTTTAAAAGTCGTGAATAAATATCATATGATCTTTCACCACGGCTGTTCTGCTCTATGACGTAAGGTACTAAACTCATAATTTCCCTCCATTTCTTTGTGCATTATGCCAATAAAAATCAATTCAGTTTATTACTTTTCAACTGCTGAAGAAACGATTAATTCAACTGCCTTCTGGATAGCAATATCATCTTTCATCTGCTTAGCTTCTGCATCCTGCATAAACTCTTTAATCTTTTCAATTTCCATCTTGTACATATCAGCCATCTTCTGAAGTTCTGCTTCAAATTCTTCTTCTGATACTTCAATATTCTCTGCCTTAGCAACAGCTTCAAGAACAAGGCTGTTCTTAATTCTCTTAACTGCTTCAGGTTTCATCTCTTCCATAATCTTATCTGCTGTCATTCCTGTATACTGGAAATACTGCTCAACAGAAAGACCCTGCTGCTGAAGTCTCATAGCAAAATCTTCAAGCATTCTGTTTACCTGTGTATCAATCATAGCCTGTGGAATATCCATCTTAGCTGCTTCAACTACTTTTTCAATAGCTTCTGATTCTTTCTTAGCCTTAGCTTCTGATTCTTTGCGTTCTGCAATCTTCTTCTTTAAATCATCCTTGTATTCAGCAAGTGTATCGAAATCTGATACATCCTGAGCGAAATCGTCATCAAGTTCAGGAAGCTGCTTTTCTTTAATTTCCTTTACAGTAACCTTGAATGTAGCTGGCTTACCCTTTAAGTTCTCAGCATGATAATCCTCTGGGAATGTAACATTAAGTTCTTTTTCTTCACCAATATTCATTCCAATCATCTGCTCTTCAAATGTATCGATGAATGAATGTGAACCGATTGTAAGAGGATAATTCTCACCCTTACCACCTTCAAAAGCTTCTCCATCAATAAATCCTTCAAAATCAATAACAGTCATATCACCATCTTTAACAGCTCTGTCTTCAACACTTACTGTTCTTGAATTCTGATCCTGAACCTTCTTTAATTCTTCTTCAACATCAGCATCTGTAACTTCTGCATCAGCCTTAGTTACTTCAACACCCTTGTACTCGCCAAGTTCTACTTCTGGTCTTACTGCCACTTCTGCTGCAAAGATAAATGGCTTTCCAGCTTCAAGCTGCTCAATGCTTACCTTTGGCTGTGAAACAATGTCAAGACCACTTTCCTTAGCTGCGTCTGCATATGCATCAGGAATAATCTCATTAGCTGCATCTTCAAAGAAAATCTGTGAACCATAAAGCTGTTCAATCATCTTACGAGGTGCTTTACCTTTTCTGAAACCAGGTACACTAATCTTGTTCTTGTTCTTATTGTATGCTGCGTTCAAGCCAGCCTCAAATTCTTCGGCAGAAGCTTCAATCACAAGTTTAACCATATTCTTTTCTTCTAACTGTTCAACTTTGAAACTCATTTTATAAATTTCCTCCTTAAATATATGTAAAATATTTCAATCGTACAACGTACATACTAATGGATTATATCATAGATATTTTGATATTACCAGCAAAATTTTTCACTTTACAAAACTTTATTAAATTGGCATAATATTTTATAATTATATTTGTTGTCAGAACATCTGCCCCACCTGTATAATCACAAAGTGGAGACGTAAGGAGGATTTATGTCAGAATTAAAAATAAAAACAGTTGAAGATTCAAAAACTGAGGTTTCACACCTTCTTTTCAGCAAACACATGAACAGTGCCGGAAGATTATTCGGTGGACAGCTTCTCATGTGGATAGATGAAGTTGCCGGCATTGTTGCAAGAAGACATTGTGAAGGCAATCTTACAACTGCATGTATTGATAATCTTCAATTTAAAGAGCCCTGCTATGAAAATGACGTAATTGTAATAATCGGTTATGTGACACATGTAGGACGCAGTTCTATGGAAATACGAATTGACACATACGTTGAGCGTCCTGATGGTTCGAGACACCCTGTAAACAGAGCATTTTTTGTTATGGTTGCACTTGATGCAAACAATAAACCTGTCGAAGTTCCACGTCTTAAAATACAGACTATCGATGAACAGGCCAAATGGGATGCTGCTGAAAAAAGAATTGAATTAAGAAAGCAAAGAAGAGACGAGGGGTTTTAAACCTCCCGTCTCTTCTTTTCTCTTATACTTAATGACAGCAGCCCCGACTCATTTTTCTGTCTTCAATGCCGTCATAAGGCAGTCAGATTAGTTGCCCTGTGACATCTGCTCTTCCTGTCTCTTAATCATCTTTTTAACCATGTTACCACCTACAGAACCGGCTTCTGCTGATGTGAGGTCACCATTGTAACCCTCTTTTAAGTTTACACCGATTTCTGAAGCTACTTCCATCTTAAATCTGTCTAATGCACTCTGTGCTTCTTTCTTTGTCTTGCTTGACGCTGTTGAATTGTTCATAAAAACACCTCCATAGCAAACATTTATAATCTGTTTTGAATTTGAATAACAGCTCTCGCTGCTATCCTGATGTTATTATGTTCAACATTCACAAAAAATATTATGGCAAATAATTCCCGTAAATTTCAAAAGAATCAAAAACGCAATGCCATTTGTTGTGTGCATGCGAAGTAACACAAATATAACTCTTGTCACCTTTTACAGCATAACTTACAAGGCAGTTTAATGCTTCATCCGTATAACCTGTCTTACCGGCTGTAATTGTCACACCTTCAACCTCTGTTCCATACATACGGCTGAACATAGTATTTGTAAGAAGTATTCCATCCGGATGCTGTGTTGTCTTTTCTGTTGTATACTGGAATGTTGATAAAACCTTTGCACATTCGGAATTATCCATTGCATACTTCATAATCATTGCCATCTCTGATGGTGTCGTATACTGCTCATCATCATATAAACCTGTCGAATTGACAAAATGTGTATTTTTCAATCCAAGTTCTTCACATTTTTTATTCATAAGAACCGCAAACTGTTCTTCTGAACCTGCAACTATCTCTGCAAGTGCCGCTGCTGCATCAGCTCCTGAAGGCAGAATCATTCCGTAAAAGAGGTCAGATACAGGCACAATCTCATTTGTTCCAAATCCAGCAACTGAAGCCTGTGCATTATAAAGCGGATATAAAAGTTTATTAGTAAACTGATACATCTTCGTCACATCTTTAACATTCTCAACTGCAACAATAAGTGACATTACTTTTGTCATCGATGCCGGATAAATACGTGATTCTGCTTCACGTCCTGCTATAATTTTATTATTATTTACATCAAGCAGTGCAACATAAGGCGTTCTTACTGCTGCATCTGTTATCTCTTTATAATCGCTGCTCTTTTGTGCATATACAAATTTTTTTTCATCTTTTTTATCAATATTATCATCATTTGCCGCATCAGCATTGGCATCTATGGCAACCTGCTGTGTCTCTTTGGGATTGAGACTGCTTCCGGATGCCGTATTATTCTTTCGCACAGCAGCCGTCAGCCCCAATGATGCCACAAGTATTGCCGCAGCTCCTGTAAAAAGCATAATTTTTCTTTTCAATATCTGACGTTTTCTTTTTTTCTTCATTGCCATGGCATGCTTTCTTCTTTTCTCAATATCACGCCTTGCATATATATCTTCACCAGAGTTATCATATAAACTTCCCATTATATTCCCCATTCATAACAAATAATCAGTCTGCATACTGTGTTGAAGCAGCAAGTTCTTTAGCTTTTTCTTCACTTATAAGCAGCTTTACTATCTCAAGTCCCAGGTCAACAGAAGTACCCATTCCTCTTGAGGTTGTAATATTTCCATCAGTTACAACTCTCACAGGTGCTAAAAGTACCTGTGCTCCATCGAGATATTTTTCAAATCCAGGAAAACATGTTGCTTTCTTTCCTTTTAAAAGCCCTATTCTTCCGAGTATGCTTGGAGCTGCACATATCGCAGCAATCCTTTTTCCCTTTTTATCATGCTCCTTTAATGCATTAAGAAGTTTTTCATTTTCCATATATGATTTATGTCCAGGTCCTCCCGGAAGAAATAATAAATCTGACTCTTCAAGATTAACTTCATCAAAAAAATAATCTGCTTTTACAGGTATATTTTGTGCACTTATAACATTTTTATCACCTGTAATTGAAACTGTATCTGTATCTATTCCTGCACGCCTGCAAATATCTATAACAGCAAGTGCTTCAACTGTCTCAAATCCGTCTGTCAAAAAAGCTGTAACTTTCATACTAATCTCCATTCCGTGGTCATATAACACCACATATTTATAGTACGCTAATAACGCAGATTTTTCAATATGTTTTATGGTAAATGTTACATAAATGTTACGTTAATTTTAATAACATAATTTTTAAAAACATCTCTTGAATAAATTATATAATCCTGCTTTCCAGACATCATCGTCATGCCCGCTGCCTTCGACTTCAAAATAATCATGTTTTATTCCTTCTTCCGTAAGTTTCTGATGATAATATCTGGTAGAATCAAGACACCATGGGTCACGGCTGCCTACCATAAGTGACAGATAAACCGGCTTTGTCTCTTCACTTTTTATCTCAAAATCTTCAAGAATCGGCTTGTTCCAGAATGAGCCTGCATTAAACTGTGTCGGTATAACGCCCGGACATGGTGCAAGAGAGCTTATATATCCTATTTTATCCTGCATTATAAATCCTATTGCAAGGCACTCTGTTCCACCCTGTGATGTTCCTATTATTCCGGTATTTTCACGCCCTGTTTTTACAGAATATGTTCTTTCTATAAACGGCATCAAATCATTTTGCAAATCATTGACAAAATTATCATAAGCTGTTCTTGACTGTTCTCCTGTAGCTGTCTCCTTTGATGCAATTTCCGATGTATACATATCAACAGTGACTATTATCATAGGCTTTGCAGTACCGTCAACGAGCATATTTCCATAAACAATATCAAGATAACTGTCATCACGGCTCCAGTCAAAATGGTCTCCTCCAAATCCATGAAGCACATAAACAACCGGATATTTCTTTTTTTCATCATATCCTGCCGGCAAAAGCACGCCGCACATCTTGTCTTTTCCTATCGTTGAACTGTAATAAATAACCCTGTCATTCATATATCCATAATCAACACCATCTCTTTTTTCATCAAATCCCTGAGGTCTTGAAAAATCCGTGTCACCATATGGATTTCTTGGAATATCATCATCCATGGCATCTGAATTTTGTGCTGTACCTTGTGCTGTATCTTGTTTTATATCAGTATTTCCTGACTTTTTTGATGCACATGACACAAGAAATGATAATATCATT
>OHOI01000910.1_pt1 | contig 11906 bp, 10 predicted proteins | sample 1569781 | NCBI WGS metagenome assembly OHOI01 (sample SAMEA3879587, study PRJEB24766) | human gut metagenome | biome: human-associated habitat; feature: feces | place: USA | collected 1985/1987 | reverse complement strand
CTGATCCAGAAAGAATCCGGTCTTCTGACCGTCTTTCACATCAACAATATATCGAACGCCATTTTCATTTATATGAACCTTTGTGTTAAATTCGTCACCAATAAACCCTTTGTAGGTATCCATCCCCTCGTGTTTTCTGACTTTTGCATCGCTTCGTTCATAAACACCCTCGATTATTATACCATCATTTTTAAGTATATTTTTTAAAATATTTATTAACAAATTTTTAACTTTGTCGATGCCGAGTGCCAGTGATTCGACAACAAGCACGTTTTCAAACTTGTCAATGACGATTCCCGGCAGAAAATCAGCCTCGCCAAATACGACACGGCAGCTACTGGTGTCGACGGTTTTCTTGCGGTAATCCCATGCATCCTGAAGTCTCTTTGTGAAGAATGCCTCGTCGATCTCGGTGTCCACATGTCTTGTGAGCATGCGGATGAAGATCTTGGAGTTGGTATTTATGAATCCTTTGCCGAGTGGATAACCGTCGAAGTCCTTTACTATGACGATGTCGCCGTTCTCAAAGCTGCCGACTATGGTGTCGACCTCATTGTCAAATATCCATGCTCCGCCGGACTTCAGAAGTCGTCCCTCTCCCTTTTTTAATGTAACAATAGCTCCCATAATATATGTATCCTTTCTCTGTACTGCCGTTGGCAGACATTTTTCGTTGTCTGTTTTTGAATTTTGCGGATTTATTTTACCATATGTAGACAAATAATCCAAGATGGGGCAGCTTAACACATTTGTAACAAAAAACTTGTAAAAAAGTTATACTTGTAAAAAATATGTAACACGTGTATACTACGAGCGTAGCAGAATGCACACAAACATCAGATTCCCTGCGGAAACTGATGCTTAATAAAAAGGAGGACAGTAAAGATGTCTACAATGAAGACTAATATTGCAAAGAGAGAAAAGAGCCTGATGGCGGCAAAAGTTATAGGCAGTCTTATGGCGATTGCTGTATTGGCTATTGTGATTTTTTCTACAAATGTGGTGACACAGGCAGATGAGATGGGAGCTGACGGCACGGCAGTTCTGGCCACAGCATCAGATGTAGTTCAGAGTGGAGTGATACAGGATGAGGATGGTTACTTCAGATATTATGTTAATGGTGAAGTGCAGAAAACTGCAGGCTGGATAGATGCCGATGATGGCACCAGATATCTTATAGATGAAAATGGCGTGGCAGCTATGAAGTTTACACGTTCTGGCGATACCATCAAGATATACAGATTCAGCGCTGATTCAAAGGACTGGACGATCTGCAAGAACGAGTGGCAGACAGTGGATAACGTTCTCTATTATCTGAACAATTCCGGACTGTGTGAAAAGATATACGATAATAGCAGCAAGAAGGCAAAGTCACTGAGCAGCGGCAAGCTTGTCCAGGTGAAGAACCAGATGCTTATTCTCAACGATGGCAGAACATATTATTTCAATTCAAATGGTGACAAGGTCACAAAGGGCGGTTGGTATCATATAAATTATGACAATATGGTATTTGTAACAGGCGGTGGATCCCACTATGTAAAGGAGAGGATCTACAAGGCATCAGGCATTTTCAGAAAGTATTCATTTAACGATTCAAAGAAGAGCTGGGATATGAACAAGAACCTGTGGAAGAATACAGGCAGAAAGCTGATGTATTTTGATGGATCAGGCACATGTACCATTCTGTATGATCAGGCATCGAATATATTGTACAGATACATATCAAGCAGCAAGTCATACAAGAGAGTCTCAAATGTGATCGACAAGCTCAACGGAAGCAGATACTACTTCTATGATGCAAATGGAAACAGACGTACATCATCAGGATGGAAGAAGGTAAATGGAAGTACCGCTTACTACGTATGTGACGGCGGATATGTTACCTCAAGATATACAGATCAGAAGGGTACAAAGAAGGTATACGACTTTGATTACTCGAAGAACACATGGGTGCAGAAGAAAAATATGTGGAAGACTGTCTACCGCAGCAGATATTATTTCGGCTCTAAAGGCGTAGCCACAATGAGCTATAACAACAGCACCAAGAAGGCATACAAGTTTACAGGCAGAAAGTGGAAGCCTGCAAAGAAGCTCATAATGAAGATCGGAAATGCCAATTACTATTTCAACAGCGCTGCAAAGCGAGTTGTAAAGGCTGGAAAGTATAAGACAGCCGATGGCTACATAGCATATGTCAACAGAAGAGGCGTTGTATATAAGAGAGAGTACGATCTCTCGGTCAAGAGATATTACACTATCGATCTTGGTAAGGGCAGAAAGACAAGAGTATATGGATATTATGATATAGGCGCGGCAAACAGACTGAGTAAGATGGTCAACCAGCATCGTGCAGAAAATGGACTTTCAAGCCTTAAGGTGTCAACATCTCTGACAGAGACCGCTACCACAAGAGCAAAGGAGATAAGCAACAAGTACAGCCATTACAGACCAAATGGAACACTGTGTCTCAACTCCATGTACGAGTTGTACGGAGAGAATCTTGCATGTGGTTTCAGTGGTGGAGATCTCGTATTCAGAGCATGGTCCAAGTCGACCGCACATGACAGCAATATGCTGAATACTACATACAAGACCATGGGCGTTGCAGTATTTGTGGCTCTCAAAAATGATAAACAGGGATATAAGAGATATTATGTCCTTACATTTGGTAAGTAATTTTAATTAGGAAATTAGTGGAAAATAAGACTGTTAAATCCCTCAAATTAAATTGAATTATATGGAGAAATAGAGTACCATACATAGTATAAGGCAAATAGTCGGATATAGAATTTGGCTAGTTTGGGAATGGAGATTGTGTGTGGGTTTCATATATTCGTCTTTAAATAGAGGTGCCGGCGAGAGTGTGGCACTATTTGACAATAGAATAGCCAGGATGCTTCCTTTTGTCACGGGAAAGGCATATTTTGACCTCAGGAATTATGATGCCCAGACTGGAGAATTCGGAGTATATATTGAATGGGATGGTGAGCTTGAGGCAGTGCTTGGATATTCACTGCCGGCGGGAGGATATTTCGTCAAAGCAACCACACCGCAGGCGTACAGATTCCACAGGCTCGACAGTGGATTGCCGGTATATATGAAGTTGATAGCGCAGAATGGCAGACTGTATCCTTACAGGATATATGTCATGATGGACGGCAGACCTTTCAGTGTGGAATTCGGCGGTGGAGTTCTGATCCCTTTTGAGGACAGATACGAAGAGCTTGGATGCGAAGCTGCGAAACAGACTGTGGATACTGGAAGCCAGAAGCTTTTGATGGGAAGTCAGAGTGGAATGACAGGAAGCCAGCGTTTTCAGTGGAATGGCAGCCGGATGAGACAGTTATTCGGTAGTCAGGGAGGCTTCAGATACCTGGCGGGAAGCCAGTACAGAGTGTTTGGCAGCCAGCGTATAAAAAATATGCCGATGGTGCTTGAAAGTGACACACAGCAGCCACAGGACAGTATGGATTCAATCAGAACAAGCCAGGAGCTGATGGTTGAGTTCCCTCAGGAGTGGCAGCTTATCAACAGAAGCAGAAGACCGACCAGCCGGATTGGTGGCAATGCTAAGTTTGGATATGGACTGGATCTGATCTAGTACATGACCGGATCTTGGAGGATATATGAAGGATATAGAGGGATTCCACATATTGTGGACTGCTCCTTATTTTGAGAAAAGTAAAGATGACACTTACAGCATGCAGGATTATGAGCTTTTGACCATGATCCTGTCTGCTCTTATGTGGAGAAAAATGAATGGCCCTATCACACTTTACGGTGATGCAAGGGCCATTGATTATGTTGAGGGACAGGGATTGTCGCATATATGGAATGGCGGTATAAAAGAGATACAGGTTCCTGACAGCATATCCCCGGGAGTGTTCTGGGCTGCGGGCAAGCTGTATGCGCTTAAGGCGGCGCATATGCCGGCGGTCATGGTGGATCTGGACCTTATAGTGTGGAAGAATATAGGGGAATACATAGCGGGGACGGATATTTGTGCAATACACAGAGAAGGAATATATCCGGATGTATATCCCGGCAGGGACTTCTTCAATATGGACAGTTCGTACAGCTTTGATCCCCTGTGGAGCTGGGATGTTCCGCCGGTAAATACCTGTATGCTATATATGGCTAAGGAGCAATTTAAGAACTATTATGTGGACAGCTCCATACAATTTATGGAGAATTGTAGGGAGACTGAGGAAAATCTGTGCCACATGGTATTTGCGGAGCAGAGACTGCTTGCGATGTGTGCTGCGAGAAAGGGAAAGATCATTGCTTCATTTTTTCCTGAGGCGGCGGATATAGAGAGACAGGATGTGTTCACACATTTGTGGGGATATAAGAATATTCTGAAGTTTAACTATGGGAAAAGGGTTGAGTTTAACGGACGTCTCTGCGAGCGGATAGAGCGGGAGTTTCCGGAAGAGGCGGATGTTATAAGGGAGTTACATGTTTGTAGATAAAGTGCTGAAGAAGATACCCAGGGAGATATACATATATATACTGTGGGGAATTGTCGTGGGAGCGGTAAATCTTGGCTCCGCCTGGATATTTATGTACAAATGCGGGATAGAACCTGTCAGGGCCAACTTCCTGGCATGGATACTGTACAATTTTGTGTCATTCATAACAAATAGAAAATCGGTGTTCCACACTGTCGCAGAGACTGCGTGGGAGTTCATAAAAGAACTGGTGTCATTCTACGTGAGCAGGGTGTTCACACTGGTGGTGGAGGAGGGCCTGATTTATATACTGGTTGACAGGCTTCACCTGTGGGCGATGGGCATAAAGACGTTCACATCAGTGCTGGTGATATTCCTCAATTATTATATAAGCAAGAAGTTTATATTCAGAAAGATAAAGGAAAAACTGTAAGAGATATGTATAAATGCGAATGTTTATCGAAATTTTATAGAAAAACATGGACACAATTACTTCCAAACATTTGACAGTTGGAGTATAATTGAATGGTTAAATATGTATAAAAAGCAGAATAAGTAATGCAAGGAGATAAGTATGAAGAAGAGAGTAGTAATAACAGGCATAGGAGCCATAACTCCAGTCGGCAATACAGTTGACGAGTATTGGGATTCACTTAAGGAAGGAAAGCATGGCTTCGGACCTATTACACAGTTTGACGCTTCAGCATACAAGTGCAAGCTTGTCGGCGAGGTTAAGAACTTTGTAGCAAAGGACTACATTGATCCAAAGTCTGCAAGACGTATGGCTAGATTCACACAGTTTGCTGTGAAGGCAACCCAGGAGGCTATGGCAGATTCAGGACTTGATATGACAAAGGAAGATGCTTACAGAGTTGGTACATGTATTGGTTCAGGTGTTGGTTCACTTCAGGAGCTTGAGAACGCATATGGAACCATACTTACAAAGGGACCACTTCGTGTAAGTCCATTCGTAGTTCCTATGATGATCAGCAACATCGCAGCAGGTAACGTTGCGATCCAGTTTGGTCTCAAGGGCAAGAGTATAGATGTTGTAACAGCATGTGCTTCAGGAACAAACAGTATCGGTGAGGCATTCAGAACGATCCAGTACGGAGACACTGATGTCATGGTAGCCGGCGGATGTGAGGCAGCAGTTACACCTATCGGTATATCAACATTTGATTCACTTACAGCACTTACATCATCAACAGATCCAGACAGATGTTCTATTCCATTTGATAAGGACAGAAGCGGATTCGTTCTCGGTGAGGGTGCAGGTATTGTTATTCTTGAGGAGCTTGAGCACGCAAAGGCAAGAGGTGCAAAGATCTACGCAGAGCTTTCAGGTTACGGATGTTCAAGTGATGCACACCACATCACAGCACCTGAGGAGTCAGGTGAGGGACCAGCAGTTGCCATGACCAATGCGGTTAAGGATGCAGGACTTCCACTTGATGCGGTTCAGTACATCAATGCTCATGGTACAAGCACACATCTGAACGATCTTGTTGAGACACGTGCTATCAAGAAGGCATTTGGCGATCACGCAAAGGACATCAAGATCAATTCAACAAAGTCTATGACAGGACATCTTCTCGGTGCAGCAGGAGCCATCGAGTGTATTGCCTGTGTCAAGAGTATAGAGGAAGGTTATATCCACAGAACAAGAGGCCTTGTGGAGAGCGAGGAGGAGCTTGATCTGGATTATTGTAAGGAGCCATGCGAGATGGACGTTGATGTTGCGATCAGCAACTCACTTGGATTTGGCGGACACAATGCATGTATCGTCTTACAGAAGTATAAGGAGCAGTAAATATTATGTTATTTATCAAAAAAAAGGCAAAGGATGCCGAGATAATTGCAGCAAAGGCTGCAGAGGAGGCAAAGGCTGCTGAGGGAATTCAGGAAGCACCAAAGGTGGAGCTTGTAAAGTGCCCTAAGTGCGGAAGAGAAGTTGAGAAGGAAAGAGTGAAGAACGCAAAGTACATTTGTTATGAGTGCGGTTCTTACTTCAGAGTTAAGACCAAGAACAGAATAAGAATGGTCACAGATCCAAAGTCATTTGAGCCATGGTTTGAGGATATGCCAAGCTCAAATCCTCTTGGAACAGAGGGCTATGAGGATAAGGTTGCGGCTGCACAGGCCAAGACAAACCTCAAGGAGGCTGTTACTATAGGAAAGGCAACCATCAATGGTGAGCCTGCTGTAGTTGGTGTATGTGATGCAAGATTCCTCATGAGCAGCATGGGATATGTTGTGGGTGAGAAGATTGCCAGAGCTGTCGAGAAGGCTACAGAGGAGAAGCTTCCGGTATTCATGTTCTGCTGTTCAGGCGGTGCACGTATGCAGGAGGGAATCATTTCTCTGATGCAGATGGCCAAGACATCCGCTGCATTCAAGAAACATTCTGATGCAGGACTTCTGTATGTATCTATTCTTACAGATCCTACAACAGGTGGTGTTACAGCCAGCTTTGCAATGCTTGGAGATATTATCCTTGGAGAGCCAGGTGCGCTCGTAGGATTTGCAGGACCACGAGTTATCAAGCAGACTATTGGTCAGGAGCTTCCAGAGGGCTTCCAGAGATCAGAGTTCCTTGTTGAGCATGGTATCATAGATGGCATAATCACAAGAGACAAGATGAAGGACACAATGTATGATCTCATCGTCACACATAAGCAGAGACAGGGCTATGCTAACTTTGACAGTGCTGTTGAAGATGAGAAATTTGACATAAGCGAGATCCTCAAGGAGAGACTCAAGGATGACGAGCCTAAGACTCCGTGGGAGAAGCTCAGAGGTGCTCGTCAGATGAGCAGACCTTCAGGTTTCGACTATGTGAAGTATATATGCGATGATTTCCGTGAGATCCACGGAGATAGAACCATGAATGATGACAGAGCCATTGTGGGTGGTATCGGTCATATAGATGGACAGCCTGTAACAGTTATATCACAGGTCAAGGGAGCTTCCATGGCAGAGTGCATGGAGAGAAACTTTGGTATGCCTCTTCCTGATGGCTACAGAAAGGCTCTTCGTCTGATGAAGCAGGCTGAGAAGTTCGGCAGACCTATCATTACATTTGTAAATACACCGGGTGCGTTCTGTGGACTTGAGGCTGAGGAGCGAGGAATGGGTGAAGCCATAGCGAGAAATCTCTATGAGATGTCATCACTCAAGGTTCCTGTACTCTGTATCCTTATCGGAGAAGGCGGAAGCGGTGGAGCACTTGCCCTTGCAGTCGGCAATGAGGTATGGATGCTTGAGAATGCGACATACTCAATCCTTTCACCTGAGGGATATGCGTCTATCCTCTGGAAGGACAGCAACAGAGCTGAGGAGGCTGCAGAAGTTATGCAGATTACAGCGCAGGATCTCAAGAGACTGAACGTTATCGAGCAGGTCGTACCTGAGTACGGCGGAGCAGATGAGCAGTCAGTTCCATATATAGGCAAGTACCTTAAGATGAACATTAAGGAATTCCTCAAGAAGTATTCAGACAAGACTCCTGAGGAGATCGCACAGGACAGATACGACAGATTCAGAAATCTGTAGATCACAGATATACTATAGATGAAAGGCATTTCTCAAGTGAGAAATTTATCTCACGGGGAATGCCTTTTATTCATGCATATGTTGAAGTGATGGTGTTTTTTTGGTAAACTTTATGTATATGGCTGAAGATACAGCTTGAATTGGAGGAGCGTTTATGAAGAAACAGATAAAGGTTACTTTGATAGTTATCGTGGCCGCCATCATTGCGGCAGCAATCATATGGTACGTGATGTACCTGCGGGGCAAGGAGCAGGATTTGCTGACACCTGTGGGAACACGTGCAGAATTTATCGGTGATACAGACAAATATCCTACCATGCTTACAGCGAAGGGGACTCAGATCCTGAATGCAGACGGAGAACAGGTTGTTCTCAAGGGTGTGATGGTTCCAGAGTCGCGCAGTCTGTATGAGGAGAAGAAGTTTAATGAGGATTTCTACAAGGATGTATTTGCCAAGGGTGGTAATGCCATAAGGGTGCCAATAAGCCCTGTGGAGTACAAGAATGACGATTACTATATGTGGAGATATCTTGACCGCATAGTTACCTGGGCCGGAGAGAACGATAACTATGTTATTCTCGACTGGGATTATACAGGTAACCCGATAGATGGTTCCGGGGATGAGATGCCGGATCTCGACGAGAATCCGCTGGATTATTCTGCTGAATTCTGGAAGAACATTGCGGATTATTTCAAGAACACTCCAAATGTTATATTTGAGATATACAATGAGCCGGTTGGCATGAGTGATTCAGAGTGGAAGAGATGCGCGGAGAGCCTTATAGGAGTTATAAGGGATGCCGGCGCAAAGCAGCTTATAATCGTTGGAAGTCCGGATTACTGTTATGATCTCGGATGGCTTGACGAGCTCGGCGTGAAGAATGACAATACTGCGTTCTCTGTTCATGTTTATCCGGACAAGGTGTTCTGGCAGAAGTTCCTGTCGGGCTATGTGACAAGTTATCCTCTTATAGTGACAGAGTGGGGATATGCAGACGATGATATCGAGGTCAAGAATGAGAAGCTGAAGGGCACCAGAAATGTATTTGGAATAAAATTTACCAGATATCTGGAAAAGCATGATATAGGATGGATTGCAGTTGGATATGACGATACGGTGGAGCCATCCATGTTTACTAAGGGATATAAGAAACTCACAAAATGGGGCGAGTATGTGACTGAGCTGCTTGGAGACAAGGAAGAATAAAGAGAATAACGGATAAAAGGGAGAAAATATATAATGGCAATCAGAATATTAGGAACAGGAAGCTGCCTTGCGGAGAAAGAGGTATCAAATGATGAGCTTGCAAAGTATGTTGATACATCTGATGAGTGGATATCTTCAAGAACAGGTATAAAGAACAGAAGAATAGCTGTTAAGGAGACGACGACGAGCATGGCTGCTGAGGCTGCTGAGAGGGCACTTGAGATGGCAGGGAAGTCCGCAGAGAATGTGGAGCTTATAGTGCTTGCCACAGTCACTCCGGATTATTACACACCAAGCGGGGCGTGTCAGGTTCAGGCGGCTATAGGTGCGGATAAGGCGATTGCGTTTGATGTGAATGCGGCATGCTCGGGCTTTGTATTTGCCCTCAATGTTGCAAAGATGTATATAGAGACAGGGTTTGTGAAGAATGCTCTTGTAATAGGTTCGGAGACGCTGTCAAAGATACTTGACTGGAATGACAGAGGTACATGCGTATTGTTTGGAGATGGCGCAGGTGCCGCTTATATAGAGGAGTCTGACAAGGGAATCATAAGCATTGTCCAGGGTTCAATCGGCAAGAAGGGTATGGTGCTCAACTGCGAGAGCAGAAAGACCAACAATATATTTGTAAAAGATGAGATCAATCATGACTATCTGTATATGGATGGACAGGAGGTGTACAAGTTTGCGGTGAGACAGTGTCCTAAGTGCCTCCAGGAGGCTCTTGACAAGGCAGGAATGACCGTTGACGATGTGGATTACTTCGTACTCCACCAGGCAAATGTAAGAATTATTGAATCTGTTGCCAAGAGACTTAAGGCACCGCTTGAGAAGTTCCCTACGACTCTCGACTACACAGGAAATATGTCTGCGGCGAGTGTACCTGTACTTCTCGACCAGCTCGTGAGAGAGCACGGCCTGAAGCGCGGCGACAAGATCGCCATGTCGGCATTCGGCGCAGGGCTCACATACGGCGCTGTGGTTATGGAGTGGTAGAGGCTTTAACACCTGTAATTTTTGAGGGCGGAACGGAGCTCCTTGTAGTTTGGGAGTACTTTTTCTACCTCGGCCCAGAAAAGTGCGGAGTGGTTCATCTGCTTTCTGTGACACAGCTCGTGGACTACCACGTAGTCTATGATTTCGGGAGTGGTGTTCATCAGTGCACAGTTGAAATTCAGGTTACCGGAGGAGCTGCAGCTTCCCCAGCGAGTCTTCTGATGCCTGATGGTGATCCTTCCGTAGGTCACGCCTATTATCTGAGCAAAATGTTCTACACGTGAAGGAATATATATCCGAGCCTGTTCTGACAGTGCCTTTATATCGGCATCTGTCAGGGCAGTGCTTGGATTTTTTTCGTCTGACATATTGGAAATTCTTTTCTGCATGATTTCCAGATGGCTGCGGATCCAGTTTTGTCTGGAATCCACAAAGCTTTGGATCTGACTGTCGGTCATTCTGAGGGGCGCACGAACCTTTATGTTGAGGTCTCTGTCTATCTCGATACAGATAGATTTGCGCCTGCTCCTGACGACAGAATATTCGAATTTATCAGAATTGTTCATGGCATATTACCTGTCTTTGATAGGTACGTAGTCCTTAGGCTCTACAAGACTTGGATAAGCCGGACGCATTATCTTGTAGCTGTTGATCAGCTCCTCCATACGATGCGCACTCCATCCAACCACTCGGCCAATGGCAAATAGTGGTGTGTAGAGGGCGTAAGGGATCTTGAGCATCTTGTATAACAATCCGCAATAGTAATCTATGTTGATGCACACACCCTTGTAGATCTTGCGCTCCTCGGCAATGACCTCAGGTGCGATGCGCTCTATGAGCTCGTATAATTTGAATTCGTCCTTCTCGTGCTTCTCCTCGGCGAGCTTTTCTACATACTCCTTGATAATGACAGCTCTTGGATCTGACAGAGAGTATACAGGCTGGCCCATTCCGTATACCACGCCCGATTTGTCAAATGCTTCGCCGCGCACGATCTTCCTGATGTACTCACGGATCTGCTCCTCGTCCGTAACATCCTCGACATTGCAGTGTATGTTCTTCATCATCTCCATGACCTTGAGGTCTCCACCGCCGTTGAGCGGTCCTTTGAGTGAGCAGAGTGCTGCTGCGACTGTGGCGTATGTATCTGAGCCAGATGATGTGACAACACGTGTTGTAAACGTAGAGTTGCTTCCGCCTCCGTGTTCCATGTGGAGAACAAGGGCAAGATCGAGAACCTTTGCCTCAAGCTGTGTGTACTTTCTGTCTGAACGGAGCATGCTCAGGATATTCTCCGCAAATGAAAGCTCAGGATCCGGCTTGTGTATATAACAGCTCTTGCCAAGCTCATAATGTCTGTATCCCTGGAAAGAATATACAGCGAGTCTTGGGAATACACTTATTATCATAAGACACTGCTGAAGAACGTTGTCCAGAGATATATCCGTCTCAGACTTATCGTATGATCCGAGGGCAAGGATGCTCTTGGTCATATTTGAAATGATATCCTTGGTAGGGTTCTTCATTATGACATCTTGTATAAAGTTGTGTGGAAGGTCGTATGCAAGGTTGAGGACCTGTTTGAACTTGGCAAGCTCATTCTCGTCCGGAAGCTTTCCAAACAGTAACAGATATGTACACTCCTCGAAACCGAATCGTCCTTCCTTTGTAAATCCGTCTATCAACTGGCGGATCTC
>OHOI01000906.1_pt1 | contig 11964 bp, 6 predicted proteins | sample 1569781 | NCBI WGS metagenome assembly OHOI01 (sample SAMEA3879587, study PRJEB24766) | human gut metagenome | biome: human-associated habitat; feature: feces | place: USA | collected 1985/1987 | reverse complement strand
TTCCACATTAGCCCGAACATTATGAAGTTCTTTCATATCATTTTTGGCCTGCTTATAGGCAGAATAGGCTTTCCGTTTTTGTTCCAGAAGATCGGTGTATTCCTCCCGGAGAGATTTGACAGAGGGGAGCTTTTTGATTCCCAGTTCGTCAAAATGATTCTTCGCTGTCTGGTGCAGTAAGATTTCCGCCTCATGTGCAACACGGAATTAAAAGGCTGAGCGCCAGCGGAAAAGATACCTCCTGTCTACGCATTTAGGGCGGTAAAAGTCCACGGAAATCAAGGGTTTTTCCGCATGGTCGGCAGGCAGGTGGATAAAGTTATCCTGTTCCCCTCAAAACGGGGTTCTAAATGCGGGAAAATGGACAAAAAAAGAAGCGCCGGACGCAGAGGCTTTGACAGCCCCCGCGCCCGGCGTTTTGCTTATTCGTCTGTGAAGTGGAACCGCTGCGCCGCAAAGTCGGCGTCGCTCATGGCGTCCAGCTTATCGGCGGTCTGGCAGGCCAGCGCCGCCATGTCCTCGTCCATGTCCGGCAGGGCGGCCCGGATGTTGGCCGCCGTCCTGCGCTGGTCGGTCTTGTGATACATACAGATCAGGTTTTCTTCTTCCACGGTAAACTGTACCATTGTCATACCTCCAATTCATTTTTCTTGGTTCTGGCCGGGGCCTTTTTCGGGGCTTGGGCCTGTTTGGTTTCGGATAGCTGCCTGCGGATGGAAGCGCGGGGCCTCCGCACTTTCTTGTCCCGGTTCTCGTCCTTGCCGATCACCGCATACAGGCCGTGCCGGTCTTTCATGCCGGTAAAGGCCAGAGATTTATAGGGCAACATGGAAAACAGCCGGTCGGTGTCCTTGCTGGATGCCATCTGCACGAAATACGGGGACAGCTCCACCATGAAATGCGTCTTGTTGGGGCTGTTGGGGGTGGACAGATCTTTCAGCCCGGCCACGATCCGCTGCGCCTCGGCCAAAATCATGCCGTCATGCAGCGCCGTGACGTGGGCCTTGAAGTCGCCGGGCGCAAGCTGCGCCCGGCCTTTCTGTTCCTGCCGCAACAGCTCCCGCAGGTGTTCCGGCTCATTAGGCTTGGCCTCATACCGCAGGAACGCCCCCAACTTGGGATCGGGCCGCCCGTCAAAGTACAGACCGGCGGGCTGCTCCCGGTCGCCCTTTTCATAGTGCAGGATGATGTTGTCGGCCTGTACCGCCTCGGCTGCGACGTGCCGGAAGTGCTGGGGATAGTCCAGCTCATAGAGATTGCCGCGAATGACGCCCCGCACCTTGCCGGTCAGCTCCACGGCGTAGGCCAGCACCCGGTCACGGGTCTGCTCCCCGTAAAACTTCCATGTGTTGTGCTGCCGGGTGCCTTGCAGGTACACATCACTTTCCCGGAAACAGTGCGTCCCGGACGGGCGGGACATCCACAAAAGCGTCCTGTCCTCGGCCTTGTCGCTGGCAGCGGCCCGCCCGATGATCTCTTTGTCGATCTCAAAATCGTTGCGATAAAAGGCGGTGTTCTGCCGCATGAGCTGTTCCAGCGCGGCCAGAACATCCACATTCTCAAACCTGTTCATGGTGTCACACCTCCAATTCCTGTGTTTTTTCCCGCTGCGGCGGTTTCTTCTTCTGTTCCTCCTTGGCGGCTTTGAGCTGCGCCCGGATGGACGGTTTTTTCTGTTTCTGCGCCGGGCGCTGGGGCTGCTTGGGCTTTTGGGCCTCCGCCTTGGCTGCCTCGGCCACGTCGAACAAGGAAATCTGTTCCCCGGCTTTGGCCTTGGCTTCCAGTTCACTCATGGTCGGGGCATTGTTCAGAACACCGTCGATCATGTTGTAGTTCTGCTCGGTCGTCATTTCAGCGGCCTTGATGGGGCTTTCCTGCTGGGCGGGGATGGCAAAAGCGTCTGTGCCGTTGCCCATGATAAGATACTTGCCGTCCTCGGATTGGTGGTGGAAACCATAGCCTGCGGCCTCCAACTGTTCCCGGCTCATGTCGGTTACAAGGAAGCTACCTCTTGGGGTCTGGATGCTCTCGCCGGTGAGCAATTCCCGTGGCGTAAGCTGTTTTTCCCGCTGCAAGAAAAACTCCGGCACCGGCGTAAAGCCGAAGCTGTCACAGTAATGGGCTTCCTCCTTGCCGCTACGGTTCAGCACCACAACGTCGGAAACGGAAAGGCTGTGGCCGGTGAAGTCGGCGGGACGGTCAAGGTTGAATGTACGGTAGATGTCCTCCAGCGTGGTTTTGCCGTCCAGCGGGGCCGTGTAGATAAGATCGTAATTCTGCCGGTCAACGGCCAGCCCCGCTTCCTGCAAGCTCTCGTAAGCCTCAAAGCGATAGTCCCGTGTTTCCGGCCCGCCTTTGAGCTGGTAGATGGTAAAGGTGTCGCCCTGTTCCGGGGGATCGACGGTGAAATACGGGTTTTCCCATTGGGTGAAAGGCATATCCGGCATGGCCTTGTAGCTGCCGTTCTCCATCGCATAGGGCCGCACCCGGTCAAAGCCGATTTCCTGTGCCACACGGGAGAGGCTTTCCAGTACCACGGGATCACTCCGCAGCCATTCCATGCGGGTGAAGTCCTCCACAAGATAATTCTGGCCCGCCCGCACATGGAGAATATCGGCGGCGCTCATGCCGTCCTTGCTTTCCATGCCCAGCGTCAGATGGGCGTAGGGACGGCCATCGGTGTTCAAATCCTTGGCCTCGCTGTTATAGGGCTGGCTCCGCAGCTCGTCGAACCGGGCCTTGGCTTCCTCAAAGGTGGCGAAATGCTCTATCGGGGTCTGCTGCTCGGCATTGGTGGCCCATGTTTTCAGGTCAGGGATCACATAAAAGCCCCATTCCCGGCCAGCCTCCGGCGCGGCGGCGCTGCGCTCGGCCAGTGTCTTTTCGGCACGTTCCCGCACATCGTCCCGCAGCGGCACCGTATAGAGGGTGGACGCAGAGGAAAAGCCCACGTTATTGAAAACGTAGTCCACATCGGCCTCTTTCAAGGCTCCTGCCGGATAGTAGTCAGCCCGTGTTGGGGTGTCGCTCACCTTGCCGCTGGCAATGTCATGGCTCAATCCCGTTTCCAGATGGGTACAGATTTTGCCGTCCACGGCCAGCGTCACATAGTACCAGCCAATATAACCGCCGGTCTTTTCGTCGGCTCCCTGGTTGAACTCCACATTGAGCAGCGTGTAGGGCTTCAAGCCCTTTGGGGCCGCGATCTCATTGTCCTTGGCCTCCCGCTGCAACAGCGCGGGCAGGGCCGCTTCCTTGGTGGCCTTGACAATCTCCGGGTTGTACTGCACCAAAGTACGGTTTACACATTCCGTCTGTACCTTGACCGTCTTGGCTTTCGGCGTCAGGTGGTTGCCGATAAACAGGGACGCGCCGTTGTCAAAACGGATTGTCATATCGCTGGTGCCTCGCCATTTGCCGGTACAGGGGGACGTATGGATTTCGCCGGTCTTGCAGCCAAACGCCCGCGCGATCACATCAATCTTTGCCTGCAAGGGCAGGTCTTTGTATCGGTCAGCGATTTCCAGCGCCTTTTTCTGCAACTCCGTCAGGGTTTCGGCGGGGGCCGCCTGCGGCTCGGCGTCGGAAGTAACTTCCTGCGCCGGGGCGGTTTCCGGCTCCGGCACGGGTTCTTGTTCCGGGGTAGGTTCCTGTATCGGCTGCTCCTGTTCCTTGGCATACAGCTCCTTGACGGCCTCCTGCGTCAGCTCCCCGGTATTGAGCTGATCCATCAGCTCCCGACACTGTTCCGGCGTCCCGACATAGAGAACATCCCCGATCTTGGCCCTGCCGTTATCCTGCGGGATATAGGCTTGCAGCATATACAGGTTTTCCCGGCTGTCGCTGCTGGGGGTGGCATGTACCCGGTAGAAGTAGTCCGGCTCGGCCTGATCCTGTGCCATCTGCGCCCGCTGTTCCCGGCTGCTGTTGCGTTGCAGCTCCGTGGGCTTGATGCCGGAAAGGGGCTGAATACAAGCGATCCTGTCCGACGCATGGTAGGCGTTGTCGTTCAAAAGCCGCTGCCATGCGCCCACACTCGGCGCCCAGCGGAAACCGTTCTCTTTCAACTGCTGGCGGGCGTCCGCTTCCGGCTTGCCGTCAAAGAACACCTGCAAGCGGCCCTGCTCCCGGTTTGCCTCCACATGGCCGCCGTCAAACTCCCAGCCCACATAGGCCACTTCGTTTGCGCGGGTCAGGCTTTCGATCCGCTGCCGGACGCGGCGGATTTCCGCATTGTTGTTGGACAGCTCCCAGCTCTGAAACGGCTTATTTTCATAGTGCCAGCCGGACGCCATATCCGCTTTCAGGTTTTCAAGGTTTTCAGGTGAGAGGTGCGGGCAGCCGTCCAGTGTACCGTGTTTGCGGTAATAGGCGTTCACAGCTTTCATGGTTTCCTGCGCCTTTTCCAGACTGTCCAGCTTCTTTTGCAGCTTGGGAATGGCCTGCGGATCGTCCTGCCTGATGCCGCCCATGCCGGTGCTGCGGATTTTATCAAGCAGCCCTTGGATGTACTGCCATTCCTGCATATTGCTGTCGCGGGCCGCGTTCTGTTTCTCTTTCTGGCGTACCGGGAAATTGGAACCACCGGCAATCAAAATGGACGGCACACGGGCGTCAATCTCATAGCCGTGGTTCATGTTGGCAGCCAGCTTCCGGGCATAGGTGTCAAGCAGGCTGTCGATCTTCTCATGGTACATGGGATCGACGCGCCTTTTCTGTTCCTGTGCCAGCGCAAAGGCTTCATCCACATAATGCCGGTACTCGGCTGTGGCGCTGCCGGGCTTGTAGTCGGAAAAGCTGTTCATTTCCTTGGCACGGCGGGCCGCGCCCTCATTGATGGAATAGTAGTAGTCGGACGCCGCAGGTTCTTTTGTTGGCTGTTCCGGGGCTTCTTGCTGGGGCGGCTCTTTGACCTCCTGCGGCTGGACCGGGGCCTCATAGCCAGCCGCCGCATATTCCTCCACGGTCATACCGGCATCGGCGGCCTCCTGTGCAATTTCCGCCTCCACCTGCGCTTTGTAGTCCTGCAAGCTCTGGTCGAAGTCGGTCAGTTTCGGCATTTCCGGCAAAGGCTCTCCGTGGTTGAGCAGCGGACGGCACTCCATAGCGTAGTCCACCAGCGCCCCATAGTAGGCGGTTTCCTCCGGCGTCAGGGTGTCGCTGGACGCCAAACGGGTCTGCGCCTCCTGTTCCAGCCGGGACAGGTTGCAATGCAGCTCCATGTAGGGGATGATCTCGGTGAGAAAGGCTTCACGGCTGGCGTGATCCTCCGCCCACGCCTCCGGGCCGCCCTGCCGGATCAAATGGTCTTTCCATTTTTCATCGTTCAGATAAAAGGTCTGATACTCCCGGATATGCTCAATCAGGGAACCGTCCCGGTCGCCAAAATCCTGCCGCCCGGAATAGCTGTGCGGCTCTCCTTGGAATGTGAAATCAATGCGGAAGTCGGTCTTATCATAGTAGCCGCCGCCCCGATGTTCTGCGTCCAGCCGGGCAAACAAGGCGTCAGCCTCATGCAGCGGCATTTGCTGGCCCATTTCCAGATGGGGGCTTTCGGTGAAAAGGATCGTCACAACCGGCTCTGCCGTGGGGTCAAGGGTGGGCTGCTGTGCGGCCTTGGCCTCTGCGATTTCCCGGTCAATCCGGCTTTTCACCAGCTCGTCCACATGGCCGTGCTGCATTTCATAGCCATGTTCGCACAGGCGGTTGATAAGCTCGATCACCTTGTCCGTGTTGCCCACAGCCTCGGCGTACTCCACGATCAACCGGCGTTCCTCGTTGCCCATGCGCTGTCCGTCACGCTCGGCCCAGTCGATCAGGGCGTTGGCCCGTTCCGTGGGGGTGGCCTCCGGCATAATGGGTTTGTTGTTCAAAAGGCCGTCAATCCCATTCCACGGCTGCGGCTCCGGCTGGGCCTCGGCCCGTTGCAGCGTCCCGTCGCCGGAAAGGACAAAGCCCTGTGTCTGAATGGCGTCTAACGTGCCTTGCGTCACCTCGCCGGTTGATTTCACATCGGCGTCAATCAGGGTTTGCAGCATGGCCTTTACACTGTCGGTCATTTCCTGCTGCTGTTCCGGGGGCAGCTTGGAAAACACACTGTCGGGGGCAGGCTGCTCGGCGGCCTGTTCCACAGTTTGCTCCACGGCCTGCTGCGCCTGCCGCTGTTGCTGAAGCTCAGCAAGGTGGCCGTCGATGGTGGTAATCAGCTCATGGACGGTGGCCCGGATGGTTTCAAGGGACGCCCGCAGCTCTTTCAGGTCTTTGCCGGAACTCCAACCGGCCACATACCCAAAGGAATAGTCGGACGTGTCCAGTCCGTAGTGCTGGCAGACGGCATAGGCCACGCTCTCGGCCTGCACCTCGCGGGTGCGGCTGTCGGGGCGGTCGGCCTGCTCTATGGCCGGGGCTTCCGGGTCGATGGCGTGGAGCTTGGAATGGGCGATCTCATGGATGGCCGTCTTTAGGGTCTGTAATTCGCTCATGCCCTCGTGAATGGCGATCCGCTTTTCCGTCAGGTGGTAGTAGCCGTGGGAACCGCCCGGAATGTCCTCAAAACCAATGGGAACCGGGGATGTCTGTTCCAACGCCTTGAAAAATTCCCCGTAGCGTTCCACGCTGCCGGTCAGTTCTTCCACGCCGATAGAGGGCAGCGGTTCCCCCTCGGTCTGGCTCACATCAAAGACGGAAACGATCTTAAAGGCCGGAACCTGTATTTCCTGTACTTCGGTAACAGGCTTTCCGTCCTTTCCCATCACCGGCCTGCCCTGTGCGTCCAGCTTTTGCACTTCCTTTTTCGCCTTGAACGGGGCTGGGGCCAGTATCTTGATGGCCTTTTCGCCTTTCTTTACATTGCGGTGAAAATCGTCCCGCCACTTGTTGTAGCCTGCCACAAGCTGTCCGCCCTGCATGGCGATCAGGAGGGTGTTGTTGAAGCTGTAACTGTGGAACTTGGACATGGTGGTGAGATAGGCTTTGTAGCGTTCACTCTCGAAAAGCTCCTGTATGCCGGTTTCCAGCCGGTCGGTGATCTCTTTCATGCGCTCGGCGCTATTCTGGCCGTTTAAGAGAATGGGGGTGACAGGCTGTGGGACCTTTGCGGGGGCTGCCGCCTCCGGCTGCACCTTGCTTTCCTCCCGCAGAATTTCCGGCGCAGGATAGGCCATCACCCGGTATTCCTCCGGCACTGGCTGGCCCTCATGGACACGCTGCCACTCGTCGCCGCTTTTCACCAGATAGCCGTAGTCGGTAAAAACACCATGCTCCGTATTGGCAATATGCAGGCCGAAACGGGGCAGGAAAATTCCCGCTTTCCATTCCTCCGGCATATCCACCATGCCGGAACGGTTCAGGTAGTAGTCACCCAACTGGCCCGTGCCGGTGACATCCGGCAGATGCACATAGTAGTCCACGTTGTCGGGGTAGTCGATGATCTGTCCGATACTGTGGAAGTTGCTCTGCGGGCTTGTCAGGGCGGCGTTCAGCTCCGCAAGCTCAGCGGCGTCCAGCTTTTCCAGCCTCGCGGCAAGGAAGTTCAGTTCGTCCACATCGGCGGACAACACCAGATCGCGGGGCAGCTTGACGGGACGCTCCTGCGGGCTTCGGTAGCCGTACAAGAAAAAGTCCTGCGGATTGTCGGCACTGATCCCGATTTCCCGCAGGGCTGCTTGCAGCTTTTCGGTTGTGGTCGGCAAAGAAAACCAAAGGCCCTCGTTGCCTTGTTCATAACGCTGTCGGTTATGAAGCAGGATTGAAAACACTTCGCTCATGGGTTCACTCCTTTCATATTCATAGGGGTTTGGGGCTTTCCCCAACAAGCAAAATCCCCGGCCCAGCAGGGTGGCCGGGTCAGGGATTTATAGGAAGTGTGGCTACACTTCCTATGCTTGCTACGTTACTCCGTCAGCTCTTTTTCTCCACGCGGTAGTTGACGTACTTCCCGCCGGTATCGGCCAAAAGCACCGTCCCATCGTAGGTTTTGTCGGTTTTCATGGAGCGCAGACCCTTTACCTTTGCCTTTCCGTCTTTGAGCAGCGCGGCGGCGATCTTCGGGGTGAACGTCTTGCCTCGTTCCTCAAAAAATCGGTCATTCTTCCACATGACAAACTGGCAGGCCCGGTTTCCGCAGTAATAGTTTTTCTTGCCCTCGTAGACGGCTTCGCCGCAGCGGGGACACTTGCCGATAACAACACGCTCGGCCTGAAACAACTTCTGCGCGTCCTCGCTGATCTGCGAATAACGAGAAATCAGGTTTCGGGTCATTTCCTCAATGCCCACCATGAAGCCCTCCGGGTCGGCCTCGCCCTTGGCAATGGCCGTCAGCTTGGTTTCCCATTCCGCCGTGAGCTGGGGAGAAGTCAGCACTTCCGGCAGGACGCACACAAGGTTGTGGCCGTCCTTGGTGGGAAGTAGCTGCTTGCCTTTGCGCTCCACAAAGCCCATCTGCACCAGCTTTTCCAGAATGGAAGCGCGGGTTGCCGGGGTTCCCAAACCTTGGCGCTCGGCGTCCTCCGGCATATTCTCGGCCCCGGCACGTTCCATAGCAGACAGCAGCGTATCTTCGGTATAGGGCTTGGGCGGCGTGGTGAAATGCTCGGTGATACTGGCCTCCACCGGGTCAAAGGTCTGGCCCTCGGTGATCTCCGGCAGCTCCCGTGCCAGCTCCGGCGCGTCCTCGTCGGCGTCGGTCTTGAACGACGCCTTGAAGCGGCGCTCAATCTCTTTCCAGCCGGGGGTGAGAATGGTTTTGCCTTTGGCGGTGAACTCGTTCCCGGCGCAGGTGAATGTGGCGGTGACAGCCTCATACACATGGGGCGCGGCCACGGCACACAGCAGCTTGCAGCACACAAGGGACAGCAGTTTCTTTTCGCCCTCGGCCAGCCCGTCAAAGCCTTTCTGCACAAACTCCATCGTGGGAATAATGGCGTGGTGATCGGACACCTTTTTGCTGTTCAGTACCCGGCCAAACTGCGGGGCAATGTCCAGCCCCGCCGCAAAGGAAAGCAGCGGCCACAGGCCGGACACGATGCTTTCCGCCGTAGGCTGCATATCGTTGGTAAGATACTGGCTGTCGGTGCGGGGATAAGTCAGCAGCTTCTTTTCATAGAGCTGTTGGGCATAGTCAAGGGTCTGCTTGGCGGTAAATCCAAACAGGCGGTTGGCCTCCCGCTGCAAGGTGGTGAGGTCGTAAAGGCGGGGCGGCTGCTCCGTCTTTTTCTCACGCTTCACCGATACACAAACGGCCTGCGCTCCTGCACAGGCCGTCTTGGTGGCGTCGGCGTCGTCGGGGTTCATAAAGCGGTCACTGGCCGCCTCCATGCCGCCCGCCGCGATATGGACAACGTGGTATTTCTCTTTTTTGAAATTGCTGATCTTGGCCTCCCGGTCAACCAGCATATTGAGGGTAGGCGTCTGGACACGGCCCACGGTCAGGGTCTTGTGATAGAGGATGGAGAAAAGCCGGGTGGCGTTGATCCCCACCAGCCAATCGGCCTGCGCCCGGCACAGGGCCGATTGATACAGGTCGTCGTAGTCGGCCCCCGGTTTCAGGTGGGCAAAGCCCTCGCGGATCGCGGCGTCCTCCATGCTGGAAATCCAAAGGCGCTTGAACGGCTTTTTGCAGCCCGCCATCTGGTAGACAAAACGGAAAATCAGCTCACCCTCGCGCCCGGCGTCGGTGGCGCACACAAGCCCCGTCACGTCGGGGCGCTCCATCAGAGAGCGCAGCACGGCAAACTGGCCTTTCTTCTCGGCAGGGATGATGTACTGCCACTCCTGCGGCAAAATCGGCAGGTCGTCATAGCGCCACTTCTTGAAACGCTCGTCATAGGCTCCGGCGTCGGCAAGGGAAACAAGGTGGCCGATACACCAGCTCACCAGATAGCCGTTTCCCTCCATGTAGCCGTCCCTTTTCTGATCCGCACCGATCACGCCCGCAATGCTGCGGGCGACGCTCGGTTTCTCTGCAATTACCAACTGAATACTCATTCCTTATTCCTCCTTATCCTGCGCGGGTTCCTCGTCCTCCGGGGTCGGTTCGTCCTCGTCGTCCTCGTCCTCGCCAAAATCGTATTCGTCCAGCTCGTCGCCGCCCTTGGTGTCGGCCTTGGGCTTCTTAAACTTGAAGAAGTAAAGGGCCGCGCCGCCGCCGATCAGGGCCACCACAAGGAACACGACAAGGCCGCCCATGCCGCTGCCTTTCGCTTCATCTTCCTGCGGCTGCTCGGTTTCCTCCGGCTCCTGCGGTTCCGGCTCCGGACCGGTACACTCGGTCATATTGGTTTTACATACCGGGCAATTCGTGTTGACGGCTCCCGCCGCGCACTTGGTCGTACAGGTACAGGTTTCCGGGGCGGCTTTGCCGTCCTCCAACAGTGCTTGCAGGTCAGCGTCGTCCACTTGGTTGAGGAAGTGAACGGCGGTTTCCTTGTCCTCGTTGGCGCGGTCGATCAGGATATAAAAGTAGTTGCCCGCTTTGGTGGTAACGGTGATAAGCTGCTTATCCCCATAAAAATCATCCACCAGTGTTGCATTGCCCTCCGGGGTAACAGGTACGCCCTCCGGGGTAACAGGTACGCCCTTCGGCTCCATGCCGCCGGTGGTGGGTTCTTCCTCCTGCGGTGCCTCGGTGGTTTCCGGCAAAGGCTCCGGGTTGGGGTCAGTGCCACCGGCAAACGCGGTGGTGGAAAAGGCCGTCAGGCAAAGCACGGCGGCCAGCGTCACGGTAAACGTGCGAATGATCTTATTCTTCATCGGCATTGTCCTCCTGTTCAAAATCCGGCTGCGGGGCCGGGGCGCTCTGCAAAGCGCCGCCGCGCAGGAACGCCGCAAATTCCTCCGGCTTCATGTTCAGGCCGCGCACAAGCTGGATGATCTGCAAATTCTCCTGCTCGGTCTTTGCCGCTTCCAGCTCACGAAGCTGCTTTTGCAGCTCCGCGATCTTGGCCTTGGTTTTCTCAATGTCCTTTTCGATACGGTCAAGTTTGTTTGCCATAGTCAAAACTCCTTTCTGGCGTCAAGGCAGACGCCCGTAACAATAGAAATGCTGCTGCCAATAACTCGAATTGAGGTTGGTGTAGGAAATGGGGTCGCCACAGTGCAACATCACGGAATTGCCCACATAAATGCCGACGTGGGAAACGCCGGGGGTGTCGTAGGTGCCGACGAAAAATACAAGGTCGCCGGGCTTGGCCTGCTCCGGGGAAACAGGGGTACAGATATTGCAAAGGCCCTGTGCGCCCAGCCGTCCCACGTCCCATCCGCTGTGATTGATGACCCAGCTCACAAAGCCGCTGCAATCAAAGCTGGTGCTGGGAGAGCTGCCGCCCCACACATATGGATAACCGATATACTTTTCCGCCTCGGCCATCATTGCGGCAAAGGTGGCATCCTCCAAAGCCTCCGGGGGAATGTCGTAATAGGTCGGCTCCTTGACGGTGGAAGCGTTGGGATAGGTACCTGTGGGAAACAGGTCTGGCCGGTTGCCCAGCGTGGACATATACACCGCATACAGGCTCATTTGATCCTCGCCCATGATGTAGACAGGCAGGTGGGACATATCGAAGTTTTCCAGCTTCACGTTGCAGATGTAGTAGGTGTAGGGAACTTGCACGGTGTAGGGGTTGCCCTCGCTGTCCGTCCGGGTTTCGGTGCGGTATCGGGTTTCGGTTTCAATGGTCTGTGTCAGGGTGTATTGCTTCTCAAAGAGCATGGCAAGGTCGCCTTGCACGTCGCCCAGCGTATAGACGCCCTCATGCAGCGCCGACAGGATGGAAGTCAGCACATAGGGGTCATGACCGATCTCGTCCAGATCGAAACGGTATTCGTCATAGCCGGGGTGCAGGCTTTCGTAGTTGTCAAGCTCATACTGCAAATCGGCCTCCATGTCCGCATAGGCGGCTTCCGCCCCCAGCATATCGCTGTCCTCGGAGAGATAAGAGGTGGCGGCAAGGCCCGTCCCGGTGCTGC
>OHOI01000901.1_pt1 | contig 12031 bp, 13 predicted proteins | sample 1569781 | NCBI WGS metagenome assembly OHOI01 (sample SAMEA3879587, study PRJEB24766) | human gut metagenome | biome: human-associated habitat; feature: feces | place: USA | collected 1985/1987 | reverse complement strand
ATGTAATCATCCACAGAGCTATTTTGAAGTACATGAAGAGAATTATTAAGGAGATGAGATTATTACGAAGAAGAAAGTGATTAATTCAAAAAAAGCAGTAATGATAGGCTGTGGCTTTGTTGGTTCTGCATCGGTATTTGCTCTGATGCAGAGTGGCTTGTTTACAGAGATTGTCCTTATCGATGCAGATAAGAACAAGGCAGAAGGAGAAGCGATGGATATCAGTCATGGTATTCCATTTGCGAGTCCGATGAAAATATATGCCGGAGATTATGATGATGTGGCTGATGCTGCAATTGTTGTCATATCTGCCGGAGCGGGACAGAAACCGGGAGAGACAAGGCTTGATCTCGTAAATAAAAATGTAGCAATATTTAAGTCAATCATTCCTGAAATAGCAAAGAGAAATTTTGCAGGTATCATGCTTGTAGTTGCGAATCAGGTAGATATCCTGACTCAGGTAGCCATAAAGTTATCAGGACTTCCGGAAAACAGGGTTATTGGATCGGGTACTGTGTTAGATAGTGCCAGATTAAGATATAAGCTTGGTGAGCATTTATCTGTGGACAGCAGGAGTGTTCATGCATTTATAGTAGGTGAGCATGGAGACAGCGAAGTTGTAGCATGGTCATCAGCCAATGTATCCGGTGTTCCATTAAGTGAAATGTGTGAAATGCGTGGACATTACAAGCACAAGGAAAACACGGCAGAAATAGCTACAGCAGTCAAGAACAGTGCTTATGAGATTATAAACAAAAAGCACGCTACATATTATGGAATTGCAATGTCTGTAAAAAGAATCTGCGAAGTGATTATGAGAGATGAAAAATCAATACTTCCTGTATCACACATGATTCATGGAGTATATGATATTGACGGAGTATCGTTAAGTATGCCAGCTATTGTAGGTGCAGATGGTATTGAGTCTGATATACCTATTAATTTAAGTGGCGAGGAAGCGTTAAAGCTTAAGGAATCTGCAGATTCATTGAAAAAGATTATGGAGACAATTGAATTATAAATTTTACACATGGAAGGAGAAAAAAGCATGGAAGTAAGGTATTATATTTGTAAGCATTGTGGAAACATTGTTGAAAAGGTAAAGGATAAGGGTGTACCTGTAATTTGTTGCGGAGAACCTATGCAGGAATTAAAAGCCGGAGTGACAGATGCTGCTGTCGAGAAGCATGTACCTGTATATACGATAGAAGGCAGTCATGTTCATGTCGTGGTCGGAGAGACAAAACATCCAATGCTTGAAGAGCATTTCATTGAGTGGATTACATTAAATACAAACCAGGGAATATACAGAAAACAGTTAAATCCAGGGCAGGAGCCGGTAGCAGATTTTTGTCTTTGCGATGGTGAACAGGTAGAAGAAGTATATGCATATTGTAACCTGCATGGATTATGGAGGAACAACGAATGAAATACGTATGTGATGTTTGCGGATGGGAATACGATGAGGAGAAGGGCTATCCAGAAGGTGGTATTGCACCTGGTACAAAGTGGGAGGATATTCCGGAAGATTTTGAATGTCCGTTATGCTCTGTAGGAAAAGACCAGTTCTCAGAAGAATAAATGTATTTATGATAGGATTATACCAATGAAAGAAGAACTAAGTATAGATATCATCGGACTTGCAGGAGCCTGTTCATATGCGTTGGACTGTATAGAAGCAGAGTTGGTAAATATCAAAAACAAACATGGAAAAAGAGTGGCTTATATAAGTATACGTATGGCTGAATATTGGAAAATTCAAGGTGATGAATTACAAGATTTAGCCATGTGTGCTTTACTGCATGATAATGCTTTGACACAATATATTTCGGAAGAACTGAAGAATGATTCCGTCATTAATTGTAAAAAAGATTTATCCGAGAAAAAAACAAATCTTCATTGTATTTATGGTGAAAAAAATATTACTAAAATTCCATTTAAAACAGATGTGTCAAATGTGATTTTGTATCATCATGAACATGCCGATGGAACTGGTCCTTTTCAAAAAAAGTGGAATGAAATTCCATTGTTTGCAAGGATTATTCATCTTGCAGATACCATTGATATTATAGGAAATAACACGGGATCTGGAAATAACAGTTGGAATTTTATATGTCAGTACCTTTTAAAAAATAGGGATGGATTATTCGATTCAGAATGTGTGAATGCCTTTTTTCATGCATTCACACATTCTGAATCTTTTATATGTTTAAGTGATAATTCTTTTGAAATGAAGCTATGGGAGATTATCCCAAGACAAAAACAGGTTTTTGATTGGAAAACGTGTAAAAATGTCGCAGATTTTTTTGCAAAGATTGTAGATTATAAATCTTCTTTTACAAGCAGACATTCTATAGAAGTGGCTGAAAAAGCAGCTTTTTTTGCTCAATATATCGGATATGATTCTATTAATGTGCAAAAAAATTATCTGGCTGGTGCACTGCATGATATTGGGAAGATGGCAGTAGGCAATGAAATTTTGGAAAAACCGGATAAGCTTACGGATGATGAATTTTCAAAAATGAAGAATCATGCTGGCTATACATATCTTATATTATCAGAGATTAATGATTTTGAAGAAATACGAGACTGGGCAGCTTTCCATCATGAAAAATTAAATGGAAAAGGGTATCCTTTTGGAAAAACCGCAGCTGAATTAAATGAGCCGGAACGTATTATGGCATGTATTGATATTTATCAGGCATTAACCGAGGACAGACCATATAAGAAAAGTTTATCGCACGAAAAAACGTGTGAGATGCTCGATGACATGGCGCAGAAAGGTTTTGTTGATTCTGATATTTCCAAGAAGATTAGGGAATGTTTTGGTGGAATCTAACATTAAAAGCGAGAAAATATAGGAAATTCATGAGAAATGCACTTGCCTATTATGAATAGTATTGAACAGGTTCATAAAACAAATAAAACTGAAAAATAGATTATCATTATACACCTGCAGGTAGTTATAGAAGGGGTGGTATCATAGAAAAAAACTTCCAGAAATATTCAAGGCGATTGCAATACAAATGATGGATGTTTCTTTAACTGAATCGGCGATTAGTGATGCCATAAAATCAAAATATGCTTCAATAATAGGCTGCATGGTGTATTTTAATGATTCACAACAGATAAAAGTAATATTAAGTCAGTTGCGAGCTTTAGGCTTGATATATTCTTCTTGGAGTGAAAATGCAGGAAAGCTATATTGGGGATTAACCATAAAGGGAAGAAGATATAGGGACGAAATGATTGTTGTGAAAGAAAATATGATGAGTGTGGACAATACTGAAGAATAGTAATATATGAGCGTTACTCAGATATGAAGATAGAATATTATGAAAGGGACAAATGAATAATATGGATATTACAACGGGAACTGCGGTTGCAAAGACAGTTGTGGATTTGATGAAGAACGAAAATGTATTGAATAAATCAGTTGGTGTGTTGGGAATGTTATTTCCCTTTGCTGGATTGAAACAAAAAGCAGTAGAAATGTATGTTGAAGATATTGAAAAATCTGACTTGTCTGCTGAAACAAAAGCTTTTATGATTTTGAATACAAAGAAAACTTTCAAAAAGATAAAAAATCAAAAAACTATTGCAGAAATTGCAATGGAAAATGCAAAACAAGGAACGGATTTTTCAGAGGATTCGGGTGTGAGTGAAGAATGGTTAGATCGCTTTATGGATTCAGCTGGTTTTGTTAGTTCTGAAGAAATTCAATGGATATGGGGTAAAATATTGGCAAATGAGTTTGAAAGACCTGGTTCAACGCCGCCTAATATGATTAGAATATTATCAGAGATTACGCCAGCATTAGCATCAGCTTTCAGATATATTTGTAGTATGTGTATATGGATTTTACCATTAAATGAAAACGGGGATATTCAGGGAGCATTTCAGAAACTATTTGTACCATATACTAAGAATGATGAGAAATTTAGAGAATTGGTGCTTGTGGTCATGAATGGGATGCTGTTATTTCAAGTAGAATTACATCTAGACAAGGAAAAACTCGATTTGTAAAAACGGCGGGATGTCCATATTGTAGTAATCCGCCTAAAAGAATTTTAGTTGGTTTTAATGATTTAGAGTCATGGTGCAAAAAAAATCAAAGAGATAATATTTTAAAGGAATGGAATTATGAAAAAAATGAAATTCTGCCTACAGAGGTAACCTTTGGAAGTGGAAAATATGTATGGTGGAAATGTAATAAAAATCATGAGTGGAGAACACAAGTTCATAATAGGACTGAAGGTTCAAAAACAAATTGCCCTATCTGTGCTAGAACTCAGACTTCATTTCCAGAACAGGCTGTTGCGTTCTATTTGAGAAAAGAATATGAAGTATTACAGAGATACAGAATAAAAGGACGTGAAGTGGATATATTTCTACCTCAATTTAATATTGCCATAGAATACGATGGTTCTATGTGGCATTCGGGTAAGGAGAAAGAAAAGAAAGATTTTGAAAAAACAAAGAAACTTGTTTCAGAAGGTATAAGATTAATTAGATTGCGAGAAACGAAGGACAATACTTCTGTCTATGAAACGGATGGACAAGTTGTCATTGAATTTATTGCAATGAATGGTAAATATGTCACCAATGAATTCGAATGGGCATTAACAGAACTATATAAAGTAATCAATTCTATTACCAATAGTAAAATGATTCCTAATATAGATATGAAACTAGATGAGTTATCGATAAGGGCATATTATATGAATGTTCTTAAAGAGAACAGTGTTGCTAGTATTTTTCCAGAACTGATAGAGGAATGGGACGTTGAAAAAAATGAAGGTATTACACCAGATGTTTATTCAGCAAGAAATAATAAAAAAATATGGTGGAAATGTAAAAATGGTCATTCTTGGCTAGCATCGATTAATACACGTGGTGAGCATAAATTGGGGTGCCCATATTGTGCTGGACAACGAGTAGTGACTGGAGAGAATGATTTTGAATCCTGGTGCGGAGATAATAACAGTATTTTATTAGATGAATGGGATTATAAAAAAAATACTGTAAAACCATATGAAGTTCCAAAAACATATAAAGAAAAAATGCATTGGAAGTGTTCAAAGGGGCATGAATGGGAAGCAACAGTGTATAACCGTGTAAATGGAACGGGGTGCCCAGTATGTAATACTGGTAATAATGTTAAACGAAATAAAGTAACATTAGCTGAGTGGTGCAGAGAAAATAATTCTAATTTGTGCGATGAGTGGAATTATGAAAAAAATATGGATATAACACCACAATCAGTTACATATGGAAGTCATGCTAAAGTATGGTGGAAGTGTTCAAAAGGGCACGAGTGGGAAGCTCAGATTAAAAGTAGAACATATAATCATGGCTGTCATTTTTGTTCAGGAACAAATAAAAAAGCTATTAAGGGGATAAATGATTTAGAAACTTGGTGTAAGCAGAATGATAGAGAATATATATTGGAAGAATGGGATGCGCTTCAGAATGGAGAATTGACTCCAGATATGGTAACTTGGGGAAGTCATAAACGTATCCATTGGAAGTGTAAAAAAGGACATATGTGGGAAGCGGTTGTAAAGGAAAGAACTAAAATACGTGGCAATCGATGTCCTGAATGTCGAAAAGAACTATAGACTTTGGATTTGCCCCCTGGGTGCAAAAAGGCATCCCCTTTAGGATTCAAAGGTTTCAAATGCACCCACCAAAATTGGAGTAGTAACACACCTTATTTTGACTACGTTTCTACTACGAATGAGTGTATCGATTTGCCTTATTTTGCCATGATATGCCAAGATATGTACTAAAAATCAATGTCACGTGGCATTGTAACAATACTTTATACATTTTTGAAAGTGGCATAACACGGCAAATTACGGCAAAATAAGGCTTTTTAGGAGGAAAAAACATGAGTATACGCGTGCTCTTTATCAGCCACGGCAATATGTGCAGAAATATCTAAAAAGTCCAGTAATATCAAGGGTTTTCAGCTTTGCAGTTGGTGTTACTACACCACTATTACACCAATGAGTCTCGATGTGGCATAAAAATCATGAATCGAGGTTAAGAAGATGAAAGACAGAATTAAAGAAAACGGTATTGCGTATGAGTTGGTTGGAGATTATTATATTCCGGTGATGACACTTCCGGATGAAGAGCGTGCTATTGGAAAATATGGCAGGACGCACCGGGAATATCTGAAAGAATACAATCCGATGATGTTCAACGATCTGGTTTTGACGGGTCAGCTTTGGACATATCTTGCAGATTTGAATGAGCAGGCACAGAGTAGATTACAGTTCATTATTAGGCAGATGCAGGAAACAGAGAATGTGACGGATGAGCTAAAAGAGCATGATCAGATGGCGTGGGTACAGGCTATGAACAGCATTTACAATCGGGCGGAAGAGATTGTGATTCACGAGTTGGTTTTGCAATAAAAGAATAGATGGGATTGGATGTTGCTTTGCAGGAAAGTGGCATCCAGTCTTTTTTTTAATAGAATTTCCTGCGTCGGCAAAAATAATGTAAAATAAAAACAAATACATGGATTTATTGCCGATGATGTGGTATACTAACCATAGTAAGCATAATTTTTGAAATCATGATAATAAAAAGCTCACTGAATGTGCTTTTTGTTGTGTGAAGGGAGAGTGGCAGATGCGATACCTTTCAGTTGCTGAAACAGCGAAAAAATGGGATGTATCTGAACGCAGTGTAAGAAATTATTGCGCCCATGGGCGTGTGCCGGGAGCATTTCTTACCGGAAAGACATGGAATATTCCGGAAAATGCCCAAAAGCCGGAGCGTTCTAATAAGAAGAAAGAGAAACCAACGACCTTGCTGGATATTTTGCAGGATGAGAAGGCAAATAAATACTCCGGCGGTATTTATCATAAGACACAGATTGATTTAACATATAATTCAAACCATATGGAAGGCAGCCGGCTGACCCACGATCAGACACGATATATCTTCGAGACGAATACTATTGGGATAGAAAAAGAAGTGCTTAATGTAGATGATGTGATTGAAACAGCAAACCATTTCCGGTGTATTGATATGATTATTGATCACGCAAAATCGGCATTGACGGAAAAATTTATCAAGGAGCTGCATCTGATTCTGAAAAATGGCACCAGTGATTCCAGAAAGGATTGGTTTGCTGTCGGTGATTACAAGAAACTGCCCAATGAAGTCGGAGGTATGGAGACGGCACTTCCGGAAGAAGTTGCAGACAGGATGAAGAAATTGCTGTCGGAGTATAACAACAAGGAAGAAAAGACCTTTGACGATATTTTGGATTTTCATGTGAAGTTTGAACGTATCCATCCATTTCAGGATGGCAATGGGCGTGTGGGGCGCTTGATTATGTTTAAGGAATGCCTGAAATATAATATTGCTCCATTCATTATCGAGGATAATTTGAAAATGTTTTATTATCGAGGATTGAAAGAATGGAACAATGAAAAAGGGTATCTGACAGACACTTGCTTGACAGCACAAGATAGATATAAAGCATACCTGGATTATTTTAGAATTGCATATTAAGAGAAAAAATGATAAGGATTATGCGAAAGCGAGGCGATGAGTGTGTTAATGAATACGGCTGAGTATCTTTCCATTATTGAAAATATTAAGAGCGAAATTACTGCGGCACAATACCGTACGACAGTTCATGTGAATGCAGATATGCTGCTTCTTTATTATGATATTGGTTGCGTAATCAATGAACATAAATCATGGGGAAACAAGTTTATTGATAACCTTGCAGCAGATATTCGGATCGCTTTTCCAGAAAGCAAAGGTTATCCTGTTCGTAATTTGAAGTATATGGCAAAGTTCGCTGAGACTTATTCAGACCGAAAATTTGTGCAACAGGTTGTTGCACAAATTCCATGGGGTCACAATATTGTTCTTCTAGATAAGGTCGCTGATATGGATGAACGCAAATGGTATATCAAAAAGTCAGCGGAAAACGGCTGGTCTCGAAATGTTCTTGTCCATCAGATAGAAAGCAACTTGTATCAGCGGCAGGTTCTGGCAGATAAAGTCACAAACTTTGAACATCGTCTACCATCTCCGCAAAGCGAACTGGCGGTGTAGACCATGAAAGACCCATATGTATTTGATTTTATCCCTTTCCGGGAAGATATGCTCGAACGTGATATTGAGCAGGCACTGGTTCGAGATGTCACAAAGCTCCTTCTGGAGCTTGGAACAGGATTTGCATTTTTGGGTAATCAGTATCACTTGAATGTAAGTGGTGATGATTTTTACATTGATTTGTTATTCTATAACCTGAATCTCCGTTGCTATGTGGTTATCGAATTGAAAACCGGTGATTTCAAGCCGGAATATGCCGGTCAGCTAAATTTTTATCTGTCAGCTGTGGACGGCATTTTAAAGAAAGAGCAGGATAATCCGTCCATTGGTTTGCTTCTGTGCAAAAGCAAGAATAATGTGGTTGCAGAATATTCTCTCAAAGATATTTCAAAGCCGATTGGTGTAAGCGAATACAAAATAACCAGCAGTCTGCCGGATGCTCTGGAAAAGCAGCTGCCATCCGTTGAAGATATTCAGAAACGGATTAAGTGAACTTGGTTTTGGAAATTTGAAATAAAATTCGAAGTAAGAATACCAGAATTTCGTTGACTTTATACCACGGTATTATACTTTTTTATACTGACTTTCGGAGGAAGTTAATATGAATTTGCTATTTAGATTTTTACTCACGGTAAATGCAACTTCATGGATGTTGGTTGTATACGGAATTAAAGAAAAAATAACAATACTGAGAATTCCACAGTGCTTTTTTGGAGTGGTTCTTTTGAGCATTCCAATTATCTTGTCATGGATTTCTGTTAGAATTTCAGTATATTTAGGTTCAGATTCACTTGAAGGGTGCCAAGAGTTTAGTTTGGCAGATAATGAGTTTTTACCAACGTATCTTGGTTATTTCTTTGTTTCATTGAGTGTATCTGATATAACAACAATGGTATATCTATATTTAATTGTATTTGTGTTTACATTTTTATCGCAAACACAGTATTTTAATCCGATTTTTTTATTGTTTGGGTATCATTATTATCACATATTAACAGATCAGGGCACTCAGGTGTTTGTTATAACAAAGGGTAGAGTGATACGAAATAAAACTAACATAACATTTAAAAATTTAAGAAGAATTAACGATACGACTTATATTCAGGGAGAAAAAAGATGAATACAATTTGCGTTAAATTGCGAATGCGTGAGCATACCAATAAATATAGAAAAATGTTGTCGACAAACGAAAAGATTTTTTCAGAAATATCAGAGCTTATAGTAACCTCTTATCCTTATACTCCGGGTGGATTACTGGAAGATGGAGAATGGTTTGAAATTGCAAACGCATCACAGCAATTTTATGCAGGTGATGTTATTTCAAAAGATATAGAGACAGTAGACTTTGATTCATTATCAAGAGCTGATTTCTCAAAAATTGATTTTTTGTTTACAATAAATGAATCAACGATATATTTTCAAAATGTGAGTAAATCAAAATTGGTTTCAAAGAAAAAGATTGGAAGTTTTGGTGAGGGCTTCCGGTATCAGAGTAATTGTGAGGAAATTATAATTAATGATTATCCAGATGCAGTTTATTGCAAGAATACTGATACTCTATATTTTAAAAAATTAGAACCGATTGTTGGAATTTTTAAAGGAATTGATGAATTATATAGAGAGGCAACAGATGGTGAAACAGAAGAATTTTTGCAAAACGATTTTGTAGTATTACGGAATGAGTATGATGCCTCAAAGGTCAAAACTGCTAACAGAAAAAGGATTGCATTAGCAATGAAAACTCTTTCTGCATTAAATACGGAGGAAAAGAGAAATATATTTCAATACATAGGAGAGTATTGTCCCGATTTGAGAACCGAAAATAATGCATTTTTAGTAGGCAGTGAAGATGAATTAAAAATGGTATTGTTTGGAATAGAACAAAGATTTTATACTACACCTGTTGGTGATGAGAAGCGAATTGCAAATTCTGTAATTCTAATGAAATAGCACATACTTTAAGGAGAAAAACTACGATTGATATCAAAAAGGAGCGGGAACGTGATGAGCTACATTATGAAATTGTATATGCACTGCGTGGAGTAGTCGATGATTGGGACTTCAAAAATTATATTCTTGGCACGATGTTCTATCGTTATATTTCCGAAAAGCTGTGTGATTACACAAACAGCGGTGAGAGTGATGCGGGCAATATGGATTTTGATTTTGCAAAAATGCCGGAAAATCTGTTAGAGAATTCTTCACTCCAAGGCGTCCGAACTGCTCATACGCCTTGGAGTGATAGGAAAAACAGAAATCAATAAAGTATATGAAATAATAAGACTAATTTTGATACAAAGAAACCTACGAAAAATTGCATAGAATAGGTTTTTTGAGAGAGACTCCTACAGGTGTGTAGCGACAGCATCAAGCCTTACTTTTATACTAAACAACAGGTTAGCCTTCGGATGGTGCATACAATTTATGAACATACAATAAAATCCACGAACTGAAAGCATCCGTGGATTTTATAAAAACTGCCATTAGGCCGGGTATTTAGTTTGTAGCGATCTCCATTTGCTTATACTCAATGCGATTTTTGACCAGATAGCCGAAGCTGGAATTGATGCGTACCTCATCGTGAGAGAGAAGCACATACTGCCACGATTTACCTCCGTTTTCAGCATTCCAGTCAGTGACAGCCTGGCAGAACACCTTGGCGGCTTTTGCTTTCTGAATGACGGGGTCACTGGTTAGTTCATTGCTTGCTTTGGCTTCAACCATATAAATCATATCTGCCGTCTCAACAATAAAGTCTGGCTCATATCGGTTAATGCCGCCTGGACCGTAGTAGATGTTGAACTGCTTTGCAGAAGGTCTCATCCACTTCAATACGGATTTATCATTTTCGAGGACGATAGCAAAATCACGCTCTGTTCCGCTGTCAAATTTGTATAAGGTGTGGCATGCCTTGGTAAAGCCATTGAACACCTTACTGCGAACTTCACCGGCAGGAATATTCGCTCTTAAATCATATATTTCATCGGACTTAAATTTGCCACCGAAGCCTGTTTCAATACGTGAAAATGGACGCATTTTTGATGCTCGAAAATTGATTTCCTCATGATAGAAATGCTCATTCATCTGATTGTAAATGATATCAGCAATGGTTTTCTGACGGTCACGCATAACTTTCTCAGCTTCTTCATCTGTGAGATAAGACAGGAAGTGCTGCTTAGCTTCATTGACCAGAGAATAAATCAGGTCAGCACAAGATGAATAATCTACATTGTCGTGGACAATAATGTGACGGACAATTTCATTCTCTGCAGTATCGACCTTTGCCATTGCGGAATGGTCGGATTCCATTTCGAAGGTCTTACCACCTTCCTGCAATTCTGTTCCAAGTAGCGTATCATCGGAAGGATGCCAGTTCATGCTGCTCGTGTTTAGAGTGAATTCTGTGAATCCCTGCTTTACCTCAGTAAAAGGCTGTACAACTGTTTGTGGGATAGGAATAACCCTGTCGGCCAGTTCCTGCACACAGGTTTCGATGGCCTTTTCTACAACATTCTCAAGGTCTTCTGCCTTCAATCCCATTTCCGGGAATTGACGGATAGTTTCATTGATAACCGTCTTCTTTACGAAGTTACGGGATTCTTCATCATGTACCGCATCGAATGTTTTAACCTGCTTGCTTAAATCCATAACGGACTTAGAAGCGTAATGAGCAACGAATTTTGCAACTTCCTGTACTTTTTCCTGCGGCTTTTCCTCATTACCGTATTTGGCAGTTTCTTCTTTCAGGATGAAAGAAAGTTGTTCGGTAAAGCTGTAATCTGTGGTAGCAACTTCATATGCAGATGGAAGTTCTACAGTTTCACGTTGTTCGTTATTATGCTCGATTTCTGAATCGTTGATATAATAGACCTTGCGTACCAGAGATTGTATTGTTGTAAGTTGTGATAAGGCAAATAGAAACGCACCAGTATATACAGTT
>OHOI01000890.1_pt1 | contig 12229 bp, 9 predicted proteins | sample 1569781 | NCBI WGS metagenome assembly OHOI01 (sample SAMEA3879587, study PRJEB24766) | human gut metagenome | biome: human-associated habitat; feature: feces | place: USA | collected 1985/1987 | reverse complement strand
CTGTTATTCCTCTCGTTATAAGTGCAGCTTTTGTATTATCTCCATAGCCAAGTCCGTCTGCCATGCCTGCTGCAAGTGCTATGACATTCTTGAGGGAGCCTCCAAGCTCCATTCCAAGCACATCAGGACTGGTATACACACGAAATACTTCATTCATAAAAAGATCCTGTACTATCTCAGCGGTCTTCTGTGTCCTTGCTCCTGCAACAACAGTCGTAGGAAGCAGCTGTCCGACCTCCTCTGCATGTGAAGGTCCACACATTACAGCCACATCAGCGCAAGGTATCTCACTCTCTACCACATCAGATATGGTCATAAGAGTGTTTTCTTCAATTCCCTTTGCCACACAGACAATTATCTGTCCTTCCTTCACAAACGGAGCCATTTTTACTGCTGTGCTTCTGGTGAATACAGAAGGTACCGCAAGTACAAGTATATCGTTATCTTTGATTGTTTCCTCTATATCTGTTGTAAAGGTAATGCTATCCGGAAGCTTTACTCCAGGAAGCTTATCAATATGCTCATGCTTTTCTTTAAGCATCTCAATCTCGCTCTCCACGATTGACCATATTTCAACAGAATGTCCGTTATTTGCAAGCACCAGGGATAATGCTGTTCCCCAGCTTCCTGCACCTATAATACCTACTCTACTCATTTTCTATGCCTCGTATTTTATATAATTATTATAATCAAAAACTATTATTTACTTTGCCTTCTGACCAAATTTATTTTCAGTTCCGCTTAAAAGTCTCTTGATATTGGCTCTGTGTCGCCAGATAGCCATCGCCGTAAAACAAGCAGCAAGTATATCAAACTCGACCGCATAATTGCCACTTACTCCAAGCAGCCCCATATGGTTAAACACAATTGCCTGAATCAAAAACGATATAACAACCAGTATAGAACCAAGCGAGACATATCTTGTTATGGCTACAGCAAGAATAAACAATACCAGGCATATCGGAGCCGCAATCGGACATACGGCAAGTATCACACCTGATGTACATGCTATTCCCTTTCCTCCCTTAAAATTGAGAAAGAACGGAAAATTGTGTCCAAGCACCGCTCCAAAGCCTGCATAAAGCTCTATGCATTTAACAGCCTTTGGATATGTATTTCTATATATGAAATAAAATATCAAAACCGCTATGATTGCCTTGAACAAATCACCAAAGAAGGTAACTGCACCAGCCTTCCATCCAAGTGTCCGAAGCGTATTGGTGGTGCCCGAATTGCCGCTTCCATGCTCTCTTACATCTATTCCATGTGCCTTACCATAAAAATATCCGGTCTGAAAGGTTCCAAAGAAATACCCTACGACCAATGCTAAAATCCTAGCCAGTATCATTTTACTCATTTTCCTTTCGTTCTCTTGTAATAAACTTAAGTGCAGTTCCCCTGAAACCAAATGTATCCCTGATTCTGTTCTCGAGATATCTGGTATATGAGAAATGCATAAGATTCTTGTCGTTTACAAAGATTACAAAGGTAGGCGGCTTAACCGAAACCTGAGTCACATAGTATATCTTAAGTCTCTTGCCCTTGTCTGTAGGCGGCTGCTGCATGGCAACTGCCTCCGTAACAATCTCATTTAGCACTCCTGTTGCAACACGCATTGAGTTATTTTCTATAACAACATCGATGAGCTCAAATATCTTGTTGAGTCTCTGACCTGATTTTGCCGAAATAAACAGTATCTCTGCATATGGTATAAAACTTAATATCTGTCTGATTTTCTCTGTGTGCTGCTTTACGGTATTATTATCCTTTTCAATGGCATCCCATTTATTGACAGCAATGATAATTCCCTTGCCTCTTTCGTGGGCAATACCCGCAATTTTAGCATCCTGCTCAGTAACTCCCTCTGTAGCATCTATCACTACAATGACAACATCAGCTCTCTCAACTGCGGAAACTGCACGTATAATACTGTATCGCTCTATATCCTCTTTTATCTTATTCTTGCGCCTGAGACCGGCTGTATCGATAAATATATACTCCTTACCATCATATTTTATGGCTGTATCGATAGCATCTCTTGTGGTGCCTGCTATATCTGACACTATTACTCTGTCCTCACGGGCAAGCTTGTTGATAAGCGATGACTTACCTACATTAGGCTTACCTACTATAGCAACTCTCGGTCTGTCATCCTCATCGTCCTGCTTAGATGAATCCGGAAAATGCTTTACAACCTCATCAAGCATATCTCCGAGTCCGAGCATCGAAGCTGCAGATATAGGATGTGGATCACCGATTCCTAAGTTATAAAACTCATACACATCAGTCATATACTTTTCAAAGCTGTCCACCTTATTGACAACTAATACAACCGGCTTGTGTGAACGACGAAGCATATCCGCCACCTTTGAATCGGAATCAACAAGTCCCTGCTTCACATCTGTAATAAAAATAATAACATCTGCGGTGTCTATAGCAATCTGTGCCTGCTCTCTCATCTGTGACAGTATCACGTCTCCGGATTCCGGCTCAATACCACCTGTATCAATCATGGTAAAATTATAATCAAGCCATGATACATCTGCATAGATTCTGTCTCTTGTGACACCCGGAGTGTCCTTTACTATAGATATCCTCTCTCCTGCAAGCGCATTGAAGAGAGTAGATTTTCCAACATTTGGACGGCCAACGATGGCCACTACTGGTCTGCTCATATACTCTCCTGTTCTAAATTCATATTAGATTATAGACTAATTGTAACTATTCAGAATAATAATAAACAAAACATCTATAACAGAGTAATTATATCACAATACCATTTACAGAGACAACTATTCATATGTCAAAAGTGGTTCTTTTGATGAAATTAATCCATTTTCTTTAAGAACAGCTATCAGATTAGTACAGTTTTCGCCAAAACTAATGTTGACCGAATATGTTTCAATACCATCGGAACGGGCATCCCCAAAATCAGAATACTCCTTTGTTACCCCCAGTATATCCAACAGCTCCTCATACCATGTGAAGCCATCGACATTCCAGCTTTTTCCAATCCTGTTGCCCTTTGGCACTGTAAAATTCAGCATAAGATTGTACATATAGCTGGTATCCTTATCCACTCCGTCAAGCATTCTCTGCAAATTATATTCCTGCATCACACCGGCCTCAACATCCTTCTTTACAGCATCAAAAATATCCGCAGCAACTTTTCCGTTAAAGCGCTCATTCAGCACATCTACATATTTATCATTATACTGCTCTGCCGAGCCATTGATAAAGGTAATATCTGTCGTATCACACTGCATTATGGCATTAATAATATTCTGTGGTTTATTTTCCTCCGCCATAATCGCCTTACACTGCTTATGTGGATTAAAATCATCCGTTGTATGATATACACGGTTGACCTTTTCTCCATTTTTTAATGTATATGAGATTGTAATATACCCGGAATCATCATATCTCTTTTTAAAATAATCCTTTTTCTGCGCCATAAGTATCTTTTGAGTCTCTAAAATCTTTTCAACATCCTTTCCCTCCAGATTGATATCAAAATCTATGGCTATACAGGCAGAATCAATATCCGCAAGCTTCGGTATATAATTTTCCTGCACATTTCCGTAAACTGTTATACCTCCAAATACAACTACAACAAAAGCACCAAAAGCAATGATTTCCTTAAATAGTGCTTTAGAAAAAATTTTAAAATTCTTCCTTATAATCATCTCTAAAAGTAAGAAGGCTATGATTCCAAGCACCACTGCCAGCATCATAATTGCAGGAACACCAATGCTGATTCTAAGTCCAAGCAAAAGCGACGCTGCAACAATAGATAAAATCAATCCTCCCAAACTGCCAAGCCCCCATCTGAAAACCGGCTTAAGCTTTGGAATAGCTATAAAACTTCCTGCATTTTCCAAATCTCTATGCTTATAAATCTTATAAGAAATAAAGTATATAACTGCAGCCGCGATGACATAGACTACGATAGTATTTGTGCCTCTGAAGGTATATTTAATGCAGTAATAATCATCCCCTGCATTCTTCATGGTCGGATGAAAGCCTACCCGATTGAGAAGCTGTAGCATGGGTGCAAACCACGTAGCACTTATTTTCCTTACAAATTCCATATATGAAAGCCCGTATGATACATATGTGAGCACATTGGCAATAGCAATAACTGCTCCACCATACAGCAGATTGACAACCGCATACATCACTGCTACAGAAACCAGCTGTCCTGTAATCATTGCGCACAGACACACCAGGCTGTACATAAAAAAAGATATTCCCATTGTAGCAAGCAGATTGATTCCAATATGTACCACCTTAGTATTTCCATATGATATACATATAACAAACGACATAATGTACTTAACTATCTGCGGAATCCACATAAACAGCAGACCTGTCAACACATTAGTCGAAAAAAGCTGACGTCTTGTCACAGGCATAGCGTGAATCATATTACATGCTCTCGAATTATACAGGTAACTGAACATTGCCATGCCTGTAACCAATGCCATAACAAAAATAAATATCATATCTGCCTCCATGCTGATAGCCGGGGACATTATATCAAGCATATACTTATGCCAATTTGTGCCATAAATAAATTCTGCACTCTTAAATCTGCTCCACATGGAAAACGGGCCGTTAAGTAATAGCACTATTGTATACAGTGTCCAGATTGGCCAGTAAAGCTTTACATTCTTTTGCAGCATTGTTTTATTAATAAATGATGTCTTTGACTTCATAGTCCTCTCCTCCCATCTCATAGATAAATATTTCCTCCAGAGTAAGAGGCAGTACATCCACTACCTGCGGACTGTCCTTGCCATCTGTAATAGCCTTTACAACAGCCTCAGGCTCTCCACGCACAATAACTGTGTATACTCTTCCTATATTTGACATATGAAGTACTTTAAAATCCTGCGGTATCTTAGGCATGCCATATGGACATGCAATCTGAATCTTTGAAATATTACCCTGCAGCTCTGTAAGAGAGCGCTCTATCATAATCTTTCCCTTATTGAGAATACCTACATGATCACACACATCCTCCAGCTCGCGCAGGTTATGAGACGATACAACCACTGTAGTATTATTTGCAGCCACATCATCAAGCATGATAGACCATATCTGTCTTCTCATGACAGGATCAAGCCCATCAACAGGCTCATCGAGTACAATAAGCTTTGGTTTACAGCACAGCGCAAGCCAGAAGGCAACCTGCTTCTGCATCCCCTTTGAAAGCTTTCTGATATTTCTTTTAACATCTATAGATGGGAAAAACTCCTGCATCCTGTAAAACTGCTTCTCATCAAAATTTGGATACATTCCCTTATAATAATGCATCATATTAATTGTATCAGATTGCAAAAAATAAAACATATCATCCGGAATGTAAGCCATATGTCCTTTAATCCTTGCATTTTCATATACAGGCTCACCATCAATAAACACTTCCCCTGCATCCTGTCTCATTACGCCTGTAATATGTCTGATAAGTGTAGATTTGCCGGCTCCGTTTGGGCCTACAAGCCCATAGACAGCTCCTTTTTCCACGTTCATATTCACACCATCAAGTGCCGTAAAATCGTCAAATTTTTTCACTAAATTATTTATCTGTATCATCATTACCCTCTGTCACAACATCTTCTGTCTGCATATCTTGTGTTACAAATCTGACTAAGTCATCTTCCATGCTCAGCTGTTCTTTCGCATCATCCATTCTTGTTCTCAATTCCTCAACAGGTGTTTCAAGCACAAATAACTCTGTCACCACCTGGTCAAATAGTATTTTCAAATTCCTTGTCATACTCTGCCTGGCTGTCTTAGCATCAGCAACAAAGGTTCCTTTACCACTTTTAGTATAAAGATAGCCTTCCTCCTCAAGTTCCCTGTATGCTTTTGCGATAGTGTTAGGATTGATTGCATACTTGCAGGCAAGCACACGTACAGACGGTAGCTTTTCGTCCTGCTTAATAACATTCATAACAATCATTCGTCTGATGCCTTCCTTAATTTGTTCATAAATAGGCTTTGAATCTCGATAATTTAACTGCATATCGTTCTCCCCTGTTCATATACGCCAGTACCGCTGTGACTTTTATATTAACTCAAAGAACCAAAAACTGTCTGGCAGCATCAGTTCCCGCACAGTGTACTATCCAACGTGATACACCTATTTTAACACATATAGCTTTAGGCATTTCTTATTATTTCCTTAATAGATTGTGCGAAAATTACTTAAGAAACATAAAAGCTCCAAGATTTCCACGCTTTCCATGACTTGCTCTATGCGAAAATAAAAGAGAGGGATTACAACAAGTGCATATATTGCTTATGGCAATATTGTCTTCCTGTACTCCTGCCTCCACAAGTACTCTCCTGTTACATTCCCAAAGATTAAGCTGATATTTGCCGTCTCCCTTATAGAGCAGAATATCACTCGCATGAGGATCGTCTGTTGTCGCAAACTCATCCACAAAATGCTCTGCAACATCCTGACTTATCTCATAGCAGTCCTGACATATTGAAGGTCCTATCGCAGCTATAACATCATGTGCCTCGGTACCAAACTCCCTGTTCATAGCAATAAGTGTCTCTTTTCCCATGCGATTTACGGTACCTCTCCAGCCCGAATGGCTAAGCCCTATTGCCCTATGTACCGGATCAACAAAATAAAGCGGTACACAATCAGCATAAAATGTGGCAAGCACAACATTTGGCTCATTCGTGATAAGTCCGTCCACATCTGTATATGGTCTCTTTCTTGTCACCCCGATGCCACACTGCTTTTTTCCAACCCTCAAAACATTGGTAGTATGTGTCTGGTCTGTCGTAACAATCTGCCCTGCCTCCGCTCCGATTGCCTCCGCCACTCTTTTATAGTTTTCTAAGACCTTTTTCTCGTCATCACCACGCGTAAAGCTTAGATTTAAGCTTTCAAACATCCCTTCACTGAGGCCACCAAGACGTGTTGTAAAGCAATGCTCTATCATAGAAAGCTCATTTAGCTTCCTAAAATGTAACAAAGGAACAACACTTCCGCTTGAAAGGACGTGCTTTTTTAATTCCAGAACATCTTTATCATTCTTTGCAACAAAATCATTTATAGTAATTTCATCAACATTTTTGTGTATGTTTTCAGCCTGCATATTCTTATCCATCTTTATATTCTTTTCCTTCTTTATATTCTCATCAATCTTTATATTCTTATCAATCTTTATATTCTTATCAATGTCTTCATATTTATATCTATGCAACTATATATTACCGATAACTATTGCTGTTTAAAATTTCCTGTTCCTTATCTGTTTTCATGAAATAGTCTGGTCTAACGTTTATAAATTAACGGTTCCGTAATACCTGTCCGTAACTGCCAAGCCAATAGTTATTGACTGCCCTCAAATGCATTCTTCAACACAGTAACCTCGTCATCATCCACTGCTATCACATCAAATCTGCATGGCGTCCACTCATCCAAACCATGTTTCATAAGATAATACCTTGCAACTGATATGATTTTTTTCTGCTTGCTATAACCAACTGCTTCAAGAGCCCTGCCGCAGCCGTTATCTCTACGATATTTCACCTCACAAAAACATATTGTATCTCCATCCTTTGCTATTATATCTATCTCTCCAAAGCGGTTTCTGTAATTGCAGGCAAGTACACTATATCCCATATTTATTAACTGCTCAGCTGCAAGCTGCTCGTATATACTTCCAACACTTCTTTTATTCATAACTGCCTCACATATCATATAACCTACACACTATCTTTGGTCAATTTTTGCCTTAAGATTATCCAGATCATTAACAAAAACAAGTATCTCTGCAACAACCTCATACAACTCCGTTGGAATCATATCACCTATTTTAAGCCTAGACAATGTATCAGCAAGCTTATCGTCCTTATATGTAGGCACATTGCTTTCCTTTGCCCTCTCAATAATTTTGTCAGCAATAACGCCCTTGCCTGTAGCTAGTATTTTAGGTGCTGCTTCTCCCGGCACATACTCTATAGCTACGGCTGTTTTGCCTATGTCTATTCCATTATTGTTGCGATTATCATTTTCGCCATGCATACAACTCACCTGTCCTTCTGAAGTAAGTTTTAATCATCTGTGACTATTCGTAAATTATCTTATACACTGCTACGCCCTAATGTCAAAGGAATATCTATGCACCTGACCGGTAGGTGGCAAATCCTTTTTCAGAAATCCAGCGACAAAATTCATCTGTTTCGAACCACTATTTACATTCAATTCACAATTATAGCCCTTATCCTGTAATCTCTTTTCCAACACCGGCAGAAATTGCTTTACCAGTGCATATGACTCATCACTATCCAAATAGAAATTAGTTGTAACCTTCCTATGAAGCATTTTAATTGACACATCCGTCCCACCGAGATGCTCTAAATCCAAATGTAAAAATGCTGATAATTCTTTGTCCGGATTGGACATACTTTTCTTATTTGTATACACATACAACTGTCCGCTGGCGTTTTTTTCATTCATCTTCAATGGAACCTGCACATATGTATATGCCTCGTTTATCTGATTCATAAATTCAATATTTCCACGGATATTATCTGCCAGTGCCTCTGCTTTAGGATTCACCACTCCTGATGTTTTCAAAATAATTTCCATATTTGTTATCTGTTTTTCAATTTTATCGTACAAGCCATCAAGCTTCTTAGGATTCTTCTCTAAATCTCCCGGTTTAATCATCCATTGCTGTTCTAAAGCCTCCTTCAACATAAGCTTAAAGGCTTCTCCTGAAAACAAATGTCTCAGTGTATCGGCATTTGCCGGTGTATTTTCCAACATACTTTTTATATCGTTAAGTATTCCTACGACACTGCTATCCTCTGAATACAAAGAAATATTGTTTTCCTGTAAATCCGGAAGCAGCATCCTGACCTGTTCATTAAGCTCTTCTATCTGCTTATCCGATAAAAGAAATCCAATAGTATTTGATTTTGTTTCATTCTCCTGTAAAATGATGGTATCTATTGCCGGAGCATCGTTTATTTTCTGCGTTGTGTGAATGTCCTGTGATTCACCGGAAACACTGTTTAATGATTCAAATAATTCAGCAATATTAAAGTGTTTTTTTACTACAGGTGCCGATTGATTATCACGCATTATTGCCTCATACTGTGACATATCAGAAGCTTCACTTGATATAAATGCCTCTTCAGTCAGCCCTTCTGTAACAATATTTAAAATATCCCTCGCCTGGGTTACAAGCTTATACATTGATAAATCTTCGGCTGAAAGAGCATTCGGCAGTTCATCTATCAAACTATCCATAGCAATTGTAATAGCCTGTTTGTCATTAGCATAATTTTCAAACTGAGCTGCATTTACCTGATTAATTTCAATTCCAAGCCTCTTTAACTCAACAAGTGTAGTCACATTAATATCCTTATTATCCTGCACAAGCTGATACATCTGATTAAGGCTTGTCTTATCAATTGGCATATGCTCTTCCATCATCTTGTTCACCATCGACAAATTTATGCCATCTACCGACAGACCTGCAGCCTTTAGCGCATCCATAAGTGTGAGGTTGGCTCCCTCGCCATCAACTGTATATGGTTTTATTTCTATAGTGCCTCCATCATTATTTTTCACCTGAAAAAACACAGACTGTCCCTGTTCAAATGAAAACTTTCCTGCCAGCCTTGCCAAAATCTGCTGACCATTTGACAAGGCAAGCTTAACCTGATTCCCACGGACACTGCTTACTGTTCCCTCAAATATCATCCCTTTTGACATTTCATTTAAAGAAGATACCAGCTTCTCAACGCCCTTTGCTCCTGTCATAGGCTCACCATTTGCCACTGAATTGTTGTATTGACTTACCAAATTTGATATCTGCATAGCATCACCCTGATATAGTATCGTTATGTTTAAGTATACATGTATAAATTGTATCATTTATTGGTATTTCTGTCACTATATTACTGTTCACACACCACAGTGTAACAGCAACAATTGATTTCTTTCAAAAATCAGGTAAATTCCACCATATTCTTCCTATACCACTTTGGACAAAGATTGCGCTGACATTGTGGATTGAACCGCTCCCTTATATCAGTGTGCTCAAAATACACCTTCCATAACTGCTCAAAACTGTCTGTCTTCACCGGCACACTTATCTCAAGCTGCTTAAATTCACTTTCATTGATATAAAAGCACTCCTTAAGCCTCGGGTGGACCACTGCATACCTTCTTCTATCATCATAGATTACAAAATTTTCCCCGGGATACCTGTCCACAAAATGCCACATAACAACCGGTATCATATCGCATTTTGGTTCAAAGTGCGCCAGCAGATAGTTTCCATTATCACTAAAACGAATAAACCCTCTTATCTTGTCAGCCTCTTTATTTACCTTTCTTGAAAGCTCAAATACCTCCATAACATATTTATCGGTCATATACTCCATAATCCTTTGTCCCACCTTAAATGCTCTGACAAGAAATCCAAGCACTATTGTTGCTCTATTATCAGAATAATGGCACAAAGCATCAAATACAGTCTCATATATCTTAAAACCAAGCTTCTTTTGAATTGTCAAAATTGTCTTTTGGACCTTTACCTCATCTGTTTCAATATCTATCATCTTTGAAAAAAGTGTATAGTTTCCTCCAATGCCTATCTCAATAGAAATATTGTCCCGGTATACTTCGTGATTTTCTTTTTGCATTTGATTTTTGTATACAAAAGCATCATATATAGCGGTAAAAATCCCATTTATATTATTATCACATCTAAGTATTATATTATCCATGCATCCTTCTCCCTGCAGCTTTACAAAAATATTGTCTATTCAGATATAAAATCAAATATACTCATCTGCTCATAAGTACATGATTTATTATCAGCTAAAAGCATAGTATCCGGCCTTTCGTTATATATGAGATGCCTTGTAATATAGCTTTCATCAAGCTTTGTATTGTACATCATACGACCATCACAGGTGATAAAGTACAGTGCTCTTTTGAGCACGACACCCATTTTCTTTAAATCTGTAAACGAAAGCTTTGCATGCTTTCTGGCTTTTATAATACGCCTGACACTGTTAGTGCCTATTCCCGGGACCCTGAGAAGTGTATAATAATCCGCCGTCATAATCTCAACCGGAAAACACTCCAGATGACCTACAGCCCACTGACACTTTGGATCAATATAATCATTAAAGTTCTGATTATCCTCCGACAAAAGCTCTCCTGCCTTAAAGCCATAAAATCTCATAAGAAAATCTGCCTGATAAAGCCTGTGCTCTCTCTTTAACGGTGGCGGCTGCCCGATACCCGGTAATGACTCATCCATATTAACATTCACAAAAGCCGAATAAAATACTCTCTTCATATCAAACCTGTTGTACATTGCTTCTGCTACAGATATAATCTGATAATCACTCTCTCCGGTTGCTCCCACAATCATCTGTGTACTCTGCCCCGCCGGCACATAATATCTATCCGGTCTTTTGATACTTAAGCTTGATTCCCAGCTTTTTTCTGCAAGCTTATCAGCCTTACCGCAATCTGTAGCAACCCCAAGGCTTCTGTGATACTCTGATAATCTTGCAGTACTATCTTTTATTTCGGACATCTGCTCATAATATGCCTGCTCATCTATATACATACGGTTTTTCATACTGCTATTGCCATGATACATTCGGCTGTCCTTTATACCATTTTGAATAAATCTCATAGGTGTAAGAATGTTTTTACGCGCCTTATTCGGAGCAACTGCCCTAAGCCCTTCCGCTGTGGGCAACTCCAGATTAACACTCATCCTATCACAAAGATATCCAATCATCTCAAGAACCTCAGAGGAGGCTCCCGGTATACCCTTGATGTGTATATACCCATTGAAATGATATTTGTTTCTCAGAAGAAAAAGCGTGGTATATAAAAGCTGCATGGTATGCTCTGGCGATTCTATGATACCTGAGCTTAAGAAAAGTCCCTCTATATAATTGCGTCTGTAAAACTCAACAGTAAGATTACATACCTCCTCAGGCGTAAATGTCACTCTTTCAACATCATTAGTGCATCTGTTGATACAGTATTTGCAATCATAAATACATTCATTTGTAAACAAAATTTTCAATAATGAAATACATCTTCCATCTGCTGAAAAACTATGACAAATTCCAGCCTTCGCACAGTTCCCTATTCCATTGCCAGCGTTCTGCCTGTCAACTCCGCTCGATGTACATGCCACATCGTATTTCG
>OHOI01000866.1_pt1 | contig 12549 bp, 8 predicted proteins | sample 1569781 | NCBI WGS metagenome assembly OHOI01 (sample SAMEA3879587, study PRJEB24766) | human gut metagenome | biome: human-associated habitat; feature: feces | place: USA | collected 1985/1987 | reverse complement strand
TGAATATTCTCTTATAATTCCGGTAAATGCGTAATTCTACATACAGACACCAAAGCAGACCTATGCTGACGGTACCTATAAAACATATGCTGTTGGAGATATAATTGATCTGTCTACAGCCGGTAAATTGATTCCCATCTACCAGAAAAGCAATTGTCTCAGACAATGCCCCCGCTAAGTTCACTATTGCCATTCCGTCATATAGTTTGTCTTCCTCATGGAGACTTTCTCTGTTTTTCCGTCTGCAAAGCAAAAGAAACCACATCATTAGCACAGTCAATCCGTTTGCTATCAATATTTCTTCTATAACTATTATTGTAATCACCATCCAAACATCTGTGAAATTCAATCAGCTTACTGTTTTATGCTTTCTGCCATATATTCCGCAGTATTGTAAGCCTAACCTCCGCAATTGTCAAGGATTGCATCCTTCTTTTTATCACCAATATCCAATCTTGATGTTTCAATAAAATGCGGTTTTATGATAGGATTATGTTATAATCATCTGACGGAGGTACATCATGAAAATAACTACTCTATGCTACATAGAACACGATGGACAATATCTCATGCTTCATCGTATTAAGAAAGAAAATGATATAAATGAAGGAAAATGGATTGGTGTTGGCGGTCACGCCGAGAATGGTGAATCACCCGAAGAATGCTTGCTCCGCGAAGTCAAAGAGGAAACAGGGCTCACACTCACATCATACCGTTTCCGTGCACTCATAACTTTTATAAGTGATAAACAGGAGCCTGAATTGATGTGTCTTTTCACCGCTGATGAATTTTCCGGCAAGCTTATAACATGCAACGAAGGTGACCTCAAATGGGTGGATAAAACTATCGTGCCCACTCTTCCTACCTGGGAAGGCGACGCTATCTTCTTAAAGCTTCTGCTTGAAAACGAAGAAAATTTCTTCACACTTAAGCTTGTATATGAAGGTGAATCACTGGTTGATCAGAAGCTTGAGATTTATTAGTATTATCCTATGAGCTGTCCAGTCGGTACTTAGATTTTTCGTTATCTCATCGCAAAATGGCTCCGGATACCCGCGCCTAAGCAATATATCATATAGCTCCATGCTCTTTGCTGTCCTGGGTTTCATATAGTGCCTCTCCAATCTTATCAATCAATGTCACATCCGCCGGCAGCAATTTGCGTATCCAGCTCCTCCATTATCTCCCGCCTCAGCGCCTGCTGCGGTGTTTAAGCCCTTCTATTAACAATTTATTCTTTATTTTCATGCCATCTTATCCACTCATCACATTTTGCCTCAAGCAACTCAAAATCTGGCGTTGCATTTTTTATGTAACCAATATCCATTCTACCCTTTTTTCTATTTACATACACGACATTAGCATGCTTTTTTAATATATTATCTTGGTTCTTTCTTATGAACTGAACTTGTTTTTGTAAAAGAGTTTTATATGCTATATCAGTAATTCCCTCTATATTGATTTTTGTCAATTCAGACTCTGGTGCCGGAATCATATTATTACACTGAATTTTACCGAAAAAATCTATTTCTCCTGATTCTTTTTTCTCATACATGTAGACAACTGGAACATTTGTATCTTTTAGCAAAATAATTCTATCAGCATATGCTACAAAAGAAAAATCTTCTGGAAGATTCTCCCCTTGATAATCTCTAATTTTATAATCCTTTTTATATTTGGGTGAACTTAATGGAATGACATACTTATATCCATTTTTCTGTACTATCACACCCAAAAACTTACGTTGTTCTTTTCCATCTGCATTTGACATAATCTTCGTGGGTTCAAATTTTCGTAAATATTTTACATATTCAACGGTTACTTCGTATAGTTCCATTCATTCCTCCATAATAGTAAAATAGGACAAAGACTTAATCTTTGTCCTATTTGCCATACTTAACGGTGATGACAACCAAATATTTTCATCTCACACTTAACGGTAGTGACTCTCCGAATATTTTCATCTCACACTTAACGGTAGTGACTCTCCGAATACAAGGAACATCTCCTTGTACTTGTATTATATGCAGTTTTCAAAAAAAAATCAACATATTTCTGCGGAAGGTTCAAAAACCGTCTTTGAGATTTAGCACCAGTATTTTTTTGATTCCAAACCTTGCATATAGTCTTTCCAACCAGCATCAATGCTTTTTTGAATTATATATGAGTTCTCACATTTTATTGTTTGTTTTGCCATTTTACACGCTATCATTATCTGATAAGAAGTTCTATCATCAATGCACCCTTGAAAAGTAATCCATCAATATTCCTTTGATATGATTATATCTTCTCGCATATGAGTTTTCCACCCTGATAATTTCCATGTTGTGTGCCTTGCATATCGCATTTTTCTTTCTGTCACGCTCTTTCACCACCGCATCCTCAAAGTGCTCTTTTCCATCCAATTCTATGGCAAGTATTGGCAATTCGCTTCTGCCTTGTTTTTCGTATACAACAAAATCAAAACGTCCCATGTAAAACAAGTCATCATAGGTTATGTTATCTCTGAATACCTGTGATATGGCAACCTCTTTGTGTATTACATATTTGCTCTGCGAAAGCCAGATATTTTCAAGAGCATGGGTTAGATTTTCAAGAAACGCATTTTCTGTAGCCGTCGAGAACGGCTGTATTCCCAGTGCTCGTGAACTTATATGCTTTTCAGTAATTTTTGAGTGGCCATTGGTCTTTATATACTGCGCCAGCTCATACAAATCATCATCAGCTTGTCCCGCATGCAGTCTTTCCAGTTCTTTTCCGTTTGTGAGAAGTACCAGCTTCTCCTTTGCTCTGGATGTCGCAACATTTATGAGCTCCTTATTATTTTTAAGCCAGTTATATGTACCTGAGCTTGTCCTTTCAGAGATTGCTGTAGAAAACAGCACTACATCCTTCTCATCGCCCTGAAATGCATGAACCGTTCCACAGACAAGATTGCTCAGCTTATTTTGCTTTATTGCATTTTCAATCAATTGCTTTTGATTGACAAACGGCGTAATAACAGCAATGCTTTTATCCTTATTTAAAAGCGCATATTCCACCACTTCCTCAACCTCAGCCGGCGAAGTATTTTTTATCTGTGTGTTATCGCTTTTCACATCCATATAGACAAGCGGTTCCGGCTCCTTACTCTTTGACTGTATCTTGAGCTTTGAGTTATAGTATTTTTTATTGTTAAAACCTATTATTTCTTTATTGCATCTGTAGTGATTTCTCAGAAGCACCTCATCACTTACTGCATCACAGGCAAGATACGTTTTATAGATTGAATTTTCTCTGTAATCATACTCATCCGATACATGATACCTGCGACGAAGCTTTTTGTTTGTCAATTCTCCAAGCAGAATAACCGGATTTAGCTGTTGCGGATCTCCCACTAGCATCAGTTTTTCTCCTCTGATTATAGGCACAAGTGAGATTGCCACATTACACTGACTTGCCTCATCCATAATTGTCATATCAAATAAAGGCTCAGGCTCACCTATTTTGTGCGCAGATATACATGTCGTTATGATTATAGGAAAAACTCGCTGAAGCTTTCTTACATTTTCAGATTTACGCATATATTTGTTAAACTCATTCACCAGCTTCTCTGGTGTCTCATCAGAATCCAGTATCTGTCTAAGCTCCTGGAATTTAGGTTCCTCGAGCGCCTTTATATAGCGTGCAGATGTGTAAAACAGATACTGATAAAATTCATCCTCATTTCTATCCAAAAGCTGCATAGCATCAGCATCCGATATCTCACCGATAGCAGCTATCCTTTTATCAAGCTTCTGCATCTGATAGCCTTGCAGATCTGTCTGAAACGGCAATAGCTTCATAGTATTTTTCATATGTTCCTGATATTTCATCAGATGTGTAAGTGTCTCTTTTCTCTCCTTTAAATCCAGAATTTCCTCATATTCCTTTAGACGCGCAGACAAACGTTTTGCCCTGTCTATACGATCATCCTTCCGCTTATCAAGTGTAGAAGCAAAAATCTGCAATGACTGCACCTGTGTACGCAGCTCATTAATATATTTAATTGCCTCCATTACTTTTTCTGTATTCCCCAGGCGAAGCACCGGAAATGGGATTGTCTTCCCGCGATACTTCATGGATGAGAGCTTTTCAAAAACATTATCTATCGGGACATTATTATATGATGCAAACAGCACTGTGACATTGTTAAAAAATGCTGTTACTATCGTGTTTATTATAGTATTTGTTTTGCCAGTGCCGGGTGGTCCCTGAATATATGCAAGAGGATATTTCATAGCATTGTTTATCGCAAGCAACTGATCCAGATTTATATTTTTATTAATCAGAGCAATCGGATATGCTTTTGTCCTCCTTGGTCTCTCAAGAAGCTCTCCAAAAAAAGCCTTTATTGGATATGTCACATTATCAGCCTCAAACATATCCATAATTGCCTTATATTCTTCGTGCAGATTGAGAACCACGTCCATGCCAAGTCCAATAACATACGGCATATCATCTACTATGGATTTGTTGCCACCATGCTCAGTTATTGCATCCTTTATTTTTTCCAGATTTTTCTCAAAATCCTCCAAAAGCTCATATTCATCGGCATCTAAAAATTTCCTTGCATTTTCCTGTTTTCCATCTATAGAAAACTGCGTACACACTGTAATCTCCTCATCCGGTTTAAAAATATGATTTTTTACATCAAGATTTAGATTTCTATATGCAAGAACATATAGTCCTTTATTAGTATTTATACTCAGGACATTTATTGCCAGCCTCTTAACTTTTAATGATCCGCTTTTTCTTTTTTCCCGCGATGAAAAATACTGAAATTGAGCAACCACTTCCCTGAACTGCTGGTCTGTAAGCTGATACATACCACCGTTAATCCTATCTCTGTCAATGTAATGAATCAAATCGTAATCTGTGATATACGGAGTCGTATCAAGCTTATTACATATCTCAAGATAATTTAGTATTTTTAAATTTGCTGAGCTGTCAAATATATTTTTGTAACGCTCTGGATGCATCTCAATATCTTCAACAAGTATCTTGTTTTCAGGGCAGTATGTCCCCTCTATTATCTCAGTAGACAATATTGAATCGATAAATATCCTGTCATATTCTCCAATCGTAAGCTGTCCCAGATGAAGTCCATCAACCTTCATAGTTCGGCTTCTCGGATCAATGTCTCTTATCCCTATCCAATATTTCGTCACCTGATCTGCCTTGTTTCGATATTCTATTTTCAGCCATTTACCCTCATGTATGGCTCTGAAAATATCCCTGCAAATTTGGTTCATACTGCCTCCCACAGCTCATTCCATCCTTCATAGCCCATCGATACAAAGTATCTAAACCATATGCGCCATGCATCATAAAACAAGCTGTCTTTGTTCTCCTCCGCCAATGTTACCAGGTCAGCACACCTTACTACATAGTCCTTATCCTTTGTGAAACGACCTGTTAATATGCCATTTTTGTATAGCTCATACAGATTTTCAAGGGCAGCCTTTGCTGTTGCCAGGTCAAAATTATCGACTTTGCTTTCGTTGATTTCATTGAATTTAAGGCACTCCCTATAATTTTTTTCTATAACGTTATCTGATACTTTATTTTCCATATTATCACATTCATCCCTTTAGCACCATCTCATGCCACTCTTCTCCGCCCCAGGTAGAGTCCGCAATCCCCAGATCCTGCAATCCAAACTTTTTATACATCTCTACCTTCTGCTCTAAGCATGTCAGAAACAGCTTTTTTCGTCCGTTTGCCTTTTCACGCCGGCTGTAGCGGTACACGAGCTCTCTGGCAAGGCCCTGTCCACGATACTCCGGAAGCACGTCAAGGCCCAGAAGCATCACATTCTTACCGTTTTCATCACATAAATCGATGTCCGTAAAGAACTCATCCCTGAACTTTTCCTCGTCTGTTGCCACACCATTTAAAAAGCCCGCCAGCTTACCGGTTGATTTGTCAATTGCCACGAGAAATAGCTGTGGTACCTTTGCAATTCTCTCTGTCATTGCCTTTGGAGAACATGCCTCATTCGGTGGGAAACATATCTGCTCAATTGCTATTGCCTGTTCTACCTCGTCTGGGTTTATACTTCTAAATTCAAAATTATCTGTCATTATTTTATACCTCATTCTTCTGTTTATCATATATTAAGATTTTTGTGTTACCGGCCACTCTCAAGCGTGAACAGTAAAATTTTTTGTATATGTATATAATACGTGTTTTTGCTGATATAATCAATAATCCCCCAAATACCAAAATCAGCCACAAAAGCATTTTACTGCTTTTACGACTGATTTACATTGAAACCTGACAAAAACCTCCTTTTTGCTTTAATGATAAACTCAAAGCGCAAAGGAGGTCAATGTTCATTTATGAATACCTACAATTAATTACGAAAGAACGATAATGCTTCCTTCAATCCATCAGACTCATTATTCATGTGTTCTGCCATTTCTGAAACTCCGTGCATCATCGCATTGAGTTCCTCGATGTTGGCATTCATCTCTTCAGTTGCTGCGGCATTTGCTGCGCTGACGTCTGTCAGGCTGTTGCTGCTCTTCGTGATGTCATCGTTCAGCTCAATCATCGCAGTGACAAGCTCTTCGATTTCATCAGCTTTTTCTGCCGTCTTTTGAATCTGCTCATCAAGTGAGCCAAATTCATCGAGTACTGCCTTAATCTCTTCCTTCTGCTTGGCATTGTCCTCGACGATGGTGCCGGATGCCTGTACACAATACCTGCACTCTTCAACCAGTGATGATATTATCTGCTTGATATTCTCAAGCTCCGTATTGGTATTGTCTGAGAGCACTCGAATCTCCTGTGCCACTACTGCGAAGCCTTTTCCTGCATCGCCGGCTCTGGCCGCCTCTATAGATGCATTGAGTGACAAAAGATTGGTTTCACTGGATATTTCCTCAATGACAGAGACAATATTGCTCACCTTGTCAACCGTAGTATTTACAGTTTCTATGCGTTTTGAAATTGCTGAGATACCCTCATCCATCTTGTGGCTGCTATCCTGCATGGATTTAATCTTGTCATTCATGATTTTACTGCTATCCTGCACTGCTGTCGTCTGGTTTTTGATTTCATCAACAGAGGCATTAATGTCCTTTGTTTCATTGCTCATCTCCAGAAGATTTTCATTAATCTTGGAAATAGATGCTGCCATGCCTGTAGAGCCCTCTGCAACATCCTCGACTGCCTTGGATATCTCGTTATTTGCAGCAAGTGTCTGACTGCTTGTGTCATTGAGCTCATAGCTGTTTGATGACATCGTATCACTGGAATTTCTTATCTTTCCGACTATACTTCCAAGCGATTGTGTGAGCTCCTTCATCTTTTCTATAATCAGGCCTATCTCATCATTTGACTCCTTGACCACACTGAAATCTGCCTCAATATTACCATTGGCAACATCCTCAATTATTGTACTGACCTTTACAAGCGGTCTCATAAGCCTGCGTCCCATTATGAATGAGATAATAATTGCAATAAGCACAACAATAGCAATGATTCCAACGGCAACTCCTGTTACAGTAGTGATTCCTGCAAGTGCCTCAGACTCATCTGCTGTAAGCACAAGTATATTTTCATTGTTCAAAATCGTATATGCCGAATACTTTGTTGTTCCATTGAAATCATATTCTACAACAGTCGTGCCCGGTTTTTTGCCATCCTGAAGCTGTTGTACAACTCCTTTAATTACGGCATTCTCAACAGGCTGTCCAACCTTTTCCTTTGTTGGATGATAAAGCATTGTGCCATCATTCTTTACCACATAGACATATGAGCTGTCCATACCTTCGAGCTTTACATCGGAAAGACTCTTAGCGTATTCATCATAGTCTAAATCCTCTGTATCTGCATTGCTGATCTCATTCTCCACAATTTTTGATGTTGTATTGATAACATCTACCATGGTATGCTTTGTGCTGTCTGTAATTTGTTTTTTGGAGCTTTCAAGAATAAATACCATACAAATTACATTTGAAACTATAACAGCTAAAATCACCATTACTATGATTTTGGCTGCAAATGTACCCCTTTTTTTAGTTTTACTCTGTTCCATATGACCATCTCTCCTATCCTACTGCTACTCCTTTAGCTTAAAATTATAAGACAATATTACCATTTTTGGTGAAATTATACAATAGTTTATCAGTAAATAAAAAATTTATCTACATTTTGCCTTTGATTAATTTGTCGCGCAAATAGGGTTAATGTTCAATCATAAACAGTTATACTATCTATTCCACATTCTTTAGTGCCATGTCCATCGGGATTCTCTTTATTCTGCTGAAATCAAATACTGTCACTATCAGGTAACCGATGAGCACGAACGCAAACATCTTTACATAGCCGACAGGTGTCATATGGAATGAAAACCATCCGCTGAAGGTCTGAAGCATTATGCGCCATACAATGTCCATCACCTTTGCACCAAGCACTACGCTGATAATATCTGATATAACCACCACGATGGATGTTGAGACCAGATAAAGACTTGCAATTTCTCTGTTGTCGTAGCCTAAAATCTTGGTCATAGATATGGCTGTCTCATTTTTCTCGATGATGAGCTTCGTGAGCAGATATATCATAACGGCTGATAGCAATATGCAAAGCACCTGGAAGTACTGCATGTATGAGCCCATGGAGTGGTCGAGCTGGTCTGCCATTTTGGTGATGTCGCGTATCGTGATTGTTGTCGCGATATTACTCTCATCGATATCCTTTATTTTTGTGTCTGACAAAAATCCGCTGAATCTGCCATCTGCAAAATCAAAAGTATCCGCGAAATGCTCTATCGGCATAAACACCGCGATGCTCTGAGATTTATCGTAGGTTCCCTTCACCTTGAATTTGTATGTTTTTTTCTCGTACTGTGCATCAAGCTTTATTGTATCACCCGGTTTTATACCATATTTATCTGCAAATGAGTCTGATATGTATACCTCGTTATCCTTAAGCGAATCCATGTCCTTAAGTTTTACGTATGCACTGTCTGTTTCCACTCCGTAGACAGACACCTCCTCGTCAAACTCATCTGTTCTCCTTAAGAGCGATGTCATGTCAAATTTCTCTGCATCACTGTTGTCGGTTTCAAGCACGTTTCCGTCTGCATCGACATAGGATTTGAGTACGTACTGGTATTTTGCAAACATCATGCTGTCTGTATTTTTCTTGTAATAATCAAGTGTATCCGGCATACCGACTGCCATTGCGAGCATTACCATGATGAAAAATATTCCCACAAAAAGTATCAGATAGTTTGCCACATTCTGGAACATGATTCTCAGTCTGAAACGGCTCATGAAGCTCAAGCGCGGAAGCCGCATTGCTTTTTTTCGCTTTGTTTTCTTAAGGTCATGACGCAGAAACTGAAGCGGTGTGTGCTGCATCATGCGAATTATTACGATAAGATTTACAACCAGCATGATAATCACCGGAGCAAGCGTTGTTTTTATGAATGCACCAGGATTCCAGATTGTGTGATATGTCGGCAGGCTGTAGCTGTTGTAATACATGCCCACAACCACATCTTTGAATACCGTATAGCCCAGTATATTTCCTACTACTGCTGCCAGAAATGTCACAATAACAGGCATTGAAAGGTAATGCCTAATAAGCTCGCCCTTTGTGTAGCCCGACGCGCGAAGCGTGCCTATCGCTGATGATTCATTTACTATCGTATTGCTTATGGTCACTGCAAAAATGAATGCGATTATCACAATAAGAATGTCTAAAAGCACTCCTCCCATGGCCTTGTCTGAGCCCATATCGTCCGTGGCAAAATTGATTGCCGGATTTGAGTAGCGCGGTGTGTAGTCCTCCACTTCATTGCCAGCTGCCATAACCTGTGACACCATCGCCTCCAAAAAGTCATCTGATTTTTCCTTCTGCTCTATGTCGTCAGCCGGCTCATCCTCGTATTTCCATGCATATGTATAGTGAATGCTCTTGTTAAGGCGCTCAAAGCCCTCCTTTGTCACCATTGCCACGTCAAACTTTATCGCATCAAACATCATATCGGTCTTCTTTTCATGCAGTGTGGAGTAATTGACATATGCGATAAGGCCCGATACCTCGAATTCTTTTCCGCTGACCTTTATCGTGTCGCCAACCTTCATGCCCACGTTGTCTGCATGCATTCTGTCCACAGCGATTTCGTTCTCATTTTGTGGAAAAGAGCCCTCGATGAGACATGCAAGGTTGATATCCCCGGTCTTTGTGTATACACGGATAGTTCCGTCCTTTTTGCCGTCTGCGTCGTAGTCCTCATCCTCGTTGCGATAGAAATTCTCGTAGAGCGTGACAGGAGTTTTGCTGCTATCGCTGTCTTTTTTGTCAGGAGCTGTTTTTACCTCGCCTGACTCTATAGCCGTAACAAGCTCGCTGTCAGCCTTATCCTTAAGCTCGAAATGTCCATCCTCCTGCTTGTATTTACTTACTCCCTCATCCGCAGATGTGAGCATACTGTCGTTTGCCACATACATTCCGGATACAAAGCCGATTGTCAGCACGAGGAAAAGAAATACAACGAGATATTTCTTCCAGTCACCGATAATTTCCTTTGGTATACGCTTTATCAGAGGATTTTTTATCTTTTTCCTGCTCATAGGTCAAATTCTCCTTACCACTCAAGCTCTTCGGCCGAAACCTTATTTGTATTGATATCGTTGTGACGCACGGCTCCGTCTCGTAGCTTTATCACGTGGTCTGCCATGTTTTTGATGGCCTCATTGTGTGTGACCATGATTATGGTGTTTCCGTACTTTTTGTTGACATCCTCTATGAGCTTCAAAATCTCCTTTGAGGTGTTGTAATCAAGCGCTCCTGTCGGCTCGTCGCAGAGCAGTATATCCGGATTTTTCACGATTGCACGCCCTATTGACACACGCTGCTGCTGTCCGCCTGATAACTGGTTCGGAAGCTTGTAACGGTGCTCGTAAAGCCCCAGCGTGTGAAGCAGCTCATCGATATCCAGTGCGTTGTCAGACAGATAAGCGCCCACCTCGATATTTTCCTTTACATTCAGATTGGCAATCAGGTTGTACATCTGAAACACATATCCCAGGTGCTTTCTGCGGTACTGTGTGAGCTTTTTCTCGCTCATATCCTTCAGCTTGTCGCCATTTATGCTGATATATCCGGAATCGGCGCTGTCGATGCCTCCGATGATATTGAGCAGTGTGGACTTTCCTGAGCCTGACGGTCCGAGCAGCACACAGAACTCACCCTTTGCCACAGAAAAATTCATGCCTCGCAGCACCTCCTGGCGCGTCTCGCCGCTTCCGAAGCCCTTTTTCAAATCCACTATTTCTAAGAACTTTCTCTCTCCTTCTGACATATGATATCCTCTCTTTCAACATTTCAAATTACATTTACCTTATATAAGGTTATACGTTTAAAAACAATTATTGGTCAGATTGTACTTACTGTAGTTACTTGTCATTTATGCATGTTAGTGTTGTCTAACTTCATACAATAAGAGTAACGCTATTTTGCCTTTCTTGTCAATAAAAATTTTATAATCAGCTTGGTAATTGATTAATAAAATGACTTTTGTCCACCATATCATTTTATTTTCTGACCGGATTAACAGCTTCAAGGCGTATGCATAATATAAATTAAATCTGTTTTTACGGAGATATGAATTTTTATGTGTGGTATTGCCGGATTCTGTAACTTTAAAGAAGACTTTGAAGAGAACACCGATTACTGGAACTTTCGTCTTGAGAAGATGCGTGCTGTGCTCGCCCACCGCGGCAACGATGCCAGAGGACGCTACCTTAAAAAGCATATTGGTCTGTCGCACAGCCGTCTGGCCATCCGTGATATCCTGTGCGGCGACCAGCCCATGACGCGCACCCACAACGGCTATGAGTACACTATCTGCTATAATGGTGAAATTTACAACACAGATGAGCTGATTCCCGAGCTGTCCGAAAACGGCTTTGTATGCTCCACAACCTCAGACACAGAGGTTATTCTGTACGCCTACATCCATTGGGGCGCTGATTTTGTCAATCGCTTAAACGGCATTTTTGCATTTGCCATATGGGATGCGGCTAAAAGCAGGCTGATTTTATACCGCGACCGAGTGGGTGTCAAACCGCTTTTTTATGCCATCCGAGGGGATTCTCTGGTGTTTGGCTCCGAGCCAAAGGCCTGCTTTGCTCACCCTGCAGTAAAACCTGAGCTTGACAAACAGGGCTTGCAGGAGCTTCTTGCTATCGGGCCTGCGCACACGAGCGGACTTTCCCTGTTTAAGGATTTGTTTGAGGTTTTGCCGGGACACTTTATGATTTACTCACAGAATGGGCTGCATGATGAAACCTACTGGGAGCTTACAAGCCGGGAACACACCGAGAGCTATCAAGATACCGTTGCTCACACACGTTTTCTGGTGGAGGATGCTATAAAAAGGCAGATGGTTTCCGATGTGCCGGTATGTACTTTTCTGTCAGGCGGCATCGATTCGAGCATCGTGACCGCCATCGCCGCAAACTATATGAACACACGTGGTAAAACGCTCAACACTTTTTCCTTCGA
>OHOI01000842.1_pt1 | contig 12867 bp, 8 predicted proteins | sample 1569781 | NCBI WGS metagenome assembly OHOI01 (sample SAMEA3879587, study PRJEB24766) | human gut metagenome | biome: human-associated habitat; feature: feces | place: USA | collected 1985/1987 | reverse complement strand
TATGGGCGCTGCCCAAACCCGCAAGCCTTTAAAAAGGCTTGACCTAAATTTTTAAGTCTATCTCTCAACTGTTATTTTACCCAAATTAAAGCAAAAATCCCGATAAAGTCGCACTTTATCGGGATAAAATTTTAATTAATGCTTAAATTTTGTACCGCCTTTTGATACATCATGCTTTGGAAGTTCTACATCTGCGGTGTCAAATTTTCTCTTTTTGGTTTTGCCTGCTTTACCTGTTGCTGGAGCAAATTTGTATCTGCCACGGCTCTTTACTGTAGCAATAATAAAGTAAACAATACCTGCAACACTTAAAATCAAGCACACAATACCTGCATAAAGCATCCAATGTCCGTTATCGGATTTACTTGTGTTTTTCTTGATAAAGTTGAAATCATCGCCGTCGCTGTCGGTAAGAGATGCGTTTTTGAGATTTGCGGAAATATCGTTCCAATCGCTCTGTGAAAGCGTTTTATCGTCAATAGTATCTTTGCTTACCGAGTACATCTGAGCAGGCGGTGCTGTGGTTTCGGGTACAGTATATGTTGACTGACCGCCGCCTACATATACATCGTCGCCGTCGCTGTAGTATGGCTTATCATCATAACTGTAAGTAGGCTCTTCATAATGAGGTTCTGTAGGCTCCGGTTCCGGCTCGGGATAATATGTCGGTTCCGGCTCGGGAGCATATGTCGGTTCGGGTTCCGGTTCGTATGTCGGCTCCGGCTCGGGTTCCGGCTCATATGTCGGTTCCGGCTCGGGAGCAGGCTCGGTTTCAATAATTTCTCCGCCGCTTTCTTCGCCTTCAACCGCACTTACCGAAAAAGCAAATACAGAAAAACTGAGTGCAAGTACGGAAATTAAAGCAATTATTTTTCTTTTCATACTGTTGACTCCTTTCATATATTTAAAAGGTTATTAATCGGTTGAAAATATCTGCACTAAATGCCACACAAAGGCTGTGTGGCATTTTGATTTTTAAACTTTTACTTTGAAGAAGATGAACTTGAAGAACTTGAGCTTGAAGAACTTGAGCTTGCTGATGAGCTTTCAGGTTTTACAAAGTAAAGCTCAGGCTTGTACTGGTCGAGTACAGACTGGTTCTTTTCGCAATCTGTCTTTTGAGCAAGGTCATCAACATACTTTGCAAACTCGTCTTTTTTCATATCTGCAAGCAATTTGTTGCGCTGTGTTGAATCGTAAACATAGCTGTCAATGTCTGAGTTGATGTCACCCTTATAGATAAGGTAATAAACCGCTGTATTGCCTGAACCTACCTTAACTGTCTTAGCCTCGTTCGCTTTCATTTCGCCGAGAGCTGTCTTAAGCTCATCGCCGAGTGAACTGCTTTTAAGGTTTTCTACAGCTGATGTTGACGGATCGTCTGTAAGTGAGTTAGCTGTCTTGTACTTATTTACAATATCGTCAAAAGAAGTACCGTTATTAAGTTCCTTTGCGTAACCGTCAAACTCGTCTGTAATCTTCTTTGCGTCTTCGTCGGAAAGCGCTGCATCTTTGCTGTTGTTTGACTCGTCGGTTGTTGACTCATAAAGATTTGCTTTTATATACTTATAGTCTGTATAGTTTTCTGTAAAGTATGAAATAAATTCGTCATCCTTTACCTCTTTTGAACCGCCCTCACCGTAGAGCTTTTCAAATACTGCTGTGTATTTTGTGTTATAAAGTGTTGTGCAATATTCAAAGCTTTCAAAAGAAACACCGTAAGGCTCGTACTGGTCTTTATAAGGCATATAGTAGCCGTATGAAGCGTAAGGGCCTACTGTCCAATATTCCTCGGCTGTTTTTTTAGCCGAATCTGCGGTAGCACCGCTCATATCAATGCCGAGCTCCTCAACGAGGTTGTCAGTCACAATGTAATTAAGGCACATTGTTTCTGCCTCGTTTTTGATCCAATCTCTTGCAATCGCCTTGTCGCCGTCATCGTCTGTAATCTCAAGGTCAAGCCATGAATCGGAGGCTTCATCATATGAAGCAAGTTTCGACGCATAATTTTGAGCTTGTGAGTAAGCTGTTTTGAGTGAGTAGCTGTAAACGCCGATTGGCAATTCTACTTTATCTGTCCTGTAAGCCCATTCTGCATTAAGGCTGATTGGAGTGCAGCCAACCGCTGCAACAGCAATAATCAGTGCAAGCAACAATGAACCGATCTTTGCATATGGTTTCATAATATTTACCGTCCTTAAAAAATTCTATTTCACCCGTAAAATGACAGGGTGCGTACTTTATGATTATACACAAAAAAATTTGCATTGTCTATATATTTTCTAAAATTTATTGCTTTTTCGGCAAAGTTTTCAGACAACTGTCAGATTTTAAATACTTTTTTGAGCATATCAAGCGATGAACCGCCGCCGCATCTTATTGTAATGTACGGTTTGTTGCCCGCAGACAGCATTGCTCTGCCGTTGAGCCTTGAAAGAAGTTCTATAACCTTCGGCGATTTTATCTCTTTGACAAACAGTAAAACATTGGTATCCGTCTGCCTGATTTCGTAAATACCCATTGCGTTTGCACAGTTTCTTATAAGCGCAATATCAATAAGTCCGAGCACGGATTCGGGAATTTCGCCGAAACGGTCTTTGAGTTCGTCCTTAACATCAAGGCTGTCCTCTTTGTTGCGTATATCGGCGATTCTGCGATATACATCAAGTCGGAGAGTAAGGCTTTCTACATAGCTCTCCGGAATGTGCGCATTTACCGAAATATCAATAAGACAATCAAGGTCGGCAGACTGTGCGGCTTCGCCCTTTTCTTCGCTTACTGCCTCGCCCAACAGCTTAAGATACATATCGTATCCGACAGATTCCATATGTCCGTGCTGTTGAGCACCCATAATGTTTCCTGCTCCTCTTAATTCAAGATCTCGCATTGCGATTTTAAATCCGCTGCCAAATTCGGTAAATTCTCTGATAGCGGCAAGGCGCTTTTGCTGAATTTCTGTAAGCACTTTGTTTTTACGGAATGTAAGATAAGCATAGGCTCTGCGGTTGCTTCTGCCTACTCGTCCTCTTAGCTGATGCAGCTGTGAAAGTCCCATTCTGTCCGCATTTTCTATAATTAGCGTATTTGCGTTCGGCAGGTCAACACCCGTTTCTATTATAGTGGTGCATACTAATACATTTACTTCCTGTTCAATCATCATTCGCCATACTTCGCTAAGTTCGTGCTCTTTCATTTTGCCGTGACCTATGGCTATTTTTGCCTCGGGCACAGCCTCAAGAATTCTTGAGGCACAGGATTCAATAGTCGCAACATCGTTATGCAGGTAGAAAACCTGTCCGCCTCTTCTCAGTTCCTTGCGGATAGCCTCGTTAATTACCGCATCGTCATGTTCAAGAACATAAGTCTGTACAGGCTGACGGTTTCGTGGCGCTTCCTCGATTACACTCATATCTCTTAAACCGCTCATTGCCATATTGAGAGTTCTTGGAATAGGTGTAGCCGAAAGAGTCAGAACATCAACATTTTTGCAAAGCTCCTTAAAGCGTTCCTTTTGTGCCACGCCAAAGCGCTGTTCCTCGTCAATGATTGCAAGTCCGAGGTCACGGAACTCCACATCTTTTTGCACAAGTCTGTGCGTGCCGACCACCAAATCTACCTCTCCACGCTTTAGCTTTTCTATAGTTTCTTTCTGTTGTTTTGCCGTTCTGAATCGTGACAGCAATTCAATTCTTATCGGATAGCCCTCAAAGCGCTTGCACACAGTCTGGTAATGCTGCCACGCAAGAATTGTTGTCGGGCAAAGTAATGCGCATTGTTTTGAATCCGCAACGCACTTAAATGCCGCTCGCAGTGCCACCTCTGTTTTGCCAAAACCTACATCACCGCACAAAAGTCTGTCCATCGGTGAGGTTTTCTGCATATCTGTCTTGATTTCATCACAGCACCTAAGCTGGTCGGGAGTTTCTTCGTATTCAAACTTAGCCTCAAAATCGTGCTGCCATTCGTTATCTTGTGAAAAAGCATAGCCCTTTGCTTTCATTCTTGCGGAATAAAGTGCAATAAGCTCCTTTGCAATGTCCTTTACAGATGCTTTTACTCTTGACTTTGCTTTCTGCCAATCCTGCGAGCCGAGCTTATTAAGCCTTACACGACTGTTTTCGGACGGGCCGATATATTTTGCAACCATATCAAGTTGAGTTACGGGCACATAAAGAACATCGCCCTTTGCATACTCAATCTTGATGTAGTCTTTTACAATTCCGTGGGTATCAATTTTGCGGATACCGCCGAAAATACCTATACCGTGAACGCTGTGTACCACATAATCGCCCTGCGAAAGCTCCGAAAGGCTGTAAACCTCCCGGCTGTCCTTTGATATTTTCTTTCTTGCTTTCTTTTTCGGCACATACGAAATATGCCCCTGTGTGATAATAAAGAATTTTTCGAGCGGATATTCAAAGCCTGCGCTCAAAGTACCTGGCAATACAAATAATGCGTTTTTCTTTATTTCCGACAACTTATCGGCATACTGTGCGGGAATACCGTCATTTCTAAGCGAATCACAAAGGTTTTTTGCCGCCTTGTCCGTTCCCGCAAGCACAACACCGCAGCTTTCTGCAGTGAGCATACCGTTTAAGTCCTCCTCAAGCTGTTTGTATGAACCGTTCCATACAGAAAGCTGTTTTGCGGAAAACGATACTATTTTTCTGAGCGGAATTGTTGTTGAACCGTGCACAAAGCCCTCAAGCATAACAATGCCGTGAGAAGTAAAAATATCAACACATTCCGCAAAAGTGAGTGAATACTTGTCAAGACCTCTGCAAAGAATGCCGTCCTCAAAGGCGGATTTTACGGTTTCTTCATTTCTGAAGTCCATTGCTCTGCCACGCTCTGAAATATTGTTAAACTCCGAAGTGAAAATCAAAGTATCTCTGTCGAGATAATCAAATAAGGTTTCGGCTTTATCATATAAAAGCGGAATAAACTTGTCGGTATTTGAAAGCATTGCGCCCGACCTGATGCTGTCCGCCTCCGAAAGCAGTGTTTCCTTAACCTGCGGAGCTTTTTTGCCTCGCACGCCTTTTGCAAGATTTTCTATTTTGTCGGCAAGCACCGTTCTGTCCTCAATAATTACCTCCGCAGACGGCGAAAGACGGATTTCGCCTGCCTTTTCCCCTCTTCGCTGTGTATCAATATCAAAGAAAGAAAGGTCGGTGATTTCATCACCCCAAAATTCCGCACGAACAGGATTTTCGGCATCAGGCATAAAGAAATCGAGAATACCGCCTCTTACAGAAAACTGACCGCTGCCCTCTACCGCATCAAAACGCTCGTATCCGAGCAGGGTAAGTGTTCGTACGGCTTTTTCTATACTGATTTCAAGGCCTTCTTTTAAAGTCAGAACACAGTCCCTCAAAAATTCCTTTGGCACTGTGAACTGCGACGCTGCATCAATACAGCTGACAACTACATCACATTCGCCGTCAATGAGTTTGAGCAGTACCTTAAGCCTTGCGTGTTCGTACTCTCTTGAGGCGCTCTGAATATCTCTGAAATTAAAATCACGCTCGGGGTAAAAATAAGCACGCATACCCATACTTGCAAGGTCATTGCAGATTGTCTGTGCCTCTCGCTCATCGGAGGCAACACAAAAGGCTGTAGTGCTCTTGCGGCAACACAACGAATAGATAATATGTGCCTTGTGAACGGCGGAAAGTCCCGTAGCACAAACACTGCCGCCACGCACAACAGCTTTTTCGAGTGAGTTAAAAACCTCACTGTTTTTAAAAACATCAACTAAAAATTTCATAATTCATCTTGCTTTAATTTTTTGTTCACTTTTTATTTATCAAAAATTGGGATAATTACCGATTTTTTTAACATTGTTTTATGAAAATGTTAATTAAACAAATTCATTGCTCTGTCGATTTTTCCGTCTGCCATAAGTTCAACGGCTTTTGCGGCATTTTCAAATACCTGCGCAAGTTTCTTCTGTTCATCGTCAGAAAATCTTGAAAGCACCCAATCCGCTAAATCCCACTCGGGTGTAGGCTTTGCGCCGATTCCTATTTTAACTCGTGGGAACTTATCACTGCCGCTTAAATATATAATGCTCTTCATTCCTCTCTGTCCGCCGTCACTGCCCTTTGAGCGAATACGCATTTTACCGACATCGAGGGATATATCGTCAAATAATACTATCACATTTTCAGGTGAAATTTTGTAGAAATTCATCGCCTCTACCACTGCCTGACCGCTGTTGTTCATATATGTGGTAGGTTTCATAAGCATTGCCTTTCTGCCTGCTATATTACATTCGCCGACATAGCTTTTAAATTTTACTCTGTCTACCTTGCAGTCAAGACTCTCGGCTATTGCGTCAATCGCAAGCCAGCCTGCATTATGACGGGTGTTTTCGTACTTTTTATCGGGGTTTCCGAGTCCTACTACCAAAAGCTCAACACCGCCGCCAAAGCTCTTTTTATTACCAAACATAAATACCTTCCTTTATATAAATTATTCTTTATTAAATTCAATTACAACCCAATCGTCATTGCCGAGGTGGTAAGGATTACCGCAATAAGGACAATTATGCTCTCTTGTAGCGTCAAAACTGCCGCCGCAACTGCGACAGTTTACATTCTTTATAGAAAAACCTGCATTTGCTATTGCGTGTATATTTTTGCAAACAACAACCCTGAATTTTTCCTTTGAACTTTTGAGAGCACCGCCGTCAACCTTTGTTACTGTTGTATATACGGTAATATCTACATAGCAGTAGTTACCGTCTGTTTTCAGCGTATTATACCTTACCGTACCGTCATAGCTAATGTCCACAATGTCTTTAAAGGTGTTTTGCATAGGCTTGCCGTCATAAGCCGCAAGGTTGGTGTAGTCATCGCTGAATATCATAAGTTTCATAAGATTTATAACCTTACCTATGAAAAACTCATACGAAAAGTTAGGGTCAATCTGTCGCATAACCTTTGGCAGCTGAGTTTTTGCCCTTACATGAGGACCGAGCAAAAACAGGCTTTTTATTGCGCCAATCATCATCCATATGAGTATAAAAGCCGCCCACAAAATATAACCCGAAACAGCGCCATAAATCAATCCTACAATTACGCACTGCACAATCTGAAATACAAAGTCATCGCTGCCCTGCACTATGTTTCCGTTATTAATATTAGAAATCAAAGAATAGCTCATAACGGTGGCTATCATACCAAGAACGCATATAAGCATTGACGGCTTTAGTATTTTTCTGATTAGGTCTGCCTCGTCTTTAATGTGATAAAAGTTTGTAACCTTAGGAAATAAGTCGTCAATAATAAATCTTGTTCCGCAGCTTTTACAGCCTGTAAGTAAGTCCTGCACATCACTGATAGCGCCGCAGTTTGGGCACGCAACCGCACCGCCTGCATTTTGATTTAAAAGTCTTGTGATGGTAGCATAAAAGTTGCGTTTATTCTTTCTTTTCTTTTTCTTTTTATTATTTACAAAAAAGGTTTCTGTCACCTTATAGTCTTTACAGGCAACATCACTTTTGTAGTCGCCTCTGTCGGTGACGGTAAAGCACTTGAGCGCCTGCTTAAACGAGCTTTCTTTTGTATCAAACACAACTTCTTTTCTGACATTATTTTCATCAAGTCTTTTTTTCTGAAGTTCAAGAGTGTAGTTTACATCAAGAGAGCCCATATCGGGAGTTTTTCCCGTATTGTGCCATTGAGCGTATTCGTCAATAAATTTATCAACGATTTCTGTATTTTCGTTATTGTTAAATGTTAAATTAAAAAAACTCATTTTCTTATTATACCTCGTGCAGTCTGAATAACTGCTAATAAACTATGGTTTGTGTTTATATATAAATTTAGTTTGTTTGTCGTTACAACCCAAAACCTTTTTAACGGCGAAATGGCGGGTTATTTGAAACCCGCCTGTATAATCGCTATTTAATTTTTATTTCATTAACCAAATGCAGGTGTAAACGGCTTGTCATTGTAAATTCTTGCAATAGCCTCTGCAAATGTAGGAGCAGTAGGAAGAATTGTGAACTTGTCAATCATCTTCTCCTGTGGTACAGGGATTGTATCAAGAAGAACAACCTCTTTGATTGCGCTGTTCTTAATTCTCTCGATAGCAGGACCTGAAAGAACTGCGTGTGTAGCACAAGCATAAACTTCAGTAGCACCGCCCTTTTCAACTATAGCGTTTGCTGCGTTGCAAAGTGTGCCTGCTGTGTCAATCATATCGTCAACAAGGATAACCTTTTTGCCTCTTGCATCACCGATGATGTTCATAACTTCGCAAACATTTGCCTTTGGTCTTCTCTTATCAATAATAGCAAGACCTGTGCCAATCTTAGACGCAAAGTTTCTTGAACGGGTAACCGAACCGAGGTCAGGAGAAACAACGATGTATTCATCAAAGTTTCCGCCGATTTTCTCTCTCATATAGTTAGCAAGGATAGGAGAACCATAGAGGTGGTCAACAGGGATATTAAAGAAGCCCTGAATCTGGTTTGCGTGAAGATCCATTGTAAGCACACGATCGGCACCTGCTGATGTGATGATGTCAGCACAAAGTTTTGCCGAAATCGGATCTCTTGCCTTAGCTTTTCTGTCCTGTCTTGCGTAGCCGAAGTAAGGCATAACTGCTGTAATTCTTGCAGCGGAAGCACGCTTCATGGCATCAATCATAATAAGCATTTCCATTAAATTGTCATTTACCGGAGTGCAAGTTGACTGAACGATAAAGCAATCGCTGCCTCTTACAGATTCCTGAAGAGAAACCGCTATTTCACCGTCAGAAAACTGAGTACATTCGCTCTTACCAAGCGGAACTCCAAGGCTACCTGCAATTCCTTTGGCTACATTTACATTTGAGCTTCCGGTAAAGATTTTAATGTCTTTTCCGTGAAAATTCATTGTAATCGCTCCTTTTTACTCTATAGTTTGTATTCTACTATTATCTTAACAGGTATATCCCCTGTCTTTTGCAATATTGTTAAGCTCCTCAAGCTGTGCGGGATCATTTGCGCCGAGCACTGTGTCGCTGCACTCTGCGGTATAAGCGCCTACCTTACAGCCGTCCGAAAGCAAAAGTTTTAATGCGTCGGGCAAATAATATTCCTTTGCATTATTATCGGATGAAATTCTGCCGAGCACAGACAAAAGCTTTTCTGCGTCAAACCAGAAACCGCCCGAATTTACTTCCTTAATCTTAAGGATTTCTTCACTGCCGTCTTTCTGTTCTACGATTGACTTTACATCGCCGTTTTCGTCACGGACAATTCTGCCGTAGCCTGTAGGGTCGTCAACCATTGCGGAAATTACAGTTGCACTTGATTGAGTGTTTATGTGCTGTTCAAGTGACTTTTCAATGGTTTTGCTGTCCATAAAAGGTGCGTCGCCGTTTAAAATCACCACGCTGTCGCCTTTGTGACTTTCAAGAAAGTCTTTAGCCATCATTACTGCGTGGCCTGTACCGAGTCGCTCTGCCTGATAAACCGTTTCAACCTTAAAATCAAGTGTTGACACAAATTCATCTATACATTCTTTTTTAAAGCCCTTTACAATGCAGATGTCATTAATGCCTGCCTTTTTAAGTGAAGAAATAACCCACTCAAGCATAGGCTTGCCGAGTACGAGCGAAAGTGTTTTCGGCTTGTCGCTTTTCATACGCTTGCCTTCGCCGCCCGCAAGAATAATCGCACAATTACTCATATGTAATCTCCTTGGTATTCTGTAATTTGTGTGTTTACTTTAATATGTACACACAACAAGACATATTAATATTATCGCATAAAAAATACAAATTTCAAGAGTATTTTACAAAAAAACAACATTAGGGGTAAATTTAAACGATTTATACAATATTGATGAAGTATAAAATTGAATTTTATAGGAAAAAATTTTAAAAAATCTATAGCTATTTTGAACAAACTTTGTTATAATTATGTGTAGGCTTATACAAGCGGGCGAATTTTGACACAATTTTCGCCACAGCCGTATAATTTATTATTTTTAGGAGGATTACCAAAATGGCAAACAAATGGGTATACCTTTTCTCAGAAGGTAATGCTAACATGCGTGAGCTTCTCGGCGGTAAGGGTGCTAACCTTGCAGAAATGACAAGTTTAGGACTTCCTGTACCACAGGGCTTTACAATTACAACAGAGGCTTGTACTCAGTACTATGAGGACGGCAGAGAGATTAACGAAGAAATTCAGGGTCAGATCAACGAATACATCGGCAAGATGGAAGAGATCACAGGCAAGAAGTTCGGTGACTTAGAGAATCCGCTCCTCGTTTCGGTTCGTTCAGGTGCCAGAGCATCAATGCCAGGTATGATGGATACAATCCTCAACCTCGGTCTTAACGAAGAAGTTGTTGAAGTTATTGCAAAGAAGTCTAACAACCCTCGTTGGGCTTGGGACTGCTACAGAAGATTTATTCAGATGTATTCTGATGTAGTTATGGAAGTTGGTAAGAAGTACTTTGAAGAGCTTATCGACGAAATGAAGACTAAGAAGGGCGTTACACAGGACGTTGAGCTTGACGCTGACGATCTTAAGGAGCTTGCTTCACAGTTCAAGGCAGAGTACAAGGCTAAAATCGGCGTTGACTTCCCTGACGATCCTAAGGAGCAGCTTATGGGCGCTATCAAGGCTGTATTCCGTTCATGGGATAACCCAAGAGCTAACGTATACAGAAGAGATAACGATATCCCTTATTCATGGGGTACAGCAGTAAACGTTCAGTCCATGGCATTCGGTAACATGGGTGACGACTGCGGTACAGGTGTTGCATTCACAAGAGACCCAGCTACAGGTGCTAAGGGTCTGTTCGGTGAGTTCCTTACAAACGCACAGGGCGAGGACGTTGTTGCTGGTGTTCGTACACCAATGCACATCTCTGAAATGGAGCAGAAGTTCCCAGAGGCATTCGCTGAGTTCAACAAGGTTTGCAAGACACTTGAAGATCACTACAGAGATATGCAGGATATGGAGTTCACTGTTGAGCACGGTAAGCTTTATATGCTTCAGACAAGAAATGGTAAGAGAACTGCACAGGCTGCTCTTAAGATCGCTTGTGACCTCGTTGATGAGGGCATGAGAACTGAGGAAGAGGCTGTTGCAATGATCGACCCAAGAAACCTCGATACACTTCTTCACCCACAGTTCGACGCAAAGGCACTCAAGGCTGCTACTCCTATGGGCAAGGGTCTTGGCGCTTCTCCAGGAGCTGCTTGTGGTAAGATCGTATTCACAGCTGATGACGCTGAGGCTTGGAACGAGAGAGGCGAGAAGGTCGTTCTCGTAAGACTTGAGACATCACCTGAGGACATCACAGGTATGAAGGCTTCACAGGGTATCCTTACAGTTAGAGGCGGTATGACATCACACGCTGCCGTTGTTGCTCGTGGTATGGGTACATGCTGCGTATCTGGCTGCTCAGATATCGTTATGGACGAGGCTAACAAGAAGTTCACACTCGCAGGCAAGGAGTTCCACGAGGGTGACTATATTTCAATCGACGGTTCAACAGGTAATATCTACGATGGTATTATCCCAACTGTTGACGCTACGATCGCTGGCGAGTTCGGCAGAATCATGGGCTGGGCTGACAAGTTCAGAACAATGAAGGTTAGAACAAACGCAGATACTCCTGCTGACGCTAAGAAGGCAAGAGAGCTGGGTGCTGAGGGTATCGGTCTTTGCCGTACAGAGCACATGTTCTTTGATCCTGAGAGAATCGCTGCATTCAGAGAGATGATCTGCTCAGATACAGTTGAAGAAAGAGAAGCAGCTCTTGAAAAGATTCTTCCATACCAGCAGGGAGATTTCAAGGCATTATACGAAGCTCTTGAAGGTAATCCGGTTACAATCAGATTCCTTGATCCACCTCTTCATGAATTCGTTCCTACAGAAGAAGCTGACATCGAGAAGCTTGCAAAGGCTCAGGGCAAGTCAGTAGAAGATATCAAGAATATCATCGCTTCATTACACGAATTCAACCCAATGATGGGTCACAGAGGATGCCGTCTTGCTGTAACTTATCCAGAAATCGCTAAGATGCAGACAAAGGCAGTTATCCGTGCAGCTATCGAAGTTCAGAAAGCTCATCCAGACTGGACAGTTAAGCCTGAAATCATGATTCCACTTGTATGTGAAGTTAAGGAATTAAAATTCGTTAAGAAAGTAGTTGTTGAGACAGCAGATGCTGAAATCGCAGCAGCAGGCGTTAAGCTTGAATATGAAGTTGGTACAATGATCGAAATCCCTAGAGCAGCTCTTACAGCTGACGAAATCGCTAAGGAAGCTGACTTCTTCTGCTTCGGTACTAACGATTTAACACAGATGACATTCGGTTTCTCAAGAGATGACGCAGGTAAGTTCTTAAATGCTTACTATGATACAAAGATCTTCGAGAACGATCCATTTGCTAAGCTTGACCAGATAGGTGTTGGCAAGTTAATGGATATGGCTATCAAACTTGGTAAGCCGGTTAATCCAAAACTTCATGTAGGTATCTGTGGAGAACACGGTGGAGATCCTTCATCAGTTGAATTCTGCCACAAGATTGGTCTTGATTATGTATCATGTTCACCATTCCGTGTACCTATCGCAAGACTTGCAGCAGCTCAGGCAGCAATTGCTAACAAATAATCTTTAAGAATAATATATCTTTTAATCAGCCCCGCTTTATGCGGGGCTGATGTTCATTAAAGTCAATTATTTCCCTTATAAAATATAATAATAACAATGAAATGGATAGAGAAACAGCAACGTGATGTGTCACCGTAGTGGTGCGTGATGCCGTAGTGGGGCGTGCCGTGGTGGGACGTGATGTGGTGGGGCGTGCCGTGGTGGGGCGTGCCGTGGGTGTGATGTGGAAAGGTGTG
>OHOI01000837.1_pt1 | contig 12904 bp, 10 predicted proteins | sample 1569781 | NCBI WGS metagenome assembly OHOI01 (sample SAMEA3879587, study PRJEB24766) | human gut metagenome | biome: human-associated habitat; feature: feces | place: USA | collected 1985/1987 | reverse complement strand
GAAAAGGGACATTTTATGGTGATCACAGGCTATGATGATGAGGGCTTTACTATAAATGATCCAAACAGTATCATAAAGAGCAATACCCACTGGCAGTTTGAGAGGCTGGGTTCGCAGATCAGGGCTGCATGGAGGATGTTTGTGTAGATAATAGCAGCAACACATGCATTTATGCTGATGTTTGTGATGCATATGGAAAAATTAAAAAATAAGAAATAAAAAACCTGCTGTGTCATGCTTGTCTGACACAGCAGGTTTTTAATAACAAACAGTAAAGTATGGTATGCAGATTATAGCAATTGAATACCATGCTCCTCACATTCCTTAATTGTCTCATCAGGCCACAGTGAGCTTTGTACCTCACCGATATGAGCCTTTCTGAGGAAGAACATACAGATTCGTGACTGTCCGATTCCGCCTCCGATAGTGTACGGAAGCTCCTTGTTGAGGATAGCCTTCTGGAATGGAAGCTTAGCACGCTCAGGACATCCGGCCTTGTCAAGCTGTTCCTTTAGGGCTTTTTCATCTACACGGATACCCATTGATGAAAGCTCAAGTGCGATATCAAGAACAGGATAGTACACGATGATATCAGCGTTTAAAGCCCAGTCGTCATAGTCAGGGGCACGTCCGTCGTGAGGCTCTCCGTTTGCAAGCTTGTCACCAATCTGCATTACACAGATTGCACCCTTTGCCTTTGCAAAATAATACTCGCGCTCCTTTGGAGTATTGTCCGGGAACATTTCCTCAAGCTCTGATGTGGTGATAAAGGTGATATCCTTTGGCAGAATCAAATCTATGTAGTCGTACTGTATAGCCATGTACTGCTCGGTCTTGCGCAGGCATTTGTATACTGTCTTTACTGTTTCCTTAAGGAAGTCTAAGTTTCTGTCCTCCTTGCGGATGACCTTTTCCCAGTCCCACTGGTCAACAAATATAGAGTGGATATTGTCAGTCTCCTCATCACGTCTTATGGCATTCATATCTGTGTAGATGCCCTCGCCGAGAGAAAATCCGTATTTCTTTAATGCATATCTCTTCCACTTGGCAAGGGAGTGAACGACCTCAGCCTCCTTGTCACCCTGCTCAAGGATGCCGAAGGTAACAGGTCTTTCATATCCGTTTAAGTTATCGTTTAAGCCTGTGGTAGGATCAACGAAAAGCGGTGCTGAAACACGTGTCAGGGAAAGACGCTGTGCGAGCATGCCCTGGAAGAAATCCTTAACAGTCTTGATGGCAAGCTGTGTATCGTGAAGATTCAGTGCCGAAGAATAGTTCTTTGGTATTGTTAATTTGCTCATTTTCGATTAAACCTCGTTGTATTATTAATTTTTAAATAAAATTCCTTTAACCTGATTATTATATCACAATTTTTCTAGAAAGATAGTCCATAATATGATAAAATTAGATAGTTTAAAGAAAAACAATATCGTTTTACCTTATTTTTACGTGTTTAAGGTGTTAATGAAAGGTAGTAGATTTATATGAGAAAAAGAGATATGACCTTTGCTTCGGCGGTGCTTGAGGCAATAGATGCGCTTTTAGCTCTTGCGTATATAGGCTTACAGATTTATTATGGAGTGTGCTATCACATACAGGTATTTAAGTTTGTGGCCAATATACTTGTGCTTTTGCTTGTATACATTGCAATCACATGGCTGCAGCATTATCCGGAAAAGCTAAATCACATAGCAGCGGAGCTGTGTGTGGGCAATATCAGAAAGTATTCACTCAGGCTTTTGATGTTTGTAAAGCTTGTTTTTACTGCGGGGCTTTTGGTGCCATGCGTGTGTGATGCGTTTGGAATAGCAATCCGCGATGTATACAGCCTTATTATGATAGGGCTCATCCTTGTGGTGACGGCATATTATGAGTACAGGATATTTCAGGAAATAAAGTCATTGCGGAAATAATATAGGAGAAATAAAATGCAGCTTAGTATAGAAGAAGTTAAAAAGCTGGATAGTAACAGCTATCAGATAATAGATATAAGAAGTGAGGAAGAGGTGGCGCACGGTGCCATAAAGGGAGCACTCAATATTCAGGCAGAGGAAATAGAGTCAGATGAGAGGGTGCCACATGATAAGAAGCTTGTCATAGTCTGCAGCCGTGGTAAGACGAGTGTGGATGTGGCAGAGTATCTCACAAAAAAAGGTTTTGATGCGGCAAGCTTAAAGGGAGGCTATATAAGCTGGCTGCTTGATGCCATGAAAGAGGATGAGGTGGCAGAGCGCGATATAAAGGCAGATGTGGAGCAAAGCATCAGAAAGAAATTTAAGAAATCCATCTGGCGCAAGTTTACAAAGGCGATAAACACCTATGAGCTTGTAAAGCCGGGGGATAAGATTGCGGTGTGTATTTCGGGAGGTAAGGATTCCATGCTCATGGCAAAGCTTTTTCAGGAGCTTAAGCATCACAACAAGTTTGATTTTGATGTGAAGTTTCTAGTCATGGACCCGGGCTACAATGAGGCAAACAGGCATGTCATAGAGGAAAACTGCAGGAACCTTGGCATCCCTGCCACTATTTTTGAGTCAGATATATTTGATGCTGTATATGATATCGAAAAATCGCCATGCTATCTGTGTGCGCGCATGCGCCGTGGCCACCTCTACAGCAAGGCGAAGGAGCTTGGGTGTAACAAGATTGCGCTTGGTCATCATTACGATGATGTTATAGAGACTATACTCATGGGAATGCTCTATGGTGCCCAGATGCAGACCATGATGCCTAAGCTTCACAGCACAAACTTTGAGGGCATGGAGCTTATCAGGCCTCTTTACCTGGTCAGGGAGGACGATATCAAGGCATGGCGTGATTACAACGGTCTGCATTTCATACAGTGTGCCTGCAAGTTTACAGATACCTGTACCACCTGCAATAATGAGGAAAACCGTTCAAAGCGTGTTGAGATAAAGCAGCTCATCGCTAATCTTAAAAAGGTGAATCCTTTTGTCGAGGCAAATATATTTAAGAGCGTGGAGAATGTAAATCTGGCTACGGTTGTAGCATATAAAAAGGATGGCATAAAGCACAGCTTCCTAGATCACTATGATGAATAAGACAGATATATTTCAGGAGGGCATTGTATGGCAGATATCATGGATTATATTGACTGGCGTGGAGACATAGGCTTTGATGAGGTGCATGTAAATGAGGTGGACGGACTGATTTTTTCACAGCTTATTTATGTGCAGATGAAGCCATATATGCCGGATGCAAAGAAATCATACCTTACGATAAAACAGCTTTCAAGCCTTTACTGCGCGGACCACAGTGATGATGAGATTGAGCAGATGCCTAATCTTTTCCGCCACTCCGCGAGGCTGCTTCAAAAGCTGGCGCACTCAAGGCGCTATGCTGACTGCATTTTGAGATATTATATATACGATATTAGTGAAAAAGAGGAGTCGCAGTTTTCTGCGGTTACGATAGAACTGCCTGACGGCACATATTTCATTTCCTACAGTGGTACAGACCATTCCATTGTCGGCTGGAAGGAAAACTTTAATCTAAGCTATCTCGATGAGACACCGGGACAGAACAAGGCGAAAAAATATTTAAAGCAGGTGGCAGCATATATATGCAATGATGATAGGGTCATAAATGAAAAAGCCGTAAATGATAAAGCTTTAGATGATGAAAATATCAACAATAAAAGCATCAATACAAGAAAGCTGTGGATAGGCGGGCACTCAAAGGGTGGAAATCTGGCAGTGTTTGCCGCCATGCATGTGGATAAAGAGGTGCAGGATGTCATTATTAAGGTGTTTAATTTTGACGGGCCGGGCTTCAATCACAAGATGATATATACGGCAGGCTACAAAAGAATTTTTGACAGAATAGAGACATTTCTGCCGCAGTCGTCTATTGTTGGCTTATTGCTTGAGCATGTGGACAATTATGAGGTGGTAAGAAGCCGTAATTCGGGGCCGCTGCAGCATGATGCTTTTTCATGGGAGATAATGGGCGGAAGTATCATAAAGGCGGATGGGCTGGACAAAAACAGTGTGCGCCTTGACAAGACACTCAGAAACTGGATAGGAAGCATGGATGAGGCGCAGCGAAAGCAGTTTGTAAATGTGCTTTTTTCAATAGCATCGGACTCCAATTTTGAGAACCTTGACCAGATGTCATTTAAGCAGCTCATTGAGATGATAAAGGCTGCCGATGAGCTGTCAAAGGCTGACTGGAGCATGCTTAAGGATACAGTAAGACTCCTGATTTCTGCCGGTGTCGGCGTGGTCAGGGATGAAAAGGAGAAATAAATGTTAAATCAGTTTTCAAGAACACAGCTTTTGCTTGGAAAAGAGGCGATGGATAGGCTAAAGGGCGCAAGAGTCGCAGTATTTGGAATAGGAGGAGTGGGCGGATATGTCTGCGAGGCACTAGTCAGAAGCGGCGTAGGAGCGATTGACCTTATCGATGATGACAAGGTGTGTCTTACAAACCTAAACAGGCAGATAATCGCAACCCGAAAGACCATAGGAAAATACAAGACAGATGTGATGGAGGAGAGGATTCATGATATTAATCCTGATGTCAGTGTCGTGACGCACAGGTGCTTCTTTTTGCCGGAAAATGCTGATGAATTTCCGTTTGAAGAGTATGATTATATAGTTGACGCGGTCGATACGGTCACAGCAAAGATTGCGCTTGTCATGAAGGCACAGGAGAAAAATGTCCCTATCATAAGCAGCATGGGAGCGGGAAATAAGCTGGATGCAAGTGCATTTAAGGTGGCTGATATATATAAGACCAGCATGTGTCCTCTTGCAAAGGTCATGCGCCGTGAGCTTAAAAAACGTGGCGTGAAAAAGCTCAAGGTGGTATACTCTGAGGAGAAGCCTACAAGACCGATAGAGGATATGTCTATAAGCTGCAGAAGCAACTGCATCTGCCCGCCGGGGGCCGAACACAAGTGCACAGAGCGCAGGGATATTCCAGGAAGCCTTGCATTTGTACCATCAGTGGCAGGACTTATCATCGCGGGCGAGGTGGTACAGGACATAGCCTTTGACAGGGTATGATGAAGAATACAATTACGAAAAGAGAGGAATAAAAATGCCAGTATTTGATTTTAGCGATACACCGGTAGCAAATGAGCATCCGGAGTGTACATATGAGACATTTCATTCGACAGAGACAAAGGCATCGGCCGATAAACCGATTGTTGTGATAGACAATAAGCAAAAGGAGTGGGCGCATCATGCGCTTGGTATGTTTACAAATCCGATAAAGCGTACATCCTTTGAATTTGAGGATGGTGATGGGGTGACCAGTGCAGATATCCTGCGCATTGATTCCCGCTTCGTTAGCCTTTTTAAGTGGCTTGGCGAAAATCACATAAAGGTACAGCTTTCAGGAGCCAATACACCTGACGGATACGCAGTATACAGGGTGAGGGAGGTGTCTCTCGGCAGAGGCACAAAGCTGTCTGCAGAGGACGGATTCCTGCAGTATATGATGGAAAGGCTCTTTGCCAGCACCATGCCTGAGGATGAACCTGACCTCGATGATTACGAGGAAGAGGGCGACAGCATGAAGCTCACCAGTATACAGAGCATCACAGATTTCATGACATGTGCAGGCCGTACACTGCCTGACAATATACTGCTGTGGGCCAGAAGAAATCTTGCGGTTGCGAGATCCAGCGAGGTATCACCGGAGGAGAGACGCCACGCCCAGAGAGCACTTTCCATGGCGATGAACATCAGATGGAAGAGCAATTACTTTGAGGCGATAGATCCGGAAGAGGCCAGAAGGATACTGGACGAGGAACTCTACGGAATGGAGAAGGTAAAGCAGAGGATCATCGAGACAATCATCCAGATCAACCGTACACATACACTTCCTGCATACGGACTTCTGCTCTGCGGACCTGCCGGAACAGGAAAGTCACAGATAGCCTATGCGGTTGCGAGAATACTCAGACTTCCATGGACGACCCTTGACATGAGTTCCATCAACGATCCGGAGCAGCTTACAGGAAGTTCAAGAGTATATTCCAATGCCAAGCCGGGAATCATCATGGAGGCATTTTCACAGGCTGGAGAATCTAACCTCGTATTCATCATCAACGAGCTGGACAAGGCAAATTCCGGCAAGGGCAACGGCAATCCTGCGGATGTACTGCTGACACTGCTGGACAACCTGGGATTCACCGACAACTACATGGAGTGCATGATCCCGACAAATGGCGTGTATCCTATAGCGACGGCAAATGACAAGGAGAACATCAGCAAGCCGATCATGTCGAGATTTGCTGTTATAGACATACCGGATTACACCCCGGATGAGAAGAAGGAGATATTCAACAAATTTGTTCTGCCGAAGGTGCTCAAGCGCATCGGACTTGACGGCGTGGATGCTGTCATCAAGAAGTGCGACGGCGTGACCGGAATCAGAGATATAGAGCAGGCTGCAGAGCACATAGTTGCACATGCGCTTTACCAGATCGAGGTAAATCACGTTCAGAGCGTGACATTTGACGGAGCTATGATAGAGGAGCTTTTGAGCTGATTATCGTCATATTACACAATTTACATTACGGAAAGTATTATGGTATACTCTTCTTATGAAACAAGTTTCATGGACTACAGTCTGAAATTCATAAGGAGAGTATATTTATATATGGCAAGTATAAGAGACGTTGCGAAGGAGGCGGGGGTCGCCATCTGCACGGTGTCGAGACTTATCAACGGCACGGCAAATGTTGAACCTGAGACTCAGAAGAAGATAGAAGATGCGATGAAGAAACTGGATTATGTTCCAAATGAGCTTGCGCGAGGCATGTTCAAGGGCAGATCAAACTCCATTGCGATGTTGGTTCCAAATATCCAGCACCCATGGTTCTCATCACTGGCATCGGAGATAGAAAAGATACTTTATGAGAAGAAATACAAGTTTATGCTTTTTTCAACATCCGATGACAAGCAGAGGGAGAAGGAGTGTTTCAAGCTGTTAAAGTCCAACATCGTGGATGGAATCATATGCGGAACGTCGGCATGTACGGCGAAGGAATACCAGAAGATAGATAAGCCGATGGTCATGCTGGATTATAAGGTTGGCAGCAAATTTCCTGTCGTAGTGTCGGATCACAAGATGGGCGGACAGCTTGCTGCCCAGGAATTTATAAACAGTGGATGCAGATATGTCATCCACATATCAGGAATCAAGGTAGATAAGAATATCATGTCATTTGAGTGCCATGAGGAACTAGACAGAGTCCTTGCCGAGAATGGGATAAAATCCAGACGAGTTCCAATACAGTGGAACGACTTTGATTTTCATGGATATTTTGAGATGGCAAAATGCATACTGGAGGAGTATCCTGACGTGGACGGAATATTTGCCGCAGACATGCCGGCGATAGCATTCCTTAAGGCGGCACTTGCCATAGGCAAAAAGATTCCTGATGACCTGGCGATCGTGGCATACGACGGAACGTACATAACCAACGCCAGCACGACAAGGCTCACATCGATACATCAGCCGTACAAGGAGATCGCCCAGGAGGCAGTACGCCAGCTTATGGAGATGATCGACGGACCGGAGGAGGAAGATGATGCCGAAGGACAGGTTGAAAGTGCAACCGCAGATCAGATCTACAGCGCAAAAGAGAGAAACACACATATAGACGGAAATCTTATACTACTTCCGGTGAGCGTAGAAAAAGGCGATACAACTTTATAGTATGATTACGAAAAGAAGTTCATGAAGAGAAAATGAGGTGCCACTCAAAAATCATGAACTCCTTTTTTATGTGGGTACAAAACATAAAAAACTTACTAAGAGCACAAAATACAAAAATCTATAAATCCCCTATTGACGAAACATGTTTCATATGATAATCTTAATGCAAATGAAACATGTTTCATTTAAGCGCTTATGAAATGTGTTTTATCGGAACAATATGAATGATAGCGAGAATTAACAAGAGGGAAAATTCAAAGCAAGAAAAGGAGAAAAGGTTATGAGAGCAAAGAAATTAGTAGCATGTGCACTTTCAGCAGCAATGATGCTGGGACTTGCATCCATGACAGGATGTGGTTCAGCAAAGAAGGATTACGATCTGTATATTTACAACACAAAGTCCGAGATCGCAGACAGCATCCAGGATCTGTGCAAGGATTATGAGACAGAGACAGGAGTTAAGGTTAAGGTTTACACATGTGGTACACAGGAGACCATGGAGACACTCAGATCTGAGATGAATTCCAAGAACTATCCTACACTGTACGCGATAAATCAGGCACAGTTCACAGAGTGGAACGAGGGCGGATTTGTACTTCCATCAACATCAGTAAAGAATGAGGAGTTAAAGTCAATCTACGATTCAATTCCAGAGAGCATGCAGCTCGCAGATGAGAGCGGAGCAAGCTGCGGAATCCCTTACAACGTAGAGGGTTACGGACTTATCGCAGATACGCAGATGATATGTGATGTATTTGGACTTGACAGCGCAGACGCATTTGTCGCTGATTACAGAAGTGCCAATTATGAAGAGTTCACAGGCATGATCAAGGCAATCGATGATTACATAAACGGCAAGGGTGGTGAGAAGGTTACACTTTCAGGCAATGCATACACCACGGCAAAGGACAAGACAGCCACAACAGAGAACATGAACGGAGTATTTGCAATCGCAGGCGCAGAGAAGTGGACATATGCAAACCACTATACAAACTACGCACTGAATGCAGTATTCCCTAACTACAATGCAACGGCAGCAGCTACAAAGGAAGATGTTGATAAGCTTGAGGAGCCACTTGTAAAGATGGTTCAGGAGCTTGACATGCTTTCAAGCTACACAGCAGGACCAAGCGGCAAGGTAGAGCGTGGATCAGAGTACATCAACTCAACAGTGACAGGATATGATCAGGCAGTTCAGACATTTGCCGAGGGTAAGGCAATGTTCATCAAGCAGGGTAACTGGGTATACGGAACCATCGCAGGTGTGGATGCAGACAAGGCATCAAGACTTACGATGCTCCCAATGAAGGTCAACCTTGAGCAGAGTGACATCTCAGCTGAGGGCGTTACAGTTGACAAGATGAACAGCTCAATCCCTGAGTTCGTTTCACAGTATTACGTTATCAACAAGAAGGATTCAGAAGAGGAGCAGAAAGCCGCTGAGGACTTCCTTGTATGGCTCTACACATCAGATACAGGAAAAGATTACATCACAAACAAATTCGCATTTGTCCCATTCAACGCAGACGAGAGCGAGAAGCTTGAGAATCCGCTCAGCAATTCACTTGTATACTATATGAGCAATGACCTTGTGATGGGCAATGACTTCGATGCTTTCCCTGAGTCATGGGGACTCAACACCATCGGTGCAACTATTCAGGAGCAGTTGTTTACAAATCCTGATCAGTGGGATGAGAACACTATAAGAACAGGTGTGGAAGATGCACTGACAAAGTGGAAGGACAGCATCAAAGAGTAATCGGTGTTCAATGGGATGTGTCAGGTTTTCTATGAAAACCTGACATGTAGCGCCAGCCATTTGCCGAAGGCAAATTTTGTATGGCTGGTGTTCAATGTAGGAAAGGAAAAACTATGAAAAGATTTTACAAGAGAAAATTCTGGTTTATGGTTCTGCCTTCTATAGTGTTGTTTCTGCTGGTTATCATAGTTCCTTTTATAGAGGGTGTGATCTACTCCTTCACCGAGTGGAGAGGTTCCTACTTCGTAGGTGGGGAGCACTGGTGGAATGCACTGGTGGGACTTAAGAATTATACAAGCATATTCAAGTCGAAGGATTTCCTTCAGTCACTTGGATACACGGCCATATATGCTGTACTCGCAGTAATAGCACAGAATGTTGTCAGTCTTCTTCTGGCACTCATGATCAAGAAGCTTACCAAGGGCAAGGGACTTTTCAGAACGGTACTGTTCCTTCCATATGTACTTGGAATGCTCGCCATGGGTTATGTATGGCGTTTCATATTTGAAAATGTATTTTCACAGACGCTGTTCGGAACAGACGGTGTGGTACACGTAGAGGTGCTCAACAACATGCTTCAGAATCAGTGGAAAGCACTTCTGGCATATGCGATCGTTGGTGTATGGCAGGTTGCAGGTTATTACCTGATAATCTACCTCAACGGACTCAACAATATTTCAGAGGATATTTATGAGGCTGCCAGAATAGATGGGGCTACGGGCTGGACAAGCTTCAGGAAGATCACACTTCCGCTTCTCATGCCTTCATTTACGATAGTGCTCTTCATGTCACTGGCAAACAGCTTCAAGATGCTTGACCTCAACGTTTCACTGACAGAGGGCAATTTCGGAACGACCATGATATCCTACATGATACTGAAAACAGTAAGAGAGAGTTCACCTCCGGCATATGGAGAGGCGCAGGCACAGGCAGTTATATTCTTCGTTATCATTGCAGTTATATCTATAGCTCAGGTAATGATCACTAAGAGAAAGGAGATTGAATCATAATGGGAGTAAAAGGCAAGATCAAAAGAGCACTCATAGTGGTTATACTCGCTGTATTGGCAATCGTGACCATATTCCCGATATGGTTCCTGATCGTCAACTCATTCAAGGGACAGCAGGAGATAGTAGCATCTCCAATAGCTCTCCCGAAATCATGGAATCTGGACTATCTGAAGAATGCAGCTGAGCAGATAAATCTCGGCAGCAGCCTGCTTCAGACAGTACTCATAACAGTTGCGGCAGTGGCACTTATCGTGGTCATATCTTCATTTGCCGCATGGGCAATTGCCAGGACAGATTCCAAGGTGGCAAATATACTCTTCATCGCATACACAGCAGCCATGCTCATACCTTTCCAGTCAGTTATGTACCCATTGGTATCGCTGATGGACAAGCTGGGACTCAAAAACACACCGGGGCTGATCCTCATGTACGGAGGCTTTGGAATCAGTATGTCGGTTCTGCTGTACAGAGGATTCATCAAGAGTATCCCGCTGTCACTTGAGGAGGCAGCCATGCTCGATGGAGCAAATATATTCCAGATATACAGATATGTGGTCATGCCCCTCTTAAAGCCTACGACCATGACAGTTGTCATCACAAATGCAGTGTGGATATGGAACGATTACCTTCTTCCATTCCTCGTAATAGGAAATAACGACAAAAAGACGCTCACGCTGAGCTTATATTATGCAAAGAGTCTGTCAGGACAGTATGGAAATCCATGGGAGCTAATCTTCCCTGCGGTACTTCTCTGCATCATCCCTATCGTGATCATATTCATCATACTTCAGAAGAATATCATCGAGGGAATTTCAGCCGGAGCTGTGAAAGGATAAACATAAAATATGGACAGAAAATGGTGGAAAGAGGCGGTATTTTACCAGATATACCCTAGAAGCTTCTATGACAGCAACGGAGATGGAATAGGAGATCTGAAGGGAATAACTGAGAAATTGCCGTACCTCAAAAATCTTGGCGTGACCGCTGTGTGGATATGTCCATTCTTCAAGTCGCCTATGAAGGACAATGGATATGACATATCGGATTACTACGATGTGAATCCTGAGTTTGGAACCATAGAGGATGCGGATGAACTTATAAGATGCGCAAATGAAAATGGCATCAAGATCATCATGGACATGGTCATCAATCACACATCAGACCAGCACAGATGGTTCCAGGAGGCGTGCCGGGACAGACACAGCAAATACAGAAATTACTATATATTTAAGGACAACATAGATGGACTTGCAGATCTCAGATCCAACTTCGGTGGAAGCACATGGACACAGATTGAGGATGGCAGCTGGTATTTCCATTCATTTGCGAAGGAGCAGCCGGATCTCAACTGGGAATGTGAGGAGATGAGACAAGAGCTCTACGACATGATGAATTGGTGGCTTGACAAGGGAGTTTCAGGATTCCGAATGGATGCCATCACATTTATCAAGAAAGACCTCTCATTCCCGCCTATGCCGTCAGACGGCGAGGACGGCAGATGCGATGTTGGCAAATGCTGCCTCAATAGGCCGGGAATAGATGAGTTCCTTCACGAGTTAAAACTCAACACATATGGCAGAGGAGACTTTGTGACTGTCGCAGAGACTCCTGGAGTCCCAAATGAGGATTTGGACAGATATATTGGGAGAGATGGACATTTCTCCATGATATTTGACTTTAGCTACACAGATATAGATATCAATCCGGGCGATCTCTGGCTGCACCAGAGAGACTGGACGATAGAGGAATTCAAGGACAAGCTGTTCACCAATCAGAGACTTGTGAAAAAGATCGGATGGGCAGCAAATTACCTGGAAAACCACGATCAGCCTAGAAGTATAGGCAAGTACTTCCCAGCCGGTGATATTCCTGAATACAGAACACAGATGGCAAAGGCGCTGGGCGCGCTGTTCTTCTTCCTGAAGGGTACGCCGTTTGTATATCAGGGACAGGAACTTGGCATGATAAACACTCATTTTGATAACATAGATGAGCTGGACGATATCAACTCCAAGGGACAGTTTGCGAGATGCATTGAAGCCGGATACAGCGAGGCAGAGGCGATGGAATCTGTAAATATCAGGAGCCGCGACCAGTCAAGACTTCCGATGCAGTGGAACAGCGATAAGAACTTCGGATTCTCAGTGCATGAGCCATGGCTGGCATGCAACAATCAGTGTGACCTCCAGACAGTGGAGCTTGAGAGCGCTGATAAGGATTCTGTGCTTAACTTTTATAAGGCGATGATACAGCTCAGAAATCACTCGGAGTACACACAGACGCTCATCTACGGGGACCTGGAGGATGTGGAAACTGACAGCACTGGAATCATAGTGTACAGGCGCAAGCCGGTTCAGATTGAGTGTGCATGTGGAACTGGAGCAAATGCAGAAAGCACAGACAGATCGGTATATGTTGTTGTCAACATGACCGGTGAGGA
>OHOI01000822.1_pt1 | contig 13214 bp, 9 predicted proteins | sample 1569781 | NCBI WGS metagenome assembly OHOI01 (sample SAMEA3879587, study PRJEB24766) | human gut metagenome | biome: human-associated habitat; feature: feces | place: USA | collected 1985/1987 | reverse complement strand
AGTGTTTTGTCGGTGCTGCCTTTTTTGTTTGGTGATACGTTGATCAGAATCAGCAGAATCAGCACGGACACAAACAACAAAGTGGAAAGTGCATACATTTCCGGTTTGATTCCTTTACGCACTTCACTGTAGATCTTGGTGGAAAGGGTATCCACCCCCGGTCCTTTCGTAAAATGTGTGATTACAAAATCATCCAGTGACATTGTAAATGCCAGAAGAAAACCGGAAATGATCCCCGGCATGATATCCGGCAGTACGACTTTGAAAAATGCGTAGATCGGAGAAGCTCCCAGATCCAGTGCGGCTTCATAAGTACTCTTTTTTGTCTGCTTTAATTTTGGCATGACACTCAATATTACATAAGGAATATTGAATGTGATGTGTGCCAGCAGTACCGTGGAAAATCCAAGGGTAAAACGAAATGCAACAAAGAGCAGCATCAGGGAAATTCCGGTTACGATATCTGCGTTGAGCATCGGGATGTTGGTTACGCCCATCATAAAGGTGCGCATCTTCGGTTTCATTGCCTGAATCCCGAGAGAGGCTACGGTTCCGATCAAGGTTGCAATCAGTGCAGAAAGCAATGCGATGATCAGAGTCGTATAAAGTGCATTCATAATATCCGGATTCTGGAACAGTGAAATGTACCATTTCCCGGTAAACCCACCCCATTTTGCCCGGGTTTTGGAATTATTGAAGGATAGAACGACCAGTGTTATGATCGGTGCATATAATAAAATGAGGATCAGGATCAAGTAAATGCGGTTCCCTCCCCTTCTTTATCGTATTTTGCAATCATTGCCATGCTGGCAATAATAAAGATCATCAGCACAAGAGAAAGACCGGAGCCGGTATTCCAGTTGCTGCCCTGTTTAAATTCCTGCTCGATCACATTTCCGATAAGCAGGATTTTACTGCCGCCAAGCAGGTCGGAAATGACAAATGTGGTCAGTGATGGTACAAAGACCATGGTGATTCCGCTGATAATGCCCGGTACGCTCAAAGGCAGGATGATCCTCAAAAAGGTCTGCAGGTTGTTTGCTCCCAGATCCCGGGCTGCAGATATGACGTCCCGGTCGATCTTGGAAAGTACATTGTAGATCGGCAGCACCATAAACGGCAGGAAATTGTATACCATGCCGAGAATGATCGCAAACGGTGTGTTGATCAGCGCAAGCTCCGGAAGATGGAAAAAGCGCAGAACCATATTGATGACACCGTTTTTTTCCAGCAGATTCTGCCATGCGAGTGTCCGCAGCAGAAAATTCATCCACATGGGCAAAATGAAAATCAGTACCAGGAATGAATTCTGATTCACATTCATGTTACACAGGATCATGGCAAGAGGATATGCTAAAAGCAGGCAGATCACAGTGCTGATCACGGATAACTTCAGCGCTTCCCACAGAGCCTTGGAATGCTCGGCGGTTGCGATCGCCAGAATATTATCCAGCGTAAAAGCACCGCTCTTATCGGTCAGACCATAGTAGAAGACCATGCACAGGGGCACGATGACAAACATGGCTGACCAGAAGATAAAAGGGAGCGATAATAATTTTTTATTCATTGACTCCAATCGCCTCCTCATCCTCGGATTCCGGCTTCTTCATGATCTGGATGTTGAACGGATCCACTTTGATGCCGACTTTGGTCCCGACAGGAACCATTTTCGTGGACTGTACCAGCCACTCGAAACCGTTGGCCATAACTTCCATTTCGTAATGGACACCTTTGAAAATGGAATGGGTCAGTGTACCCTGGATAATACCTTCTTCCGGTGATACCAGCTCCACGTCCTCGGGACGGATGACTACGTCGACGGGCTTGTTTTCTCCGAAACCGGTATCCACACATTCAAAGCGGGCACCAAGGATCTCTACCAGACGATCTCTGATCATGGTTGCACCGATAATGTTACTGTCACCGATAAAGTCGGCAACGAAAGCGTTCTCCGGCTCGTTGTAGATACTTTCGGGAGTGCCGATCTGCTGGATATAGCCCTGGTTCATGACCACGATGGTATCGGACATGGTCAGAGCCTCCTCCTGGTCGTGGGTGACATAGATAAAGGTAATTCCCAACTCATTTTTCAGACGGATCAGTTCGTACTGCATGTCCTGACGCAGTTTCAGATCCAGTGCACCCAGAGGCTCATCCAACAGCAGAAGCTTGGGCTCATTTACGATAGCACGGGCAATGGCGATACGCTGCTGCTGACCGCCGCTTAAGGAATCCGGCATACGGTTCTCGAAACCGTCCAGATTGACTAACTTCAGGGCATATTTAATTTTATCATTAATATAAGATTTACTTTTACCGCTGATCTTTAATCCGAAAGCAATGTTCTCCGCAATGGTCATATGAGGGAAAAGAGCATACTTCTGGAATACGGTATTTAAATTGCGCTTATTGGGTGGAAGGTTAGTGATATCCCGGCCTTCGAAAATGACCTGACCTTTATCAGGGGTCTCGAAACCGCCCAAGATACGGAGGGTTGTAGTCTTTCCGCAGCCACTGGGGCCCAACAGAGTCAGAAACTCGTTCTCGCGGATGTACAGATTGAGATCATCCAGAACCATCTGATTGTCAAATGATTTTGAGATGTTCACTAAATTGACTAAAGCATTTTTCATCAATTTTTTCCTTCCTGATGTAAAAAATCCTGCAAAAAATCCTCGAAAAACCTAAATGAAAATTTTTTGCAAGTCGAATTAATATTATACGTAAATACACGGAAAGTCAATGTGAAGTTTTGCAATTTCTGGCCTAATTTACATAAACTTTACCCTGTGGAAAAAACAGGAGTATTTTTCGGCAATTTTGCAGAAAAAATGTTTCACAATTTTCAGAATTGTGCTATATTTATAAACATAAAAAAGACATAGAACGCTAAGGAGGATCCGGTCATGAGCAAGGAAAAATATGTTGCCTACATTTCCAGTTACACACAGGGGGACAGTCATGGCATCAGAATATATGATGTGGATATGAAAAACGGCCGTTTCAAGGAGAAAGATAAGGTAGAGATCACGAACTCTTCCTATCTGACCATTTCCCACAACGGAAAGTTTCTTTATTCTATAACGGATTTTGGTGTGGAGGCTTATACCATCCAGCCGGACGGAGATCTGGAGCTGATCAACTTTGCACCAATCAATGGTATGAGAGGCTGCTATGTTTCTACGGATTATACGGATCAGTATCTGTTTGTAGCCGGTTATCATGACGGTAAGCTGACAGTACTCAGACTGAAAGAGGACGGTTCCATCGGCGAAATCACTGATGAAATCTACCACAAGGGTCTGGGCAGTATGGCAGAGCGGAATTTCCGTCCCCATATCAACTGTGCCCGCATGACACATGATAATAAGTATCTTCTGGTGGCAGATCAGGGTATGGATCATGTCAATGTATATCGTTTTGATGTGGAGAAGGGCAAGGTAAAGCTGGAGGATATCATCCGCAGTGAGATGGAATCCGCCCCCCGTCATATCAAGATTTCCGAGGATGGCAGGTATATTTACATTCTCCATGAATTAAAGTGTTATATTGATGTATACGAATATGCGGACAATAATAACGACCCTACCTTTGAGAAGATCCAGACGGTAGAGCTGATCAAGCTGACCAGAGGCAACACCAACAGTGCCAGCGCCTTCAGTTTTTCATTGGATTACAATTATCTGCTCAGTTCCATTGCAGGGGATAATTCTGTTATCGTATTTGATGTAGACAAGAAGACAGGACTTTTGAAGAAGAACTTCCTGCTGCCGATCAGCGGTGAGTATCCCAAGGATGCAGAGTTCTTCCCGGACAATAAGTTTCTGGTGTCTTTGAATCATGAAAGTAATACGATGACCTTCTTCCATATTGATCTGGAGCATGGAACGATGATCATGAATGGACCGGCAATGAAGGTCAATATGCCCAACTGTATTTTGTTCCATAAGTTGGGGTAGGTATTATTTTAGTAATAACCCCCCGCAGCCTCGGCTGGGGTAAGAAACGCGGCACGCTTTCGCTCTGTCGCAGAGCGTAACGGCACATAAGCGGTCAGAATACGCCCGCTAAGTGCTGACGTCTGCTTACGGCCTGCTTATTCTTACACCCATCCGGGGCTGCTTGCTTATTTTAATAACCTTGTGATATGAGATGGGATTTGGTAAAATAAGAACATATAGAAATTGGGAGGTAGGAGTATGGCACAGATCAGACCATTTAGGGCATATCGTCCCTGTCAGGGGATGGAGAAAAGGATTGCGGCGCTTCCTTATGATGTATATAACAGGGAGGAAGCGTGTGAAGTGGTGAAGAAGAATCCGGACTCTTTTCTGGTGGTTGATCGGGCGGAGACGCAGTTTGGCGAGGAAGTAGACACATATGCGGACTGTGTGTATGAGAAAGCGGATCAGCTGCTTCGGGAGAAAATTCAGGAAGGAAAATTTGTACAGGATCCGACGCCATGTTTCTATCTGTATGAACTGACCATGGACGGGAACAGCCAGACCGGTGTAGTGGCTTGTGCCTCTATTGACGATTACCGGAACAATGTGATCAAAAAGCATGAAAATACCAGAGCGGATAAGGAGGAAGACCGTATCCGCCATGTAGATACCTGCAGTATGCAGACGGGGCCCATTTTCCTGGCATATCGGGCGAAAGAGGAACTGCAGAACAAGATCGGAGAGATCAAAACACAGACACCGGTATACGATTTTGTCAGTGAGGACGGCATCGAACATCGTGTGTGGGTGATTTCGGAGGCTGCGGATGTGGCAATGATTGAAGAGGCATTTGCAAAGATCCCGGCTATTTATATTGCGGACGGTCATCATCGTTGTGCCTCAGCGGTAAAGGTGGGATTAAAGCGCAGAGAGCAGCATCCGGATTATACGGGAGAAGAGGAATTCAATTATTTCCTGTCGGTGATTTTCCCAGATGAAGAACTGCAGATCCTGGATTATAACCGGGTGGTGAAGGATTTAAACGGTATGGATGTCGATGCGTTCCTGGCAGCCATCGAAGAACATTTTATGATAGAGAAAAAAGGACGTATTCCTTACCGGCCGGAGAAAAAAGGAGCTTTCGGTATGTTCCTGGAAGATGAGTGGTACTGTCTTACAGCGAAGAAGGAGATTCGGAGCGAAGATGCTGTGGAAGGACTGGATGTATCTCTTTTACAAAATTACCTGTTGAATCCTGTTCTGGGAATCGAAGATCCAAAGACCGATAAGCGGATCGATTTTGTGGGAGGTATCCGGGGACTTGCGGAACTGGAGCGGAGAGTACATACCGATATGAAGGTGGCATTTTCCATGTATCCTACTTCCATCGGGGAACTTTTTGCAGTGGCGGATGCGGGACGTCTGATGCCTCCGAAGTCCACCTGGTTCGAGCCGAAGCTGCGCAGCGGTCTGTTTCTGCATGAGATAGAGCGGTAATACCTACGACCGGATAAGCAAAATAGTGACAGAATAGAATGCAGCAGACTACACGCCGCAGAAAAGAGGGAATATGACAAACAAACTTTATAAACTGATGAACTGGGCAAAGATAGAAGAAATCACTTATTCTGAATGTGATAATCCCCATGAACTGTTAGGACCTCATAAGCAGGGAAGTAAAATGCTGGTACAGGCATTCTTCCCGGGAGCAGAAAAGGTGACGATCCACTGGAAGAAGACAGGACAGGTAGGCGAAGCTTTTCTGGCAGATGTCCCTATGGAACTGGCAGACGAAGAAGGTTATTTCGCAGCCCTGATAAATGCCGGGAAGATGGCACCTTATGAATATTTGGTGGAATATGGAAAGACAGAAGAGCGTGAAGCCCACAGAATGATCTGCGGCGATGCTTACCGGCATGTTCCCCAGATCACGAAGGAAGATATGGATCGTTTTGCAGTCGGTGTTCATTACACCATTTATGAAAAACTGGGCGCACATCCCATGGAACTGGACGGAGAGAGTGGAACCTATTTTGCCGTCTGGGCACCGAACGCCATGCGCATCAGTGTAGTGGGGGATTTCAACGGATGGGACGGACGGATCCACCAGATGAGACGCCTGGGAGATTCCGGTATTTTCGAATTGTTCATTCCCGGCGCAGAAGCAGGAGACTGCTATAAATATGAATTGAAGATCAAAGGTGGACTGACTTATCTGAAAGCAGACCCTTACGGCAACGCCGCGCAGAAGAGACCGGAGACAGCTTCCGTCATCGCTGACCTGCGAGATTTTTCGTGGGATGACAGCGAATTCTTGAAAAAAAGGGAAAGCTACCAGTGCGGAAATGCTCCGGTCAGTGTGTATGAAATGTATCTGGGAAGCTTTGTGACGCCGGACGAGGGACAGGATTATGCGAACTATCGTGAGATCGCTCCGAAGGTCATTGACTATGTAAAAAAAATGGGATACACCCATGTGGAACTGATGCCGGTTATGGAACATCCTCTGGATGCTTCCTGGGGCTATCAGGTGATCGGTTATTATGCCCCTACCGCCAGATACGGTACACCGGAGGACTTTATGTTCTTCGTGAATGAACTGCATAAGGCGGGAATCGGCGTGATCCTTGACTGGGTACCGGCACATTTTCCCAGAGATACTTACGGATTGTCCGGCTTTGACGGCACCTGTCTCTATGAGCATCAGGATCCCAGGCAGGGAAACCATCCTCACTGGGGAACGCTGATCTACAACTACGGCCGTCCCCAGGTATCCAATTACCTGATCGCCAATGCTTTATTCTGGGTGGAAAAATATCATGCAGACGGTATCCGGATGGATGCGGTAGCCAGTATGCTTTATCTGGACTACGGCAAACAGGACGGGGAATGGATTCCCAATATGTACGGTGGTAATGAGAATCTGGAAGCCATCGAGCTGATCAAACACTTTAATTCAATCCTCAAAAAGAGAGATCCCGGGGTATTGTCCATTGCAGAGGAAAGCACGGCATTTCCCATGATCACCGGATCACTGGATGAAGGCGGACTGGGATTTGACCTGAAGTGGAACATGGGCTTCATGAATGACTATCTGGATTATATCAAATACGATCCCTATTTCCGCAGCCACCACCACGGAGAGCTTACTTTCAGCATGATCTATGCCTACAGTGAGAAGTTCATGCTGGTATTTTCCCATGATGAAGTGGTACACGGCAAGGGAACTCTGCTTGGTAAAATGCCTGGAGACAGGGCACAGAAGCTTGCTAATTTACGTCTGACTTACGGTTATATGATGACCCATCCCGGCAAGAAGCTTCTCTTCATGGGACAGGATCTGGCGGAAGAGAAAGAATGGAACGAAATGCGTCAGGTAGAGTGGCAGCTGGAGGAACAGAAGGAAAATGCCGGTGTCCAGAAACTGGTGAAGGATCTGAATGTACTTTACAGAGAGAATAAGGCATTGTATGAATGCGATGATCAGGCCAAAGGCTTCCAGTGGATGAACGAGATCTCTGCCAATGAATGCTATGTAAGCTTTGTGCGTAAGGGAGAAGAGGCAGAGGAACTGCTTCTGGTCGTAGCAAACTTCTCCGGAGTACCCAGAGAGATCACCACAGGTGTGCCTTACGAGGGAAAATACAAGGAGATCCTGAACACGGATGCTGTGCAATATGGCGGTACCGGTGTGGTCAATGACCGTGTGAAACGTGCGGAGGACGTGGAATGGGATGACAAAAAGCAGTCCGTTACCGTGAAAATGGCTCCCCTTTCCTTAAGCATTCTGCAGTTTATTCCTTATACCGAGGCAGAACTGGAAAAAGTGATTGAGAAGCGTATCCGCAAGAATACACCGATCCGCAAGACCGCAGGCAAGACTACAAAAAGAAAACAGGAGAAATAAGGCAACATGGATCTGACAGATAACGTAATTGAAGAGGTGCAGAAAAAAGAAGGACTGATCGCATCTTTCCTGGATACCCTGCCGGAAAAGGCACTGAATCTTGGCATCCGGATCGGACTGGCACTGGTATTCTTTTTCATTGGAATGCAGCTGATCAGGCTGATCCGCAAGATCATCCGTAAATCTATGAACCGGGCGGGAGCAGAGACCGGTGTGATCCAGTTCGTGGACTCTTTTGTAAAAGCTTCTTTATATATAATACTGATCCTGACACTGGCGTCCTCCTTCGGCGTGGACGCAGCCAGCATTGTGGCGTTGCTGGGATCGGCCGGCGTGGCCATCGGTCTGGCAGTGCAGGGAAGTCTGTCTAATCTGGCGGGCGGTGTGCTGATTTTATTATTGAAGCCGTTTAAGGTGGGAGATTACATTGTGGAAGGCTCCTCCGGTAAGGAAGGTACAGTAAAAGAGATCCAGATCTTCTATACAAAGCTGTTAACCTATGATAATCAGACGATTATTCTTCCAAACGGCAATCTGGCCAATAATACTATTGTAAATGTCACTGCAGCAGAATGCAGGCGTTGTGATGTTATGGTATCTGTCTCTTACAGCGCAGATTTGAAGAAGGCGAAGGAAGTTCTGACGAGAATGCTTTCTGCAGATCCGAATATCATGAAGGACAGAGATCACTTTGTTTTTGTGGATGCACTGGAGGATTCCGGAATCAATCTTTGTGTGCGGTGCTGGTTCAAAAATGAAGATTTCTGGCAGGGAAAATGGCGGATCACGGAGAACTGTAAGTATGTGCTGGATGAAGCCGGAATTGAGATCCCGTTCCCGCAGATGGATGTGCATATGCGTTAATTAAAAATAGATATTGAATTTTACAGACTATAATGATAATATTACCGTTGTAATTCAATGTTTTAATATTTACATTTTTAGGAGGAAAAAATTATGAAAAAGTTTCTGGCACTTGCACTTGCATCTGTCATGGCTGTTTCTCTGGTAGCATGCGGCAGCACCAATGCTGACACCAATGCAGAATCCAGTGCGGCAGCTACCACCACTGCAGCAACTGCAGCAACTGCAGCAACTGCAGAGAGCAGCAGTGAAGAACCCGGTCTGAAGATCGCTATCGTATCCAGCCCCTCCGGCGTGGATGACGGTTCCTTCAACCAGGACAACTACAACGGTGTTCTGAAGTTCATTGAGGAGAATCCGAATGCAACCGTAACCCCCATCCGTGAGGAGACCGGTGACAGCGCAGCAGCTGTTCAGGCTGTAGCTGATGTTGTAGCTGATTATGATGTTATTGTATGCTGTGGTTTCCAGTTTGCAGGTATCGGCAATCTGGCACAGGAGAATCCGGATACCAAGTTCATCCTGATCGATTCCTGGCCTACCGTTGATGGTACCGAAGTAACCGCAGATCAGGTGATCGACAACGTATACGCTGCTTACTATGCTGAGCAGGAGAGTGGTTTCTATGCAGGTATGGCTGCAGCTCTGTCTACCACCACAGGTAAGGTAGCAGTAGTAAACGGTATTGCATATCCTTCCAACGTGAACTACCAGTATGGCTTCGAGTGCGGTGTTAAGTATGTGAACGGTACCGAAGGCATGAACGTAGAAGTAGTAGAGCTTCCTTCTTACGCAGGTACCGATGTTACCGGCGCTAACGTAGGCGGTAACTATGTTGGTAACTTCTCCGATGAAGCTACCGGTAAGGTACTGGGTAATGCTCTGATCGCTGAAGGCGTGGACATCCTGTTCGTAGCAGCAGGTGGTTCCGGTAACGGTGTATTCACCGCTGCAAAGGAAGCTGAAGGCGTTAAGGTGATCGGTTGTGATGTTGACCAGTATGATGACGGTGCAAACGGTGACAGCAATATCGTTCTGACCAGTGGCCTGAAGGTAATGCATGATACTGTTTACAACGTACTGAACGAAGTAAAAGACGGTTCCTTCAAAGGTGCTAATGTGACTCTGACCGCAGCAGATGATGCTACCGGTTTCGTAAGTGAGGAAGGCAGATGCCAGCTCACCGCAGAGGCTATTGAGAAGATCAATGCAGCACAGGCTCTGTTAAAGGAAGGCAAGATTGTTCCTGCGGCAAACTTTAACGGTGTAACTCCGGAGACCTTTACCTGGTAGGAAGAATGGATTCACAAGAAGGTGATGGTGAGGAACTGTCACCTTCTTCTTGTTTTAACTGCTGTTTAGGCAGGAAAATGTACAGAAATGAGGATGAACATGTCGGAATATATTGTTGAGATGAAACACATCACCAAACGTTTTCCCGGGATCGTAGCCAATGACGATGTGACGATCCAGATCAAAAAGGGAGAGATCTTTGCTCTTCTGGGAGAAAATGGTGCAGGAAAATCCACCTTGATGAGTATGCTGTTCGGAATGTACGAACCGGATGAAGGAGAGATCTATATCCGGGGTGAAAAGGTGAAGCTGGAATCTCCCAATCATGCCACCAAATTAAACATCGGTATGGTACACCAGCATTTCAAACTGGTATCCAATTACACCATTGCTGAGAATATCGTAATGGGTATGGAGCCGGTGAAGAAGGTGCTGGGATGTATTCCGGTAGTGGATATGAAGAAGGCCAATCAGGATATCCGGAACCTTTCGGAAAAATACGGACTGGCAGTGAACCCTACCGATGTGATCAGCGACATTAATGTCTCTACACAGCAGAGAGTAGAGATCTTAAAGATGCTTTACAGAGAAGCGGAGATCCTCATTTTTGATGAACCCACAGCGGTTCTGACACCGCAGGAGATCGATTTCCTGTTGGATATTATCAAATCTCTGCGGGATGACGGCAAGACTATCATCCTGATCACACATAAACTGGAAGAAATCAAACGGATCGCGGACAGATGTGCCATCCTGAACCGCGGACGTCTAATGGATGTCATGGATGTGGCTACCACGTCCACCAAAGTCATGGCCAACAAAATGGTAGGCCGTGAAGTGAATTTTGAGACAGAAAAAGAGCCTGCAAAACCGGGTAAGACCATACTCAGTATCGAGAAACTGAATGTTTACAATAAACAGGATTTCCAGGTGGTAAAGGATGTATCTCTGGAGGTACATTCCGGTGAGATCGTTGCGATCGCAGGTGTGGCAGGCAACGGACAGGTAGAAATCGCAGATGCTATTGCGGGACTGGTACCGGTGCGTTCCGGCAAGATCCTGTTAAACGGCAGAGATATTACGAACCTGTCTATCAGAGAACGAACGACCGAAGGAATTTCCTATATTCCCGAGGATAGACAGAATTACGGACTGGTCATGGATTTTACCCTTTCGGAGAATCTGGCACTTCGTAATTATTACAAAGAGCCGTTCTGTCATAAGGGAGTACTGGATCAGAAGATTTTTGAAGACAACAGTGAAAAACTGATAGAAAAATACGATATCCGAAGCGGCCAGGGCAGCAAGACAGTGGTACGTTCCATGAGTGGTGGTAATCAGCAGAAAGCCATTATTGCCAGAGAAGTGGAACAGGATTCCTCCCTGATGATCTTTGTGCAGCCCACCCGTGGACTGGATATCGGTGCCATAGAGAATATCCACAAGCAGATCATTGCAGAGAGAGACAAGGGCAAGGCAATCCTTCTGATCTCTCTGGAATTGGATGAGATCATGAATTGTGCGGATACCATCGCAGTTATTTATAACGGAAGCATACAGAAGATCGCCAAAGCCAGTGAACTGACCACCAATGAAGTGGGAGAGTTCATGATGGGCGTAAAAAACAAGGAGAAGGAGGCATAAGACCATGAAAAAATTTACAAAATTATGGAATGCGGTAAAGATTCCTCTCCTTGCGATCCTTTGTAGTCTTGTGGCAGGTGGTGTGATCATCGCTGTGACCGGTTCCAATCCCTTTAAGGCTTATTACGCACTTCTACAGGGAGGCGGACTGGCACCCAAGTCCTCCTACGCCAGCTACAAGAGTATGCTGACGGACTTTATGAGTTATGTGAACTATTTTACCCCCATGATCTTCGCGGCACTGGCTGTGGCGGTAGCACTCCGCGCCGGACTGTTTAATATCGGCGTCTCCGGACAGATGCTGGCAGCCGGATTTACCGCAAGCATCGTTGTGGGCTACAGCAGTCTGAACGCCGTGCTGGCAAAGCCGCTTGTAGTGATCATCGGCCTGATCGTCGGTGGTCTGGTGGGGGCACTGATCGGCTTCCTGAAATACCGGTTTAATATCAATGAGGTCGTTTCCTCTATTATGTTAAACTATACGTTCCAGTATGTGATCAGTTTCTTCATCAATACCTTTTTCGTGGATCCGGTCTCCAGACAGTCAAAGGAAATCTCCGCAGCTTCCAGACTGACACTGATGGATACCATGGTGGGCAATCTGAAAATGGATATTCCGCTGGGAATTATTCTGGCTCTGCTTACGGTGGTGGCTGTATGGTTCCTGTTAGAGAAGACAAAGCTTGGTTATGAACTGAAGGCTGTGGGCTATTCCCGCAGTGCTGCGAAATATGCAGGTATCAAGGTAGGCAGAAGCATGGTACTGTCTATGACGATTTCCGGTGCACTGGCCGGACTTGCCGGTGTGACTTATTATCTGGGCTATGTGGGATCCATTCAGCCAAAGGTATTGATCAGTACCGGATTTGATGCCATTGCGGTATCCCTGCTTGGTAACAACAATCCCTTCGGTATTGTATTTTCTACTATACTGATCACCCTGATCAGCAAGGGAAGTACTTATATGAAATCTGCGGCCGGCGTGGATGCGGAGATTGCATCCGTTATCACCGGTATCATCCTTTTGTTCAGCGCATGTAATGCTTACATCAAGTGGAAAATGGAGCGAAACAGAAGAGAGAAAACCAACAAGACAAAGGAGGACAAATAAATGGATATTGTGATCATTGACGGTTTATCCTTTGCACTGCCTTTATTTATTATGGCCATCGGTGGCATCTACTGTGAGAAATCCGGTGTGACCATGCTGGCGGTAGAAGGCTTACAGGGTTTTGGTGCCTTTATCGGTGCATTCGTGGCGGTTGCCATTGCGGGAAACTTTGCCGGAGACTCTCCGGCGCCTTTCTACATTGCCATGATTATGGCGGCTGTGGGCGGAAGTCTGTTTGCACTGATCCATGCCCTGTTATGTCTGAAGTTCAAGGCCAATCAGGTTATCAGTGGTGTGGTAGTCAATATTCTGGCCATGGCGCTGACCGCATATTTAACGAAGCTGTTCAACAGAGTGGTATTTGGTGCTACGTCCGATAAGTTCGTACTGACTGTTTCTTCCAGAATTACCATCCCGGGAATCTCTAAGATTCCGGTACTGGGAGCGGTAT
>OHOI01000801.1_pt1 | contig 13548 bp, 14 predicted proteins | sample 1569781 | NCBI WGS metagenome assembly OHOI01 (sample SAMEA3879587, study PRJEB24766) | human gut metagenome | biome: human-associated habitat; feature: feces | place: USA | collected 1985/1987 | reverse complement strand
CCCTTTGCCAGACCTCCCATGCCATCACATACGAGGGAGAACACGACCTGTCCATTTGGAGTATCCGCTATCTTGATCGCCAGCGAATCCTGATTTGTCTTTTTCTTTATTCCTACGTCTGTATTGTATACTGCGCTAAACCCCATATACATTCCTCCCAATATTTATGTCTCAACTCTCGTTGCGGATATTCTATCTAATGTGATAGACAAGCTCCTCGTCCCCGAGTATAACGATCGCATTGTTCGTCAGGAACTTTTCTTCGCCCGCCTTCAATTCCTCTCCGTTCACAAATGTACCATTTGTAGACTTGTTATCGCTGATGAAGCACACGCCATTTCTCTTGGTGATAACACAATGAACTCTGCTTATAGCTGAATTGTCAGTAATCGCATAGTCCACAAGTCTTGCCTTATGTCCGATCTTGAACTCTGCCTTGTCCAAGCTTATTCTCTCGCCCGTCTTCACCCTAAGGAAATATGGTGCCGGTGCTCCATCAAATGGATTGCCCTGCACTGGCTGTGCCTGTGGCATCGGCGGTGTCTGTGGCATTGGTGGTACCGGCTGCATCTGTGGCATTGGCGGTACCGGCTGCATCTGTGGGTTCTGCGGCATCTCTGGCATCTGGTGTGCCTGTGGCATTGGTGGCATTGGCGGAATCGGTCTTCCTCCAAATGGGTTGCCCTGCATTGGAGGTATTGGCTTTATCTCCTGTGGCTGTGTTTCAACCGGCTCTGCTGGCTCAGGCTTGACATCCTGTGCTTCTGTCTCAGCCGGCTCTACTGCCTCTGGCTTGACATCCTGCGGCTCTGCCTCAACAGGAGGCTCTACAATCTCCGGCTTGGCATCCTGTGCTTCTGCTTCAACCGTCTCAACATTCTCCGGTTTATCCCCCTGCGGCTGTGCTCCAGCCATCTCAGGCTTAACCGGCTCCTCCATCGGCGGCACGCCTACCGGTGGCATTCCATTTGATCCCATTGGACCGTTTGGTATTGGGCCATTCGGTCCCATTGGCGGCATGCCCATCGGTGGCATTCCGTTTGGTGCCTGGCCGTTCGGTCCCATCGGTGGCATTCCCATCGGTGGCATTCCGTTTGGCATCTGGCCGTTTGATCCCATCGGGCCGTTCGGTCCCATCGGTGGCATGCCCATCGATGGCATTCCGTTTGGCATCTGGCCGTTTGGTCCCATCGGCTGTGCATATCCATTCATTCTCGCATTATTTCTCATAACCTCGAGTCTGCTCACCTTAGGTGACTCACCTCGAAGTATGTGGCTGTTGCCACCCTTTGGAGTATTTGTGGAAAGCTCCTTCATTCTGTCTATCTCAGCAGCGTCTATGCCTGCTTCTGCAAGCATCGCCTTAACCTCGTTCTTCATGTCCGAGTTTGAAAATGTACCTCTCATATTCGCACAGTTTATAAGGCGTGCTACGTAATTGTCATTGTCATTCTCTGAGTATCTCGCATCAACTATCACCGACTTCACAAATGCTCTGACCTCATTGAGATCTGTCACTTCCTTCTGTACCGGAGCGACAATAAAGCAGACATCGTATGTCTCAGGCGATACAAATACACACTGCTCGTCCCTTGCAACATAGCTGAGCGAAACCATATTCTTACCAAACATCTCCAGTGCATGCAGAATGTTGTACAGAAGTGTGAGTATCTCCTTCTTGTTCATCTCCTGTCTCAGTATCTCCGCAAGAGGCTTCTTGTCATCGATCTGATAATTGAACACCCTGACTCCGGCATTCTCCTGCATGTCACACGGTGCCATCTCAGGCATAGATCCGCTTCTGCTCATATCATACACTTTAGCATCTATCACATCACTGATATCCAGACTGTAACTCACTCTGTAAGTTTCCCCCGCCGGAACTACAACAACCTTTTCTCTGTTCATTTTTTCAATCCCTTTCGTCTAAATCCGCATATTTTCCGTCAAAAATTATTCCTTCATTCAAACACCAAAAGCAGGTATTGCTACCTGCTCTTGTCCCACATCGTGGGTGGTGTATATTAACTTAATTTGAAGATAAAGTCCTCTCCACCGATGCTTATCATGGCATCGTTTGAAAGCTTCTGCTCTGCATTCTCATCCAGGCGTGCTCCGTTGAGATATGTGCCATTTGTCGCCTTGTTATCCTTCAGATAACATCCATCCTCTCTCTGGTAGATGATGACATGTACCTTGCTGATGGCCCCATTACCACCGACATGGTAATCAACACCTCTTGCCGCCTTTCCTATCTTGAACACAGCCTTGTTTACCATAACTCGCTCGCCTGTGTTGACACGGACTATATATGGCATAGCCTTTGGAGCGTTCCTGTTAACCGCTGCCTTCTCAGGTTCGGTATCCTTAACTACGTTCATTCCTCCGGTCAGCTCAACAGTGCTTCCTGTGCCCTTCTGCTCAGGCTCCTCTGCCTTCTCCTTCACCGGATCCATATTCGTCTCAGGCTCCGGCTGGTCACCGTCCATGAACTGTGGTGCAACTATCTGTTCTGTAGGGTTATCTATCTGAGCTTCCTCTGTCTCAGCAACCGCCTTCTGTATGATCTTCGCACGGTTGATCTTGATATTCTTAACAACAGGTGGATTATCCATAAGCTCGTCCGTAGATATCAGAACCGGCTTCTGCTCATCCTTCTTGTCAAGCTCAACCTCCGTAACTCCATCGGCAGCCTTTGCAACCTCTGTAAGTCCTGATGGCTCATGTACTGCCATATCTGATGTGAGAGCCTCTGTCATGCCCTCCTCGTCATCCTCTTCTTCCTCATCAAGGCTCTCATCTAACTCGAGCTCCTCAAGAACGCTGTCATCAAATACCGACATATCTATCTCGCTTGATACATTCTCTTTCTTCGTCTCATCCGAATCAAGATCAAGATCCTTGAATATCGCATTCGCTGCGGCCGCCTCGTCACTGATCTCCTCTACCTCATCAAGCTCGTCTTCCTCATCATCGCCAAATGACACGTCCTCAAACTCAGGCAGATCATCCATACTTGTATCAGATGCCGCCGTGTCAACTGAAGACTGTGAAACCGACATATCTGAGCCTATATCAACGAAGTTCTCCTCCACCTGCATTCCTGCAGACTCCATAAGCTCTGTGAGCTGTGCATAGAAGTTTCTCACTGTGAACTTATCCGCATTCAACAGATTGAGAAGCTTTGCCACATAGTTGCAATCCTCACTGTCATCATAAATAACGCTCGTCAGCAAGTCCTTTGCGAACATCCTGAATTCGGCATTGATATTGGCTTCTGACTCAACTGGAACACATAACATTCCAACATCGTATGTAACCGGATTAACATATGTAAACTCCTTGTGAAGAACCACATATGATGCCGGTATTCCAAGATCACGTAAATTAACTATACCAGAAGCTACCCCTCTGATTATCCCCAATATCTTCTCAGCATTTACCGTATTCGAAAGGAGTGCGTCAACCGTTGTCCTGCCTGTAACGTTATATGTAAGATAATCGTTCTCATCATCCTCTTCATAAATGATATCAATGAGCTCAGGAATCCGGTTCTCCTCCAGATAATCCAATAACTCCTCGTCAAACTCACAATCATCATTCAGAATATATGACAAATATTTCTCAGAGCCGATATTTCTTACCTTGAAACTTATTTTCCTCATCAAATATTCCTCCTATCGCACCTCCATAAGCGCATAACTAGATGCATAAAAACCCAAAAGGGTACATACTCCTTTATTATATATAAAAAGTCTATATATCGCAAGCAGTTTATACCCTTTTAGATAATTTTCGCTATATAATTTTGTCTATATTTTTTTACTCTGAATCAGTGCTTTCATCGGAGCCATCTTCTGATCCATCACCCTCTGTAGCTTCCTTTTCCGCCTTGGCTGCATCAGCCTTTTCTATGTCAGCAAGATGTCCCTCGTATGTCTTATTAAAGATACATGCTCCCTGGCTCTCATCTGATGTCAGGTAGTAGTAGTAATCATGCTTAACCGCATTCAGGACACCCTCTATGGATGCCTCGCCCGGATTACATATAGGGCCGACAGGAAGTCCTGTGTACTTGTAGGTATTGTACGGTGAATCAACCTCCAGATCATCATATGACAGTTCTGCCTGATTGTACTGACCGTCAGTCACAACATAGAGAACAGATGGATCTACCTGAAGAGGCATGTCATCATTCAATCTGTTGATAAATACTCCCGCAACCATCGCTCTGTCTGAATCCAGCTTACACTCTTTTTCAACTATGGAAGCCATGGTGAGAACCTCAAAATCTGTATATCCAAGCTCCTCCGCCTTCTTCCTGAAGTCATCTGTGTAAATGCTGTTAAACTTGTCTATCATGTCCTGTATGAGCTCCTTTGGAGTCATATCGGCATATATGTCATAAGTAGCAGGGAACAGGAAGCCCTGTAATGCGTACTTGACTTCCGATGAAGGTATCTCAAACGGATACTCAAACTCTCCCGACTTGCACGCCTCAAGGAACTCCTTTGCAGAGCAGAAGCCCAGCTCCTCGCAACTGTCAGTGATCTGTTCAACCGTAAATCCCTCCGGAACCGTCAGTGTGTATTTTACCTCTCTGGTCGACTCCACGTAACACAGAGTCTTTATCATGTCCAGTGTCGACATACCTGTTGTGAGTGTGTAAGTACCCGGCTGAAGACTGTGGCTGTACTGCGAGCCGGTCATTCTGAGCTGGAATGCAAGCTTATACTTTATAAGCCCCGCATCTTTAAGTATAGATGCTGCCTCCTTGACAGATGTATCCTCAGGTATGGTAACCTCGATCTTCTCTCCGCCGCCGGCACTGTAGGTGCCCTCATATTCCTGCATAAATCCGGTATACGTCTCCTTAACCTTGTATACCCCGAACAGCACCAGACATACCGCCAGCGCTATTATAATAACGGGTCTTGCTATGTTTCTCCAATCCATCTCTTTCTCCTTCTGTATCTGCAAATTTCATTTGCCTGTTCTGTTAACTGATGTTATCATTACCCTATCTTATACCAAGAAAGGAATGATATACATGGCAAATCCAATAGTTACTATCACTATGGAAAATGGCGATGTCATGAAAGCAGAACTCTATCCTGACATTGCTCCAAACACTGTAAACAACTTCATCTCACTGATCAAGAAAGGCTTCTATGACGGAATAATCTTCCATCGTGTAATAAAAGGCTTCATGATACAGGGTGGAGACCCTCAGGGAATCGGCATCGGCGGTCCTGGATACTCAATCAAAGGTGAATTCTCACAGAACGGATTCAAGAACGATCTGGCCCACACTCCCGGAGTGCTGTCAATGGCCCGTTCCATGATGCCTGACTCAGCAGGTTCACAGTTCTTTATCATGCATAAGACATCTCCTCATCTGGACGGTGCTTACGCTGCCTTCGGTAAGGTTATCGAGGGACTTGACATCGTAGACAAGATTGCAAATGTGCCAACTGACTACAATGACAAGCCTCGTCAGGAACAGAAGATGAAGACTGTAACAGTCGAAACCTTCGGTGTTGATTATCCTGAACCTGTAAAGGCTTAATCGAAAGTATTATAACCCATATACAGGAATTTGAAAACAGAAAACCTGTTTATTAAACAAATTTAAAGGGAGAGCAGTACAGACGTCTTTTTGCATCTGTACCGTTCTCCCTTTATTATAGTTCACAGTCTCACAATATATCCTTCCTGTCAAAATACATAAGTCCACCGATCAAAGATATCAGGATCATCCCTGCCGAAAGCACCAGTCCGCTGGCCGGATTAACGCCGTCCACCTCTATATACGATGTCCTCTGCCACATGGTATAATTTCCCGGCAGATACCACACTGTATAGTAGGCCGACAATACATACATAGCACACACACCGGCAAAGCTGACTACAGGTGTAATAAGAAATCCAGCCAATATCTGAACCTGACTGACCGCAACAGACACCAATACCGGCAGTAATATGGTCACACAAAGCACATCCCACGTACCCATACTCACTGTCGAAGTGGTATACAGACGCACTGCCAATCCAGGGGTTACTCCCCATCTCATATCAGCACCATATAAAGCTGCTGTTACACATATTCCACCAATGCACACAGCATAATACAACACCACAGTCACAATGCAGTAAATAAATTTACTTATCCACCACTTACTTCTGCTCCCAACGGCTATAAACAATACCCTTCCATTCGAGTGAAAATCATCACTTGCATAATATGCAAGCAGATACGCAAGCCCGATCTGGAATGCAAACCAGTATATTGGTATCTGGAAATACTCCTTTGGATCAAAATAGTATACACTCATCCCTTTGGTAGCAAACAATATGTAATCTGCAAGTGTACCGTTTGTAAACAACGCATTTCGATCCACGAGATCATTGAGATATGAATGTAATTCCCTTGTCTGTGATACAGCAAATAATAAAGGTATGATAAACAGAAAACTTCTTCTCAATATACCATTTGTTGTATCTCTTCCAAGGAGTCTCAGAGTTTTCATTCCCCGATCACCTCGCATCCCGCAACCGTACCGTTTTTGATCTCATATATTATGTCACACAGAAATTCCAGTTCTTCCCTGTCATGGCACGCAATTACTATTAGCTTTCCCTCGTCACGCAGCTTCAGAAGTTCGGTTTTTATGCTCATCACCGTCTGCTCATCAAGTGCATTTATCGGTTCATCCAGAATTATCAGATCCGGTTCTCCCATAATTGCATTTGCTATTCCAAGCTTCTGTTTCATTCCAAGCGAATATTTACGGTATGTCCTTCCATCATCGGGATCAAGTCCGACCCTCTCTATCGCATTCCTCACCTCTTCATCGCTTATATTTCCCATAAGCTTTGACAGCATACGAAGGTTTTCATATCCCGTACACTGCGGAAGAAATGAAGGGTTCTCTATCAAAACTCCAACGCTTCGCGGAAACTTTATATCATGGTGCAAAACCTCACCATCAATAATGACCTTGCCGCTGTCCGGTATGAGCAAGCCACAAAGAGCTCTCATTATCATGGTCTTGCCACACCCGTTTTTTCCCCTGAGTCCATACACTTTCCCGGGCTCCATCTGCATATTAACATTATCAAGTATGAGCGTGCCTTTTATCTTCTTACTGAGTCCCTCTATTATTATCTCTTTCACAGAATATCTCTCCTCCTATGCCATATATATATCAATGCAAGTGGAACTGCGCATACCACAACATACATTGTCACTATCTGATATCTATATGTAACTACATTTTGAATAGGATTTATCATTGCCATAGCCGACCATGTGCCGATTCCGGTTCCTTCAAATATAACTCCCGTAAATACATACAATGCAAATGGTGCCATTATTGTGGAAAATCTGCTTCCGCACCATCTGGCAAAACACATTGCCACCAGCCCGGCAATACCGCCGAACAAAGCATCAAGCACAATAAACACCAGCGCATAGCATAACGGGTGCTCTGCAAACAGCCTTGGAAACATATTGCAGTCTATAATACCCGCATACAGGAATGTCAACTTATCCGGTTTTTTATTTGGGTATATCCCGGCACATATGAACAGATCTATCAAAAGGGGAATGGCTGTCGCAGCAGCTCCCGAAGCCACCACAGCGAGCTCCTTTGCCAGCATATACTTTATGCGCGATGTCCTGATACATATATTCCGTTCATATCCACTTTTTATGTCCTGATAACATGTACCAGCATATGGCAGACAGGCCAGCAGGGGAAGCAATACATAGAACAGACTATTATAAGCAAAGTGATAATCAGTCCCCAGCCATATCTGGATCAGTGCGCAATCCGCTTTATGACCATACTGTTTTAAGTAGAGTACAATATCCGCCAATCCTATCAGTGTTCCAATCGCAACACTTACAGCAAGCCATATATTCTTAAATGCCCTTCGCATTTCAAACTTAAATATATTCATATCATTCACCAATTTATTCCATATCCAATTTCATCCTGATCTTCACCGGCTCAAGCACCGGCACATAATAAAATGTCTCCTCATCCATATGTCCCCATGTCTTATCTCCAAATGATACCCGGGCCGCTTTAGTTACATACCATATATTCTGATCTGCACCGGATTTCAGCTCATTATCTGAAAACACATTGATATCCTGCATATCATAGGGATTCACGGAGCTGCACCATGTAGCAGATTCAAATCCACAGGATGTCATATCCATCACCGCATCCCATGAAATAGATTCATTTGTATTGTTCTCTATATTGAGACAGGCGCATACAAATCTGTCTTCCGAACTAAGTGTCTCCACGTTATCCACTCCAAAACGGGTCTTATAATCATCTATACTGTATATATGTGCCTCTACACATCTGATGACCAGACCATCACATTCTATTGCTTCTCCCGCTTCAACGACCTGCGTATTGTCAATGTATCCGTGGTTTATACTGTATATTCTGCCGCACCAGAATATGGCTGCACATATAACCACCACCACTACAATGACTCCAATATATCTCTTCATGCGTCCTCCCATTACTGATCATCTGTTTCCGTCTTCGGAAGCGAATCTATATCAACATAATCCGGTAGTTTTGCCGGATCATATGAGAAGTTCCCTGTGATAAGACTTCCATAATAGTGTTTCTCATTTTCGTCAAATTCCTGTGGGACCGCCAAACCAATTGTACATTCCATGCTCTCATGGCCCTTCAACCTGAAGAAATAATATTTCATCGCTCTTTCATCCCCATCTGTATAAATCGGCTTATCATAGTAACACAAAGCTTCATTGTAGCTTATCTCACTCGCTTCAGGAGAGTCATATACAACATCATATGGAAATGCATCCTCTACATCTGCGTTTCCCATATTGGTCAATTTGCACTTGATAAAATAAAATTTTCTGGGTTTAACCTTAGTGTATGTGTACTTATCTATCACGTCCTGATTTCTGTCCATGATTTCTTCGGACTCCTCTGCCGTATACGCATCATAATCCGATAAATGAACATCTTTTACCTCAGGAGCCTCCTCATAGATTGAATCCCAATCTATAATATCCTCAGTTTCTTCAGGATCCGGCAGGGTCTGATCCCGGAAATATTCAACCGGATATCTGTTTTCCGTGGAGATCTCAGATCCCTCTATGACATCTGCTGACAACATCTCTATCTTTATAGCTCCAACCATCAAAACATTATCTCCTACCCCCTCAACCACGCTTTTTTCTGAAGTCGTTGAGTTTTCACTACTTGCATTTGTTGTAGTCTTCTTAGTCGTATTCGACCTTTCCTCAGGAGTTTCTTTGTTTTTCTGAAGCATATATGCTGAAGTTCCTCCTGCTGCCATAATCAATACGCATATTATTACTGCTGCCAGATACCTTTTTTTCATAATCTTGTATTCCTCCTCATGATCCTGCCTTCACCCGCTTCACTTTATCAATAGACCAACCTCTTATCAATCATATACAGTGTAATTTCTTGTTGAATCAGGGCTCCACCATCCTATGGAATCCACCTGTGCGCTGATAGTTCTCCTCATTCTCAATCTTGCGTATGTATTACGATTCTCGTTCACCATGTTTGTGATGCTCGCCTCAACACCAAGTGGAATTGCATGTGTATTTGATCTATCTGTCGTATTTGCTCCACTTGCTGAATCTGCTCCCTGAACTGTATATTTCAGTTTTGGACCTACAGTCGGAAATACATACACCTTTGTCTGGTTGTATTTTCGTCTAAAATTAGAATATCCATTCTTGCTGTTTTTGTTGCTGAACGAAAACTTCTCATTGTCTGTATTTCCACCAGACAAAGTTACTATGCCAGCAGTCTTAGCTCCAGTGCTATCTGCTTTTGCAACACTTGCCATTCCCGCTGCGCCCGATATCGCCATCGCTCCAGCTATCGCTAATATTGCTGTTTTTTTCTTTAACAAATTCATTCTTTTCTTCATAATACTTCCCCTTTCTACTATTCCATTTCTCTCTTTATCTCGCTTATGCCGTCAGGTTCCTCTGGCTGATACCACTGCCCCCTACAACATACAGGTGAGATTGTTGCAACCATCGCAGCAATAGCACATATTCTTGCTCCATATCTTACTACGACCCTTTTTAACAACTTACTCATACCCCAGTCCTCCTTCCATATTGGTTTATGCACTTTGTATGCTAACATCATTCGACACCACCCAACCAAAATCGTCTGTGAATGGCCAAAAAAAGCAGGTGAATGAAATGTATCTACCATTCACCTGCTTTTTTCGACCATTCGCGGATTCTCTGTCTTTTCTGTCTATATCAGAGAGTATAATTTTATCAGCTTATAATTTTTGATTAAAAGGGAGTGCGTGCCATGATCTTATCTGAGCAATTAAGCAAAAAGATTGTCAATATCATGTCAGATAACAACATAATAGATAGTCATTTGGATGCTGCATATATATACTGCATTGATTTCGCTCTGGATTTAGTATTGTTCAACTTAAGCATCATAATCATTGGTGCCTTAACCCATAACTTTATCCTATCTGTAATCTATGTAACCGTTCTTGTTCCAACAAAGATGCTGGCTGGTGGCGCACATGCCGGGAGCACATATGCATGCTGTTCTATATCATACTCTGTATATCTACTCTGTATGTTGTTATGCCGGTTGATTCCTGGTATTCCAGTTTTGAACATATTAGTCTGTCTTGTTACCGGAATCGGTATATGTGCACTATCTCCAGTTCCACACAAGAACAAGAAGCAAAGCTATCAAGCAAAACACAAAATAAAAAAATATTGCTACTTTTGCATAGGTATAATTTACATCCTTTTATCTGTTGTGTTATCATTTCGTTTATATAGATATGGAAATCTGATAATGATTTGTCTCACTATAGTTTTTGTGAATCAGATTATTGGTCTATTTATAAATAACGGAGGAAGAAAATGAGACTAAATATTGCTATATGCGATGACGATAAATCTTTTATGGAAAATCTGGAAAAAATGTTAATTTCATATTCCTTACAGTTTGACATAGATATCCACGTAGATAAATACCAAAATGGTTCTGCACTGTTGTCTGCATACGATTCTTCTCAGTCCTCACCATATCAAGTTTTAATGCTTGATATAGAAATGCCTGGTGAAAATGGTATATCAATAGCAGAAAAAATTAAACACACCAAAGATTTTGATGTATTGATAGTGTTTATCAGCAACTACCCAGAATATATGCTGGATTCATTTTCGGTTCATCCATATCATTTCTTACAAAAACCTATTAATTACACAACTTTAAATACACTTTTGGATGATATATATAATTATTATAAGAAAACCCATTCATTGGTCACGATCATCAGTGATTATGATACCGAACACACTATATACATAAAGGACATTTACTATATAGAATGTTCGGATTCATCCAGTAAAGCCCTGATTTTTCATATGAAAGATAATCAGATACACACAACCGGCACTCTGAATTACTGGAATACCACACTTGCCGATAATTCATTTATTCTATGTTCCAGAAATGCTTTGATAAATATTCAGCACATTCACTTTATCAAAGATAACCAGATTATTCTTGAAAATGATGAAGTTGTTACTATGAGTAAACGCAACCGAAAGAAACTACTTGACTGTTTTCTTAACAAGATTGTTGCAATACATAACCATTGATTGTAGAGGGATTTTATGACTTACTTAATTAGCGCCGTAACCTATATTTTTGATATTTTTATCGTATCTTCTTATCTTAAGAACATGTTAAAACACTTTAAAAAAAAATACTCAACTATATATATACTATGCCTCATATTAGTCGAGGTCATATTATATATAAATGAACTGTTATCATCCAGATACAATTCTTTTTCTTCTGTGGTGATAACTCCTGCTCTCAGCATTCTGACAACATTTGCTCTCTGCTGTTTTTTCTCAAACTCCATAAAAGCAAAAATACTTACTGCCCTGTCTTTTCAGGTTCTTGTCTCGCTTGGCGAATCATTCTTTACTTTTATAATTACTCATGTCAATCCTGACATTCTTGACATGGCAAACAAAACTCTGCTTTACAGCATTATGAATCTCGGTTCAAAAGTAATGCTCTTTTTGCTCTGCCTTATTGTCACCATATTTTTTAGAAATCAGAAATACGAGCATACAACAGAATATAGTATCCTGTTGTTTACAACTCCTATAATAACATTAACCATATTTTCATTTACCCCTCTGCATTTTTTATCAGAGAATGATAATATGTTTTTCTATGAAGTACTGTTTATATGCCTTTCTCTGCTTAACATAGTTAATTATATTCTTATACAAAAGGCTTTTATATCCACCGTAGTCAACTACACAAATATGAACATTCAACGTCAACTCGACTTCCAAAAAGGTAAATTTGAACAGTTAAGTGAATCCTACAGACAAAACAGAAGAATTATACACGATGTGAAAAAACATTACTTCTATATTCAGGAACAGATCAACAAGCAGCATTTTGACGACCTGAAAAATTACACCTCCACCGCGATCCAATCCATAGAGGATAACTATGCCAAGTATAATACTGGCAACCTGGTAATAGATTCATTCATAACAAACTATGACAATATTGCAACAAAAAATAACATCGCATTCTACGTAAGGCTAAATGTAGATTTTAACCGGGTTCCTACAAACGACTATGATCTGTGTATAATTCTAGGGAACCTGCTTGATAACTGTATTGCTGCATGTATAAAATGTAATAACAGCCGATATATAAATATAAGTATAGAAACTACTGACAACGATAAATTTGTTATACACTGTGAAAACCGGTCACCTGTTATTGATTCCACCGCAAGACAACACTCCATTGACCATGGTTTTGGTCTGAGCAATATAAGCCATACTGTTGAAAAAAATAATGGTTTTTTTGTATATCAGCAAAAAGATGATATTTTCTACACAGATATCATGATACCGATTATTGATGAGTCAAAAAGGGTATTCAAATCTGTCAGCCACATATCCTTCCATCCTTCATCTCATATATCTCATCGCACAGATATTCCAGCTCCTCCCTGTCGTGGCAGGCAGTGATTATAAGACTTCCTCCATCACGCAGCTTCAGCAACTCCTTCTTTATGTTCTCTACAGACTCTTCATCAAGTGCGTTGATAGGTTCATCCAGCACTATGACATCCGGCTCTCCCATGATTGCATTTGCTATGCCAAGCTTCTGCTTCATTCCAAGGGAATACTTTCTGTATACCCTCTTATCATCCGGATCAAGACCTGTCCTCTCTATGGCATATCTGACATCGTCATCACTGATCCCTCCCATGAGCTTTGCCAGAAGCCTTAAGTTCCTGAAGCCTGTGTACTGAGGCAGAAATGACGGATTCTCTATCAGAGCGCCTATACTCCGTGGAAACTTTATGTCCCTGTGGAGCTCCTCATCATCTATATATATGTGTCCTCCATCAGGTATGAGCAGACCACATATAGCTCTCATAAGCATTGTCTTTCCCGAGCCGTTT
>OHOI01000776.1_pt1 | contig 14152 bp, 13 predicted proteins | sample 1569781 | NCBI WGS metagenome assembly OHOI01 (sample SAMEA3879587, study PRJEB24766) | human gut metagenome | biome: human-associated habitat; feature: feces | place: USA | collected 1985/1987 | reverse complement strand
GAAGGTGGTGTCGATCTTCTCGCGCAGCTTGATGATCTCAGCGCGCATCTGGTTACGCAGCTTGGCGTCGAGGTTGGACAGCGGCTCGTCCATCAGGAAGACCTTCGGGTTCCGGACGATGGCGCGGCCGATGGCGACACGCTGCCGCTGGCCGCCGGACAGCGCCTTCGGCTTACGGTTGAGGTACTGGGTGATATCGAGGATCTCGGCGGCCTCACGGACCTTGCGGTCGATCTCCGCCTTCGGGGTCTTCTTCAGCTTCAGGGAGAAGGCCATGTTATCATAAACGGTCATGTGGGGATACAGAGCGTAGTTCTGGAAGACCATGGCGATGTCGCGGTCCTTCGGGGCCACGTCGTTCACCAGACGGTCGCCGATGTACAATTCGCCGTCCGTGATCTCTTCCAGACCGGCGATCATGCGGAGCGTCGTGGACTTGCCGCAGCCGGACGGGCCGACGAGAACGATGAACTCACGGTCTGCGATGTCCAGGCTGAATTCCTGAACGGCGACGACGCCTTCGTCCGTGATCTGAAGATTGGCCTTCGGCTCGTCAGAGGTGTGCTCCTTCTTCTTCTTTTTCTTCTTCGTGTCGGCGTTGGGGTAGATCTTTTTGATGTTTTTCAGCGTAACATTTGCCATGCTACCGGCTCTGATCCGGGAGCCTCCGCTTGCCCGGACCTCACATCGGCGCGCGAAGCGCGGATGCATTACGGCAGGTCTCCACACTGCCGCACCGCAAGCCTGCGGTGGGTGATTCCTCCTTATCCGGCGGTCCGCCGCTAACGGGGTGGAGTAGCGGCGCCTACCTTAATACCATAAATTGTAGCATATCCTGCCGCGCTCCGCAATGCATTGAACCGCCAAAAAGTGGACCCATAATTTGTGCACCATGACGAAAACGTTTAACATCCCGAAAAAAGTGCGGAAAATATGGGAAATGGAGAGAATCAAGCAAGGAAAGAGGCCGGCACGGTGACGCACCGGCGGCTCGTACCGGGTTAACGAAAGCAGTGTGCGCCGCTACAGGCCCTGTAGAGCCGTTTATTTATGCACAACATTAGATTTTCCTTTGTGTTGAATAGGCAAGCCGTTAGATTGCCTTGTTCTCAATCACTCGGATAACGTTGTGGTTATTCTCAATGTAATCAATAATTCGCTGGTACTCGTCGGCAAAATTGAAGTCAACCGTTATTTCCCCGTTCTCATGCACCCAAACCGCTTTTACGAGTTCAACCATAATCCCGCGGTTAAGGCTCTGAATGTTTTTGTATTTCAGAAAGGCGGTTAGATACGGGTCGTCGGTTCCGATACCATCAGCCATTACCTGCATTTCCTCTTTCAGATAGGAGATGTTCGCTTCAAGCTGTTGTATCTGTTCTGCAATCTTGCCTTTCAAGCGGCGATATTCCTCTTTGGTAATCTCACCGCTTTTCCAATCAAGGTACAAGCTGTCGGAAGCGTCATTGTACTGTTTTAGCTGCTTTTCTGCCTGTTTCAAGGAATGGGATAATCTCTTGCTTTCCCGGTTGATAACAGGCGCGTTGTTAATCCGTTCAATTTCTTCTGCAAGCCGATCTACAAGGGCAATTTGCATTTGCAACGCTGCCAATACCGCGTTTTCCAACTTGTCTTGCCGGATAGAATGTTTGCTGCAAATCTTCTTATCGGTGTAGCTACGGCAAGAGTAGTAGGCAATATCACGGGCGGTTTTGCGCCGCATGGCCTTTTTGCAATCCGCGCAACGGACAAAGCCGGACATGAGATAGACTTCCTGTTTGCCGGGGGCTGTCCTTGTGTCGCGCTTATGTAGGGCTTGCGCTTTCTCGAATGTTTCCCTGTCAATAATCGCTTCGTGTGTGTTGGGGACGACAAACCATTCTTCTTCGGGGACGTTGATCTGCTTGTGTACTTTGTAGCTTATTACGCGGTTACGGCCTTGCACCATTACGCCCGTATAAACTTCATTTTGCAATATCCTTGCAATCGTGCTGGCAGACCACAAACCATCGTTTTTGTCGGAATTAGGGTTGTTATACTTAAAGCCTTTTTTCTTCTTATAGGCTTCGGGGTTCGGCTCTCCCATTTGGTTAAGCCGCTTTGCAATCCCCATTTTACTGTACCCCTCATTGACAAACCAATGGTAAATGCTTTTGACAACTTCCGCTGCTTCTTCATCTACAATCAAGCTGTTTTTGTCGTTTGGGTCTTTCTTGTAGCCATAAGGGGCAAACGCGCCTATGAACTCGCCGCGCTCCCGTTTCATCTTGAATGTTTTGCGGATTTCTTCGGAAGTGGTCGCGGCAAACTGCTCATTGAACATTCCCCTAATAGGTACTTCAAGACCGCTTGCAGAATGGGGGTTAGCGTAAGTGTCAATAAATGGCGTGCCTGTGCAAATAAACCTTGCGCCGTGAATGGGTATGAACTCCTCCAAAAACTTTTGTTGATCGGCAAGGTTGCGGAAACCGCGTGCAAGGGATTTGATAATCATGCAGTTTACTTCTTTGCGGACAATGCAGCCCTCAAGCCGTTTGAAGTTTGGTCGCGCTGTGTCGGTGCCTGTCAATCCGTCGTCGGCAAACACGTCTACAATCACATAGGTTCCCGGCTCAAAATAGCTGTCTACAAAGTCGCGGAGTATCTTTTCTTGGTTGATAACACTCTCGCTTTCGTCCTCGTTGTCGTCCTCTCTGGATAGTCGAATGTATAGCCCAATTTTCCAAAACGGCTCTGCATAACTGCGTGCCATTTTGTCTTTGCGTATGCGGGGCATTATACCTCCTTTCCCCCTATAATTACGAGTTAATTATACCATTTTCGCCCCGTAATCACAAGGTCTTTACCCGTAGAGTTAGGGAAAGTCGGCGGTTATTTCAGACTTAAAAAGTAATCACACAATGATTGCTTTAGCGTTCTATCCTCTGCGACAAACCGTATTCTTACGGGTGTATCACCACAAAGAAAACAGTATGGATTTACAATCTGCTCAAAGTAGCTTTGCATTTTCTTTGCTGCTGGCAAAGAACTGTCAATATGGATATTACGAATATCAACCAAAGTGCTGCGGTCAACCTGTGTAATATCAACATTTCTCATTTGTTGAAGTTGTAACTTGGTAATCATCTTCTTTCCCTCCCGGTTAGCGGCATAGTACAGAATATGCGCTCCGGCTTGTACGATATGAGAAATAAGGCTGAAACGGGCGGTTGTTAGCTGCAACCTCACGGGAGTTTCACCCCGGCCCATGCTTATGGGTGCGCCGCGCAATACTTTGAGGGTGTTCAACGCGGGAGTATCATTGTGCCGCCTTGTATGTCGTCGCCCACAAGCTGCTAAACCTGTTTTACGGCGCGGTAGTTCTCGCTCGGCTTTTCCCCTATGGGGAAAAGCTGTCATGGCGTACCCGCCGACTGGCTCGATACAGACGGAATGTACCCGTTGCCTGTTATGCTGCGCACCAAAGGCCGCTTTCTTTGTCAAAGAACAATAGGCTTTGTCGGCCTGCAAAAGCACATCAACAGCGGATATGCTTTTGCGGAACGACAAATAGCCCATAACGGGAATCGTGGAAAGGGGACACGCTCCCCGCATGGGCTAAAAGATTATCCTACATGAAAAGCAAGGGTGCGGGTAATAAGGCGCACTTGCAGCCTGTTACGCATTTCCTCGTCCACATAGGAATAGGTATTGCCCGCGTCGTCTTTCAGCGTGCGGGTACAAAGTTTCGCTATGTAACCCTCGTAATGCTTCAAGATCGCGCACATGGCGGTTGTGTCGCCGTTTGCCGCTGCGGAAATGACAGGGAACGGCAACAGATTTTCAGATTTCCTAACGGTATTCATCATCTGCTTTTCCCTCCAAATACTGTTTGATTTTCGCAAGCGCGGATTTCCTGTGCCGGAAAACCGTCGTGCGTACAACATTCAGCAGTTCGCCAATTTCCGCGTCGCTCATATCCAAGAAGTAGGACAAAAGGATAATGTCGCGTTTCCTTTCGGGCAAAGCGTTAAGGGCTTCGGCAAGCAGTTCATTTTTGACGAGTACATCAAAGCCGGACACTTGAAAACGGAAATAATCGCTTTCGTATTCGTCCGTTGTGAAAAGCTGCGCGAGTTCGCTTTCGCTCAAATCCGAAAAAGTAACTTCGCGTGCTGCGCGTTTCGCAAGAGTGCGGCGGTGGCTTTTCGCTTCGCCGACCAAAGTTTTCTTTGCTAATGCGTCGTACTGATGTTGTATTCTTTCCTTGTCGGAAGAAGATAGCTCCATAGAGTTCACCTCCTTCCCGCGTGGAGTAGAGGACGGGAGTTAAGGGCTTGTCCTCTCTGCCCCTTTCGCTCCGTACCCGTTCGGGAGATGGCTCTTGAGTGCGCTTTTCAGAAAAAAGTTGAAAAAAGCAAAATGCGCCCGTCCGCAAGACGCGGACGGGCGCAAAGGAAATGTAAGCAGTAGCTAAATGTATTGACAGTTCACATTCATAGCCGGAATATCCCGCTTGCGGAGCATAGCTTTTTTTGACCGCAAAGCATTAGGCGGGTTACAGTAAATAAAAATGGACACGGCGATACCTCCCCGATACCGCCGTATCCTTAAAAAAGGGCGACTTTAATACACTACCCGCAATCCATTCTATAATAGGGAACAGCGGCTTTTGCGCAATATTAAATAAAAAAGCCGATAACACATAGGTTTTTTGACCTAATGCGTTATCGGCTCTGCGTCTATGCGTCTGGCACTTTTAATCATTTTTTTTTGAATTTATTATATGTGTTAGCTAACTGTCCACAAGCCGCGTTAATCTCTCTGCCATGAGAAACTCTCATAGTAACTTCAAGTCCTGCTTGCTCTAATTGATGTTTGAATGCAACTATTTCCCGTTTCTGTGGTGCTTTAATTCTTGAATTGCTTGTTGGGTTGTATTGTAACACGTTAATCATAACTTTTTTGCCCCGAAACCATTTTGCAAGTTGTCTTACATCTGAGGGCCGGTCATTTATACCCGGTAAAAGCAAATACGCAAAGACAATTTTGCGATTATGCCTTTCAGAATAGGATAAGGCTTGCTTAACAACATCTTCAATAGCATATATGCGCATGTGAGGAATAATACGATTTCTTGCAGATTGTGTTGCTGCGTGTAAAGATATTGTCAACTGAATTTTAAGATGTTCCTCGCGCAATTTTTTTAATTGATCGACCGGACCAACTGTTGATATGGTAATGCCGTCGGTTGGAAAGTTGAGCCCATATCTATCTCGGAGAATATGGATTGCTTTTATCAAGTTGTCATAATTGAATAAAGGCTCTCCCATACCCATAAAAACGATACGGTTTACTTTTCGACGCAACAATATAATCTGTTGTACGATTTCTGACGATGTTAGATTACGAACAAAGCCATTTCGCCCGGACTCACAAAAAATACAACCAACAGGACAACCGACTTGTGTGCTCACGCAAACAGTTCCACCATCTCGCCGCTTGATAAAAACCGTTTCAATGTATTTGTTGTCTTTCAGTTCGTAAACATACTTTTCAGTATCACTGCTTTTGCAAATATTTTTTACCAACATTGATAGATTTTTTTTGCGTGGTAATTGCTTATATAATTCTTCATATAAGGCTTTTGCTTCATTCTCGCCAATAACTTCCGACATTTCTTTGTAAGTAAATCCGTATGGATCATTCCGTACTTCCGCAGGCGTATATTTAGGTAAACGTTTCATTTTTATATCCTTTCTTCTAAATAATAAAAGTTTGTTTTTCTGTATTTTTGATTACAATCTCTAATTTTTCTACATCAATGATATGCGTCAATTTGCATTTAGGGCAGAAAAGAGGAAAATCTTTTAATACAGTATTATGAAATACTTGAACTCTCGTCTTTCCGTTACAAATCGGACATTTTATCCAATATTTTTTAAGCATTATATTTCACTCGTCCTTTTTACACAAAAAAATGCAGGTCAATCCTCAACATGAGCATTGACCTGCATTTATAATGCACAGAGCAGTACAACAAAACTAAGGCATAGCTTGCACTATGTCTATACTATATCTATACGTCGTTAGTTTTTTGTATAGCATCCGCAAAATAAGCATGACAAAAAAGCCCATGTTGAAAATGGGAAAATCCTTTTTTTCAATGCTTATCTAATACGCATGCTATGCAACATAAACGCCGCCTCCTTTTACATAAATTTTATTTTATCAGAAAATCAGTCTACTGTCAATACACAACAGGAAGTATTTAACCTAATGATATGAATTGTGTGGACATATCCAAAAAGAAAGGTGAACTGTAAAATGTAACAGGGTGAATGAAAATGGCAAAAAGACCCGTACCATTGTACGACTTTAAGGCTTTCGGGGCAGCTATAAAAGCCGCGAGAAATGAATACGGCGAGAGCCGCAAAAAGGTAAGCGACGAGTTATATATTTCCCCGCGCTACCTTGCGAATATCGAGAACAAGGGACAACAGCCGAGTTTACAGGTATTCTATGACCTTGTAACCCGGTATCATATTTCGGTAGATCAATTTTTCTTCCCGAACAGCAATGCGGAGAAATCCACCGGGCGGCGGCAGCTTGACGCGCTGCTGGACGGTATGAGCGATAAAGGCATACGGATTGTAACCGCAACAGCAAGGGAGATAACGGAAGTCGAAAAAGCAGAGGATTAACCTCACAATATGAGAAATCGGGAGATTGCAGCGCATGGCGGCTGCAATCTTTTTTTGCGTCCAAAATCAAAGGAACGCGCAACAAATACCGCCTTTCGGTGGGGGTATGGAGTAGATAGCAAGCACAGCAAACGAGTACCCGTTTGCGGAAAATGCTTGTTGGGATAATCCCAAACCCTTATACCGAAAGGCGGTGCGGAAATGGAAAACCGAAAGAGAAATATACAGATGAAGTTTTACGTTACGGAAGAAGAAAAGCGGCTGATCGACGAGAAGATGAAGCAGCTTCCCATAAAGCAGTACGGGGCGTATCTGCGCAAAATGGCGATTGACGGGTATATCCTTGTCGTTGACCGAAGCGACACGAAAGCATATATCCGGGAACTGCAAGCGGTGAGCCGGAACATCAACCAAATTGCCAAACGCGCCAATGCGACGGGGACGGTTTACCAGCAGGATATTGAGGATATTAAAAAGGCGGTGGACGAGATATGGCGGTTACAAAGACGCACCCTATTAAATCAACCTTAAAGGCCGCGATAGACTATATCTTAAATCCCGAAAAGACGGACGGGAAACTGCTTGCGTCCTCTTTCGGCTGCGGGCTGGAAACCGCCGATATAGAGTTTGCATGGACGCGGGAAGCTGCCGGAGATCGCGGCACACATTTAGGGCGGCACTTGATACAATCCTTTGCGGTGGGCGAAACCACACCGGAAGAAGCGCACAAAATCGGCATGGAACTTGCCGGGGCGGTATTAGGCGGCAAGTATGAGTTTGTTTTGACAACTCACGTCGATAAAGACCATCTGCATAATCACTTGATTTTCAACGCGGTTAGCTTCGTTGACTACAAAAAGTACCATTCCAACAAGCAAAGCTATCACTTTATCCGGCGCACCAGCGACAGGATATGTAAAGAGCATGGGCTATCCGTCGTCGTACCTGGACAGGACAAGGGAAAAAGCTATGCAGAATACACCGCCGAAAAGCAAGGGACAAGCTACAAAGCAAAGCTGAAAACGGCGATAGATACTCTCATTCCCCAAGTGAAAGATTTTGACGAACTGCTGCGCCGCTTGCAGGAAATGGGGTATGAAATCAAACAGGGCAAATACATTTCCTTTCGCGCTGCCGGACAGGAACGGTTTACCCGCACAAAGACGCTCGGCGCGGCCTATACGGAAGAAGCGATAAAGGAGCGTATCAAGGGCGTGTATGTTGCCAAAACAAAAACGCTGCGGGAAGATAAGAAAATCCGGCTTGTCGTCGATCTTGAAAACAGTATCAAAGCCCAACAGTCGGCGGGCTATGAACGGTGGGCAAAAATCCATAATCTGAAACAGGCTGCTAAAAGCATGAACTTCCTAACCGAAAACAAGATTGAGTATTATAGCGAACTTGAAAGCAAGATAGCCGATATTATGACCGCTCATGACGCGGCGGCAAAGGCGGTTAAGGAAGTGGAACAGCGTATGTCTGATTTGTCGCTGCTTATCAAGCACACCACCACATACCGACAGTTAAAACCGATTTACGATGAATACCGAAAATCGCCGGACAAGGAAAAGTATCTGCGGGGACATGAAAGCGAAATTATCCTGTTTGAAGCTGCGGCAAGGGCATTAAAGGAAATGCAGATAAAGAAGCTGCCCGATCTCGCCGCGCTGCGTAAGGAGTATAGCAGCTTAAACGAAAGGAAAAGCAAATTGTATGAAGATTATCGGCAAGCCAAGAAGCAAATGCAGGAATACGGCGTTGTCAAAAAGAACGTTGACAGTATTCTATATCCGTCCCAAAGCAGGGCGAAAGAACAGGAACGGGGGTAAGACCGTAGATTTCTTTACAATAACCTGTTACAATCAAACTATATTCAGAGAACAAAGGAAGTGTATATATGGGCTATTTAGCGGCGGCGGGAGCCTATTTAATAATCGGTCTTGTAGTTAGCTTTATCCTTATGGTAGTGGGGCTTTTTATCGGGCATATCATTGTTTTTGACAGTATCGCCCTCGGTATTATATCCGGCGTGTGCTGCAATCACTTTTTCACGCTGCACCCCGCATTGTGCGTGCTGATCGGCGCGGCTGTATTCGCGCTGCTGCTGTTTCTCCAAAAAACACGCTTTGGATTTTGGGTAATCGGGGTGCTGCTGTCTGCTGCCTGGGCGGTCATTTTCGGGCTGCTGGCGTTTATTATCTCCAATGCAGATCAACTTTGGTTTTATGTGGTCTGCGGGCTTGCTTTTATCGTCATGCTGCTGCTCCATATCAAGGCAAGAGATAAGGCATAAAACAAGGGTAGCAAGTGGAACGTTAAGGGCTGAAAACGCTTGTATTTCTGCGGCTTCCAGAGCGCGAAAACGGCATGGACGATACTTTATACTCAAACCTCAAAAAGTGCCTTTCTAATGTTCCACGAAAAAGCAAAAAAGAACGGGGCGCGGTGCCGACAATCGGCAACCGCGCCTAATCTCACTCATGGTAGAATTATAAACAAAGATATGATATAATTTTTGTAAATTACCAAACTTGTAAAACCGCCGAGGTGGATATATGAATATAGAAAATTACATAGAAACCCAGTATAGAAAACTACTTGAAGTTAGCCAATTAAATACAGAGTTTTCAGACCTGTATTCAAGCATTAACCATGTCAAGTTACGGGAAATACTTACCACTTTACATTATGAATTTACTGCACTATTTAGAAGTATGAATACGCGATTACCAACAGGAGAATATGGTGCACATTTTTGGGCAGATCAAAGTAGGCAGTTAATAAGTTCTATAGAAATCACATTAGGATTATATAACACGCTAAAAGGCACACAATATGCATTTGAAATAGATGATTATTACTTCGATATAATAAAAAAGTGTCGTGATTTTTTGAGTGCAAGTGGTGGTAGCACCCTACCTGCACATATGCAGCAAATAGAACTGTATTACACTATTCCTATTTTTAAGACTTCGTTATCAATAACAGTAGATAACACTCCTGCCAAAAACTCTTTTGAACTCAAACAAATTGGTAGTGGTTCGTATGCTCATGTATATAAATATAAAGACACGTTTTATAATAAATTGTTTGTCCTAAAACGTGCCAAAAAGGATTTGAATGATAAAGAATTAGCGAGATTTAAGAGAGAGTTTGACGAAATGCAAGAGTTTTCCTCACCATATATTCTTGAGGTATACTGTTATAATGAAAGTAATAATGAGTATGTTATGGAATATATGGATTATACTTTGGATAGATATATTTCGCAAAATAATTCTGAATTAACAATAGCGCAAAGGAAAAATATTGGGCAACAGATATTAAGAGCCTTTAATTATATTCACTCTAAAGGCAGATTACATAGGGATATTAGCCCCAAAAATATTTTACTAAAAAAATATGATGATACAATCGTGGTGAAAATCGCTGATTTCGGATTAGTAAAAGTTCCCGATAGCACTTTGACAACGGCAAGTACGGAGTTCAAAGGATATTTTAACGATCCCTCGCTCATTCTTGACGGATTTGATACTTATAATATCTTGCATGAAACATATGCATTGACAAGAGTAATTTATTTTGTGATGACAGGTAAAACTAATTCAGATAATATTTCCGATCAAAAATTAAGAGAGTTTGTTCAAAAGGGACTTCATTCTGATAAATCCGTTAGATTTCAAAATGTTGCTGAAATGCTCCAAGCATTTCGAGCCATATAAAAAAGAACGGGGCGCGGGGCCAATAATCGGCAACCGCGCCCCTGTTTCGTTATGGGTTATTCGTCGTCGGTGAGAGTAAAGACAGTTTCGGAAAATGCGCTGTCCGTCATGGTTTGTAGCTTGTTTACCGCTGCGGCGGCAAGCTGGCGCATATCCTCGTCCATGTAGGGCATGGCGGCAAGGATATTTTCAAGCGTTGTTTCCCGGCTGTCCTCGGCGTAGATCGCAACAATGTTTTCTTCCTCAATGGTAAAGCGGGTATTCATGCTATCAAACCTCCAAATCCTTTTTATGCTCTTTCTGTTTATCTTTCGGCTGCTGCGCCGCCTGTTTCTTGTATTCGTCCAGCTTCTTCAAAATGGACGGTTTTTTCTGCGGCTGTTCCCGTTTCTCGGCTTTTACCGCTTTTGCAAGGTCGGTAACGGAAATCGCTTCCCCCGCCTTTGCCCGCTGCTCAAAATCTGCAACGGTGGGCGTTTGCGGCGTATTGTTGATAAGCCCGTCAAAATTGTTGTCGTTCTGCTCTATGGTGTCCTCGACGTGCTTTAAGGGATTATCCCGCTGCGGCTGCTCGGCGGCTATGGCATAAGCCTGTGTGCCATTCCCCATAATGAGATACTTCCCGTCCTCCGACGCATGGTGAAAACCAAATCCCGCCGCTTCGATCTGTTCACGGCTCATATCGGTAATATGAAAATTGCCCCTCGGCGTTCTAACGGTTTCACCCGTCAAAAGGCTGTCGGGGGTCGCTTCCGGCTGCTGCTTTTCAAGCTGCCCGTCCTTGTAGGAATATCCTTGCGCCGCGATTGCTTCAAGGGTCTTGCCCGTAACGTCGCCATAAATCCGCTTGTCTGCGTCAACCAGCATTTGCAAAGTGTCTTGTACGGTGTCGGACAAGGCTTGCTGCTGTTCGGGCGGCAGCTTGTCAAATACGGGGGTCTGCTGCTCCTGCAAAAACTCCGGCACTTGCTGAAAACCGATACTGTCTACATAGTGGGCGGTGTCCTCGTCGTTCTGATGAAGCACAACAATGTCGGAAACGGAAAGGCTATGCCCCTTAAAGTCGGCGGGGTGGTCGATATTAAACTTTTCCCAAATGCCGCCAAGCGTCATATCCTTTGTAAGCGGCGCGGTATAGACGAGTTCATAATTTGCCCGGTCAACGGTATGCCCCGTTGCTTGCAGACGGTCGAACGGCTCAAAGCGCAAATCCATAGTTTCATCTCTGCGGGCTAACTGATAAATCCCGTAGCTGTCCTCCTTGCCGTTGAGAAGCAAGGTTTCTTTTGCTTTCGCTTCCTGCTCCTGCTCGGCTTGCCGCTGCTGCTGCAATTCGGTAAAATGCCCCTCAATCTCGGTAATGAGTTCCTTTGCGGTGGTCTGTATTGTTTCAAGGGACGCTTTTAACTCGGTCATTTCCTTGCCGCTGCTCCAACCAGCCACATAGCCGAAAGAGTAATCGGAAGTATCAAGGCCGAAATGCTGGCAAACCGTATAAGCGACGCTTTCCGCTTCTACCTCGCAGGTATGGCGGTCAACGCGGTTTTGCTGCTCCGGCGGGGCGTTTAAGTCTACGTCGTGCAGCTTCGCATGGGCGATTTCGTGAATGGCGGTCTTTACCGCCTGTAATTCACTCACGCCCTCTTTGATTGCAATACGCTTGTCGGTCAAACTGAAATACCCATTTGCGCCGTTTGTGATCTGCTCAAATGCAATCGGGACGGGGGACGCTTTTTCAAGGGCGGCAAAAAAGTCCTCGTACTGTTCCACATCGGCAAGCAGCGGTTTAACGGAGAGGTCGGGGAACTCCTTGCCCTCGGTCTGCGAAATGTCAAAGACGGTTACAACCTTAAAGGCGGGAACGGTAACTTCCTTTTCTTCCTTAACCGTCTTTCCCTCGCTGTCAAGTATGGGCTTTCTTGTGTCGGGGTCGATTTTATCCACCAGCTTTTTTACCTTGTAGGGCGCGGGGGCAAAGATTTTAATGCCTTTCTCGCCGCTTTTTACATGGCGGTCAAACTCTTTCTGCCATTGTGAATAGCCCTTTACCAAATTGCCGCCCTGCATGGCAATTAGGATAGTGTTATTCAAGCTGTAATCGTGAAACTTTGACATAGCCGTTAAAAACTCTTTGTAGCGGTCGCTGTCAAAAATCGCCTGTACGCCCTGTTCCAAACGCGCGGTGATCTCCTTTACCTTTTCGGCGGGCTTTTCGGAAGTAAGGATAATGGGGACGACGGGGCGGGGCTGCTGCGGCTCTGCGGCCTGTGCGTCTGCTTGCTGCGTTTCGGCTGCGTCCATATAGGCTTTGTCCTGTTCGCCGCGCTCCGGCTGCGGGTAACTCATAATGCGGTATTCTTCCGGCACTTCGCGCCCCTCAAACTGACGCTCCCACTCGTCGCCGCTTTCGACGATATAGCCATATTCGGTAAACGCGCCCTTTTCATGCTCGGCGGCGTTCCTGCCAAAAGCGGCAAGGTCAATCCCGCCTTTCCATTCTTCGGGCATTTGTACCATGCCGGATTGATTTAAGTAGTAGTCGCCCAAATCGCGGTAGGTATGTACTTCGGGAATATGGACGTAGAAATCCACGTTGTAGGTGAAGTCGATTACCTGTCCGATGTTCTCAAAGCCGTTTTTCTGCTGCAAGGCTGCGTTCAGCTTGCCGATCTCGGCGGGGTCCAGCTGCTCAATCCGCGACGCAAGAAAATTGAGTTCGTCCACGCTGGCGGCGCATACCATGTCATAAGGCAAGGCAATATGTTTTTCCGGGTCGTCGGAAAAGCCGCGAATGGAAAAATCCTGCGGGTTGTCGGCGGTAATGCCGACGCTCTGCATGGCTTCGTGAAGTTGCTCCTTTGTGGCGGGCATATCCAGCCAATAACCGTCGGGGTCGCCCGCTTCAAAACGGCTGCGGTTGCCAATCATAATAGAAAACTGTTCGCTCATGTGTTCACGCTCCTTTTGCTGCCCGGTAGTTTCGGGGATAGCTGCCGTCTGTGGCTGCTGCTGCGGGGGTTCCTCGCCCTCAATGGTATAGCCCGGTAAAAGCATACCGTTTACTTTGAAATGCTCGGCGTACTCCTGCGGGATAGGTGGGGAGATTTCCGTAAACAGACGGTCGTATGCTTTGATACGTCCATTCAGATACTTTTCCATAGCCGCCTTGTCGGAAAAAACCTTTCTGTCCTGTCCGGCAATCTTCGCTTGCCCGTTTCTGTTCGGGCTGTTGGTATAAACGCCCCATGTGAGAGAATAAGAGTAAGGGACGCTTTGCTGCTTCTCCCTGTCGTAACGGGTGTTCTCGTAAATGTGGTAGTTCATCTGATATACCCGGTTGCTGCGGGTATATCGGTCATATTCGCCTTTCTGCCACTCGTTAGAAGTGTGCTGCACAACGGTTGTCCTTGTGTATTCAATCGCTTTGTCAAGCAAAAGCGTTTTGCCCGCCTGTTCCTCCCATGCGGCGGCGCGGCTTGAGAGATCGTTAAAAATCGCCTGTTCCGCTGCCGCGCTTTCCTCGCGCATGGCGTGTAGCTGCTCCGGCGGCAAGGAAACATAGGGGGCAATATCCCCGTCCTTTGCTTCAAAATATATCCGGCGTTCTATCCGCATGGTTTCGGCGGTTTCCAATTTGTCATGGTCGTATGAAGAATACGGCATATTGTTTCATCACGTCCTTTCTCGATTTTTAAGGGTTTGGGACTATCCCAACAAGCAAAATGCCCGCGCCGTTCCAAGAGCAGC
>OHOI01000774.1_pt1 | contig 14180 bp, 6 predicted proteins | sample 1569781 | NCBI WGS metagenome assembly OHOI01 (sample SAMEA3879587, study PRJEB24766) | human gut metagenome | biome: human-associated habitat; feature: feces | place: USA | collected 1985/1987 | reverse complement strand
ATCTGCATAGAATGCTTCGATTGCTTCATGATTTTGCATAGCAGTATCTTCTTCAACACTTACCAGACCGTTTCTGCCCAATTGCTCCACCACGGCTTTCCTCTGCTCGTTGGTAAATTCGCTAATGCCGGAAGAATAACTTGGTGCATCTGCAATTACAATATCCTTATAGATTTCTCTGACCGATTCTGCTGCTGACAAAACCGTACTCTGCAACTGCTCCTTCTCCTCTTCTGAAAGGAGATCATCACTGGCTTGCGGAATAAACCAATATGCTGACTCTGTGGAAATTTCCGCATTCTCGGCTTCTTCTGTTTCTGCTTCGCTATTTTCGATTTCTACAGGTGGCTCCCATACTTCTTCTGCCACCTTTTGCTTTTCTGTATGCAGTTCTCCCCAACAGACCACTCCGGCTATCACGAAAATCAACAGCAGCAAAATCGGAAGTCCACATCTTCTAAGCAGCCATTTTACATCTTCCATTATTCGCCTCCGTACAATTCTTCCCATTCTTCCAACGTCAACCGTGGTGTATGCCATGTTTCCTCACAATTATCCTCGGATGGTATAATTCGGTTAGACACATACTGTACTCCTCCATTCTCTAAAGGACGAACTACAACCTCATGTGCATATACTTTAGAATCCCCCACATACGGAAACACCACATTGGCTGTCAGAGTAAGTGTTCCATCGCCGTTTTCTGTGAATCCGATTACCTCTGAATATGGGTATTCCGGATACTCCACTTCCTCAAATCCTCTCGGTTTATATTCATATGTTTTATCCTCTGCATTATAGATGGTTTTGGATTGCAATGTTTCACTATCAATATCGAAATAGGGTAGGATAACACGCTCAAAATCATCCTTAGGTATTTGATAAACAGCGCCAACTCCCAAATTGTCATCTGCAACATAAGGAATATTTGTCCCATAAACTTTTGGATAGAGCAGGTCAAACATATCGTAGAAATTCAATTCTCCAAAATCATCCTCGCTCCAATCTACAATGAACATATTATTCTGTTCAAAGCCGATTGGAAGAAGATACTTCCGACTCAACTCTCTGTATGTTTCATCCAAAGGCTGTACTCGTAATGCAGTATGCTCCTCCGCTCCGCTCAATGTCAGTACATATAATTCTTCCGAAAACCAAACTCCTGAAAACATAAGATAACCGTCTTCTGTATAATTCCAATACTCCGCCTGATAACTTCCTGTCACCTCTCGTTTCATGTTTCCGTTTTCGTACTTATAATAGCTTCTGACCACATCCACATTTCCGTCTTTTGTTTCCAAATCATATTTTATAAATCCGCCCAAGTAACTGACCTCAATAATTGTTATTTCAGCCTCTTCCTGCGTATCCACCATTTCACAGAACCACTCTACCTGCTCTGCCTCAGTCATATCAATCTGATTTCTGCTGTCAACAGCCGGATACCCATTTTCTCCAAACTGATTTACAATAATACGAATCATTTCTAAATCTGCTATCTTATTCTCCTCTGAAGCTTTTTTATACAGCTGCGAACAAATTTCTATAATCTCATCTTCATTGTCCTTCACATTTTGTTGTTGATCTTGAACTGCAATTTCACTTTCTACTACTTGTTCATCTTCCAAATGTGTATCACCACACCCAGGAACGCTAAGCAATATCATAATACTAATTGCTATGAAACCAATCCTCCAATACTGCACTGTCCTTTTTAACGACATAGCCGCTTCCTCCTCTTCCTTTTACATCTTCAACCATGCTGATAATCAATATAGGATGTTCCACTGTTTCCTCTGTCGAATAGATAGCAAACCATCCCAGTTCCGTACCTGAAGTATCATCCTTTGATGCCTTAATCTCTGCGGTACCAGTTTTTCCTGCCAAAACAATATCATCACGATGAGCTGCATGTCCGGTTCCATGAGAATCATTCACAACTTTTTTTGTGCCTTCTAATACTTGGTTTGCTGTTTCCTTAGAAAATGCTCCCGGCATCCAAAACGTAACAGTCGCTTCAGCCTGATATACTAGATAAGGTTTTATAATATTTCCCTCATTACAGAAAGCAGAATAGATACATGCCATATGCAAAGGATTTACCAAAACCTGTCCTTGTCCATAACCACTGTCTGCTAATTGTATTTCCGTTTCAATGTTTTCTGTATTAGAGTATTGTGATTTTGCCATCTTAATATCAAATGGAATCTCTTCATTAAATCCCAATTCCGTCAATGAGCTTTCCATCTCTTCTGTACCAATTTTTAATGCAGCTTTTGCAAAATAAATATTATCTGAATAAATTAGTGCATTCTCTAAAATGACAGGTTCATATGTATGAAGTGTGGTCACACAATAAGAGCCCCATGAAGAATCTTTTTGCCAACTTAACCCTTCATTTCCATAGTCCTCCATCGGATCAATTGCTTCTGATTCCAACCCAATTGCTGCAATTATCGGTTTGAAAGTTGATCCAGGACACCATACCTGTCGAAAGCGATTATACATCGGCTTATTCTCGTCCTCGTTCAGTGCAGTCCACTGTTCATTAGATAACCCCATAATAAAATCATTATTATCATAGGACGGTGTACTAACCAAAGCCAAAACTTCTCCGGTATACGGGTTCATTGCTACAGAACAACTTTTGTCTTCTTTAAACTGTGCATATAATGACCTCTGAAGGTCAGCATCTATAGTTAATTGTATGTCTTTTCCATCTTGTACAAATATGCTCGCAAGTTCTGTTTTCTTGTTCCCAGCAGAATCTACAATATAAATGCTACTGCCGTTTTGTCCTTTCAATTCTTTTTCAAATAAGCCTTCCATTCCGCTTTTACCCATTACGCTATTGGCTGTATATCCCTCTCCCGCATGGTTCTCTAAATCTTCTGCGGTAACACTCTGTACATAACCTACTAAATGCGCAGCTGCCTCACCTAATGGATACTCTCGCACCTCAGTGTCAGATATCATCACTCCCGGAATTTCAAGCAATTTTTCTTGTCTTTCATTCTCTTTCAACACCTCTTCATCCTGCTCGATTTTCATTAACTCAATTTCTGCCACTTTAGGAATCGTTTTAATTGATACAAAGGAATCTTCTTTTACCCACTTTGCAGACAGTTTCTTTTCAATCACTTCTGATTCAATTTCCAACAACTCAGCTATCTGCTGAATAGCTTCATCTCTGTCTTCCAATTTTCCTGGTACAATTCCAACCGAAGATGCAACACCTTTTCCAGCAAGAACTCGCCCATTTCTATCCAAAATTCCCCCTCGATTTGCCTGCGTAGTAGAAATCTTTACCTTGTCTGTTGAACCTAATTCCGGAAAGATCAGTGAATCATCCCATGCCAACTTATATCCATCTTCCCCCTTCAGAAAAATTGCCTCATTCTCAAAGCTGATATTACCTGCTACCGTATCAAAAGAAGTTTGATAAGTTACTGCTTTTCGTTCCTCATCATATGCTGTAACTTCAATCTCCATATTGTCCACTTCAATACCTTCATAGATAGCCGAATTTCGCTTTACAAAATCATCCTGACTAATATTTCTTGATGCTTCAATATTTAACATCGCATACATTTCTTCATACTCCTGCTCTGGAATATGACTCATATATTCAACTAAAAGTTCTTCCGGAGAAACCAATGTATTTTGCTTTCTATGCAAAATGCCAATACTTACAATAGCTCCGATAGACATTGTTCCCAGCACAAATACCGTCAAGCAAATTGTCGTTCTTTGTTTCTTTTTCCTTCTTGCTCTACGCTTCATCTTTGTCTAACCTCCGTTCTTTAAAAATTATATTTCCTACTTTTCTTAATATTACGTTTGTAAGATTTTAAGATAAAAAAATTTTCTTTCACCTTAAATATTACACCTGTAAGATTTTTATGTCAAGTTAATATGCTTTATGCTGGCAAAACACATTCATATCCATGCTCTGCCAGCAAAACCATTTCTATTCCGTTACTATAAACTCCATCTCTGCGAATTCTTTGTCTGTCATATCATCTAACTTGGCAACTACCCGATTTGACAATTCTACCATTTCATCGTCATCCAAATACTTAATCGCTTTTTTAATATCACTTATAACCTTTGTCCTGCTCTTACACTCAAAAATGCAGATTAAATTGACTTCTTCTACTGTAAATTTATTATTCATCGCTTATATCTCCCTCTGATTTTTCTTTGTATTTTCCTGTACTTCATGTTCCTGTCCAGAACCTTCCACCTGTGCTTTTTTCTCAGCCAATCGAGCTTTTAAGGAAACTTTTACCGCAGATTGTTCCTGATTCTTCTTATTTGCTTCCCTCTGTGCTTTCTCTGCACCATTATTCAGCACGTTGTCAATCATGTTATAATTTTGTTCTTCCATTTCTTCAATCTTGGCAAGAGGCTTGTATTCAGCCAATTTTTCCAGCAATACTTTTGTCCTTTGCATTTCATCCGGCAAAGCTCCCTCAGAAATAACCTCGTTCAACCAGTCTGTAATAGGCTCCGTATTCCCTTGAACTATCATCTCGGAAATCTCTGACACACTCTCCGTCATATTTGGGTTGTTGTTGCGGTAGGAATAAACATCATAATCATAGCTAAAACGGTCAATTTCAACAGCAAGCTGTTCTGCAGGTCCTAAATCCGGCATACGCTTCTCCCACACCATTGCTTCCATATCTTCAGACATAACTCCATCTATCTCCATTTCAGGCAGCTTTGCTACAAGTTCAGCAATGACTTCCATAGCCTTCGGTTCACAGGTTATGCTTGGAATATGCTCTAATATCTCCAAATCAATCCGGTTACCTGATAACAGGTCAACTTCATCATCCATATAGATTTCTTCGCCCGGTCTGTGAACATTGATACCGATTGCAGGGATACCATGCATCCGCTCTGGTGGTATCTGTTTCCAGATAGCGATTGCCTCCTCCACAGTGGGAATATTCTCATAAAATTCTCCCAAATTATGAAACTCTCCACACTCGGATACCATCAATGTTACTTCAACCTCTTCTTTCTCCATTTCGCCCTGTGTCTGCATCTGTTGTGTCAGCTCCTGCTCCCTTTCCTGCCGGATGCTCTCCAGATACTTCTCAGCCTGTGGCAGATACGTTTCCAGTGTCCCGGTACGCTGGGCAGTAATCGGATTGATATCAACCTTTACCTCACCGATATGTAACCCGTCCTCATTAAACGCATTGAATAAATCATCCTCTCTCTCATTCGTAGAAAGTTCCACTACCACATCAAGATCAGAGCTGTCCTTCTCCAGACCTCTGCACCTGCTTCCTACAACAACTGCATCAATGATTGTGGCATCAATATCATACTCATCAATCTTTGCCTGCACATGGCATTTTATCGTTTCTTCAATTTCTGCCGGATTCATTTCACTAATGTCATGGAACACTTCATTGGTCTTTGCCCTGAAATCCGTTATGATGCTGCTCTCTTGATTTTTTGGTACAACTTCATTGGCTTCCTCAACCTTTTCCATCAATCCTTCATAATCAATCGGTATCAGCTCATCCTTTTCCTTAATACTCCCTTTCGTTCCGTTATGGTCTGGAGCAGCTTTCAAATCATCTACGATATCAGTCAGTGCCTCCCTAATTGTCACATCAGGATTGTCATAAACTCCACCGTCAAGCTCCTTATAATCAGCTCCCATAATGGAATAATCATAGCCTCCATCCACCTCTTGGATACTGATATAGCGGTCTGCAATCTGAAAGGCAAGTTCGGTTTCTTCCCCAAGCTCCAAGGATTTTTTCATATCTGCAAGCACCTGTTCCTTTTCATCACCAAGGTCAATGATTTCATCCCCATCTTCCAACGTGTTGCCCGAAGTTTGCTGCTCCTGTTTCTCTGGCTCTGACTTCTGGACATCATGTCCAGAGGTGTCAATCTCCGCTTCCTGCTCTTTTACTCCCTCCAAAGTCTGCATAAAATCAGGAAGTCGGGTAAATCCAAAGGAATCCACAAAATGGGCACTGTTTTTCCCATTCTGATGCAGGACCACAATATCACTGACAGACAGGGAATGCCCTCTGTAATCTTCCGGGTGGGCTATATTGAATTGCTCATAGATTGCTTCCAGTGTTTCGCCCTGTGTCTGCTCTTGCAATTCAGACAGCTCTCCTACATAAATCAGTTCATAATTTTCCGGCTTGATAACATCAAAATTGTCCTTTGTAATACCCATACGCTTTAAAGACTCTGTGCCTTCAAACCGCAGATGATCCAACTCCGGATTATGCTTCAACTGATAAATACCGTACTTGTCAGAGCTGCCATACAAAAGCTGCGCTTCCTTATTTATTTGATTGTCCGAAAGTTCAGCCTGCATGGAACGAAGTTTTCTTTCATTTTCCCAATCGCCTTTTTCAATGCCAAAAATTCCTTCATGCTCCATAATTTGTTTTCTATCATCTACCGTGGTTTCCGAACCGTCATTGTGTAACAGATACACAGGCAAGTCATGGTCAAACAATTCCAATGCTTTCTCCTGCGTCAATGGCAGCATTTCATTCCATGTATAACCGTACTCCCGCATTTCAGACAGACCAATCATCGGGTCTGGAAGTGCATCAATCTCTGCCTGTTCCATCACAGAGAGGTTATTGTCAATCTGCTCTGCTATTTTTGCTTTCACATCAATAATCTCATCTGTATCAAGATTGTAACGAACATCAAGATGATATTCCTCAAATTCTCTCGTTTTATCATTACCAAGCTCTGTAGTCCATGCACCCTTGCTTTCCAAGTATGCCTGTATGCTGAGTTTATCATCCTCATTCATGTTAGTAAGAGCAGCCACAAGCTCCTGCGTATCCATTCCACGGACATTTACAAGGCTGAACTCCGTCAGATCTTCATTCTGTATCAGCAGGATACACTCTTTACTCTGTTCCTGTTCCATCTCACGATTTAGTTGCAATTCCCTTAATGCTCCCTCAATTCCTGTAATAAGTTCCGATGCCGTCTTTCGTATAGTATCTAGGGAAGATTTCAGTTCCTTCATATCCTTACCACTACTCCACCCTGCAATATAACCAAAGGAATAATCCGAGGTATCTATGCCAAAATGCTGGCATACCGTATAGGCAACGCTTTCTGCTTCTACTTCTTTTGTATTTCTGTCCTTTGCAGGTTCTTCTATCAAATCATCCCGATTGATTTCCTTATTATGCAGCATGGAATGAGCTACTTCATGCACCATTGTCTTTAATGTCTGGCTCTCACTCATATTCTCCTGCACTGCAATCCGCTTTTCCTCGGTATGGAAATATCCTTTGGAATCGCCGGGAATATCCTCAAAACCAATAGGAACCGGGGCAACATTCATAAGTGCCTGCACAAAGTCCTCATATCCCTCCACTGTTGATAAAAGTTCCTGTGCTTCCAGTTCCGGAATTGGCTTTCCGTCTGTCTGCGATACATCAAATACAGACACGGCACGAAATGCTGGAATCGTGACCTCTACCTGCTCCTTTTGAGGCATACCGTTTTCATCAAACATCATTTCTCCTGTGACAGGGTCTAATTTATCCCGTTCCTCTTTAATTTTGTAAGGTGCAGGGGCAAGAATACGGATTGCCTTTTCTCCTTTGTTAACGTGTCTTTCAAAATTCTTCTGCCATGCCTTATATCCGGCTACAAGTGTTGCTTCTGGCTTTTGCATGGCGATAAGTAACGTATTGTTAAAGCTGTAATTATGAAATTTTGACATGGTGGAAAGATAAGTCTTGTACTTTTCACTCTCAAAAAGTTCCTTTAATCCTTCCTCCAACTTGTCTGTAATTTCCTGTACTTTTTGTTTTTCTGTTCTTTCGTCTGCCATAATAAACCTCCATATTTTCATTTTTTTGCACGACAAAAGGCAGCCCGCTATGGACTGCCTTCTGCATAATCACACTATTAAAATTAAACTGCTATAATACTTTCCAGTATCCTGCCTTTTTTGAACCAACCCGCTCTATATACCCATTTTTTCTTAAAAATGATATATTGTTTTCTACTGCTGTTTCACTCACGCCTAATATGCTATGAAGTTCCGCAGTTGTAATATTCGGATTATCTCTCATTTCTGCAATAATCTTTTGTCTTCTGGAATTTAAAGGTTTCTTATCCCCAACCTTTTTCCCAACTTTATTCCCAACCTTATTTATTCTCTCAAATGGGATAGTAACAACAATGGAATTCTCCCTAAATGAAAATGCATCTTTTCCATACATTTCCGTAATTTTAGGAACCCCTCGTCCGGACTTCTCACTTATATGCAGTTGAAGAAATATCTCGGACAACTTTTCATTTACAGGGATTGATTCTCCTAAGAAAAATCCCTCCATGGTCTGTGCCGGAGCAAGTGTTCCTCTCGATAGTATCTCTATCCGGTCAGAGAAAACCGAAATCATAGGTTCATTTCCTTCCACCCATTTATTGTGCAGGACGGCATTTATGACAGCCTCACGAAATGCCTTGTTATCAAATAACGGAACCTCCTTTCGTTCAACGACCCTGTCTGTCTCATCCGCCTGAATCAGGTTCAATACATCTCCATAACGCAACAACTCATCCAAACTGTATAATAAACAGTCATTTCCAAATTCACGTACAGAGAAAAGATTAGAGCCTTTTGTTTCTCCATCAAAAATAGATACACGAAGCGGAAAATGAGAGTTATCCGACAGAAGCTGCGCTAATATATTAAACTCGCCTTCTTCTGTTTTTAGCCCCAGATTCTTAATAAACGTCTTTTGATTCAGAACAATACCTTTGGAACCGTAATATCCAAAGAGTTTTTGAAATGTAAGTTCCTGGTATTTTGCCGGTACTGTTTCTATCGTTTCGGTTCTTCCATCCAGTATTTTGAAAAGTTCAATTTCTCTCTTAGGGTAATCTTTCATATTACATTTTGATGATCCTATCCTTAAAAACCTCTTTTCTTTAAATGCCGTAGGAATCTCGGTTGCCGCAGGAATTACCAAACCAACGACTCTCTTTCCATAAATTTCTGTTTCTTCAAAACTAAAATTTATGCTTGGTGACAGATTTCTCGCAAGATAATTCTGATACGGTTCCTTGTTATATTCACAATACTGATTAAATGTTGTTCCTACAATTTCATGGGTTGTATCATTTACACCCCAAATGAAATACGCATATTTTTTATAATGAAAAGCCGCCGCATTTGACAGGGCAGATACATATTCGCCTAATGCCTCAGGCTGAAACCAGTTTTCCTTAAATTCAAACCATTCCTGTTCATCACTTAAGGCACATAAATCTAAAACAATTTGTTTAATATCCATTAGTATGCTCCTTTACCCAACTTTTATTCCCAACCAGAATAATTATAACATGTTGGGAATAAAGTTGGGAATAAAAATAAAAAAACTTCAGATTTTCTTATAAGGTTTCTTCTTTTCCCTTTACCTTTTGTGGCATAGGCTTTTCTGTATCTCCTCCTGCAACCTTTGCTTTCATCACCTCCAGCTTCGCCTTCAGGGATACTCTTTCTGCAGGTACATCTGCATACTGCCTGATGCTCTTATCCTGCCCTATACCCACTGTTTTCTCTGCAAGCGGAGTATTCTTCGCCAGACGGTCTGCAACCTCTTTTTCGCTCTTTGGAGCTTCCGGCTCATCATCCATATCAATCCCGTCATTTCCCTTTTCATCCATGTTAAGCAGGGCATTCAATGCTGACAGACGCTCTAACTTCTCTGCAAGTTCCGCTTCCTGTGCAAAAGGCTTGGTCACCTCCACCTTTGCGGTTTCAAGCTGATGCTCCACCGTTTCAAGTTTTGTCTGGGCTTCCATGAGCTGCTTTGGCATGGACTCCAGTGCATGGTTAATACGGGAGATATTACCGAGTGGGTCTGAACCGACTTCCAGATTGTGGGAAAGCTGTCCTTTCAGGTTCATTACAAATTTGTGGTTGAACGCATCAAAGGATACTGCCATCTTAAAACCTGCATATTCGCCAATGACCGCAGGGGCATTGACTGTTTTTATTTCCTTGCACATCTCCACAAGGGCTGTTCCGGCTTCTTTTTTATCTGTATAGAGCGTATCCCCAACTTTCATGGAAAACTGCTCTTTGTCCACCGGAAGATTTGCTTTTGCAGTCTGAATATCCGCCTGCATCCCGCTGATACGCTCCTTTAAAATTGTAATCTGCTGAGGATAATGCTTTGCAATGTTGTCCTCCAGACGGTATTTCTGACTGGTATGGTTTGCTTTCATAAGTTTCAGTTTTGAAACCTGAATATCAAGGTCCATCTTTTCCTTGATGTAGGGATTTCCTGTTGCCAGAGCCTTGACCTCCGCATAAGTAAGGGCTGCTTCATCCACATCCTCACAGGAACGTACCGGAGATTTGCTTGTCATGATCTGACCGATGAATTTCTGCTTGTTCTCAATGAGCTGCCACGAATAACTGTCAAAGGTTCCTTCCGTCACATAGCGGAAAATCTTGACCTTGGGATTAAGATTGCCCTGTCGTAAAATACGCCCCTCCTGCTGTTCAATGTCAGAAGGACGCCAAGGCACATCGAGGTGGTGCAGTGCGATAAGCCTGTCCTGCACATTGGTTCCGGCTCCCATCTTCTGTGTGGAACCAAGTAAAAAACGAACCTGTCCGCTTCTTACTTTTCCGAACAGCTCCGCTTTCCTAAGCTCCGTATTTGCTTCATGTATAAATGCGATTTCTTCCGGTGGGACACCCTTTTCGATCAGCTTGTTGCGGATGTCATCATAAACATTAAATGTACCATCTCCTTTCGGTGTTGACAGGTCACAGAAAATAAGCTGCGTTGACTTCTGCTCCTTTGTCTGTTCCCATATTTCAAATGCCTTTTCCACACAGGTGTTTGCCTTTGAATTTTCATCATCCGGCAGCATATCATTGATAAGCCTCTGGTCTAATGCCAGCTTTCTTCCGTCATTGGTAATCTTTAGCATATTGTCCTCATAAGGCTGTACCTGTCTGTCACGCACGGCTTCTGCCCTTTCTGCCAAAGATGCCACCATGTCTTTCTGATATTCACTTGGCTTTAGCACCACATTTTCATACTCTGCTTCCGGCACAGGGAGATTTAACATATCCGGTGTCTGAATATCGGCACTCTCCTTAAAAAGTGCAATCAGCTCCGGGAGATTAAAAAACTTTGCAAACCTTGTCTTTGCCCGATATCCGGTTCCCTCCGGTGCAAGCTCAATGGCGGTCTGCGTTTCTCCAAAAGAGGATGCCCAACTGTCAAAATGTCCCAGACCTAACTTCTGAAGCGTACCATACTGAAGGTAACGCATATTGGTGTAAAGCTCCGTCATACTGTTTGAAATCGGCGTACCTGTTGCAAAGGTCACGCCCTTACCGCCCGTCAACTCATCTAAATACTGACATTTTGCAAACATATCCGAGGACTTCTGTGCCTCTGACTGTGCGATTCCTGCCACATTACGCATCTTAGTATAAAGGAACAGATTTTTATAATTATGGCTCTCGTCCACGAAAAGCCTGTCCACACCAAGCTGCTCAAAGGTCACTACATTATCTTTCCTTGATGCATCATTCAGCTTTTCAAGCCTTGTAAGAAGTGATTTTCTTGATTTCTCCATCTGCTTAATGGTGTAGCGTTCTCCGTTGTCGGCTTTTGCCTGTGCAATGGCAAGCTCAATCTCATCAATCTGCCTTTCAATAATGGCTACCTGTCTTTCCTGCGAAAGTGGAATTTTCTCAAACTGACTATGCCCGATAATAACCGCATCATAATCTCCTGTGGCTATTCTGGAACAGAATTTCTTACGATTGGCAGGCTGAAAGTCTTTCTTTGTTGCAGCAAGGATATTGGCTCCGGGATATAACCGTAAAAAATCACTTGCCCACTGCTCCGTCAAATGGTTCGGAACCACAAATAAGCTCTTTTGACATAATCCAAGACGCTTGTTCTCCATGGCTGCCGCTGTCATTTCAAAAGTCTTTCCGGCTCCCACACAATGGGCAAGCAGGGTATTATCCCCATAAAGTACATGAGCCACTGCATTTTTCTGGTGAGGCTTTAACTCAATATCCGGTGTCATGCCGGGGAATTTCAGATGTGAACCGTCATATTCCCTTGGTCTGGTGGAATTGAAAAGCTGGTTATATTTTGCCACAAGTACCTGTCTGCGTTCCGAATCACGGAACACCCAGTCCTTAAATGCTTCCCTTATGGCTTCCTGCTTCTGTGATGCAATGGTGGTTTCCTTTTTATTCAGGGCCCTCTTTTCCTTGCCGTCCTCCTCTATGGTATCGTAAACACGGCTGTCCTTTAAATTAAGGGAATCCTCCAGAATGGTATAGGCATTTCTCCGGCTTGTACCGTAGGTCATATTTACAAGGGAATTGCCATAGTCCGCATTTTTTCCCTTTATGTTCCACTGTCCTGTCACATCGGAGTACTGTACGCCCACGACATTTCTGTCTAACAAATGCTGCGGCGTTTCAAAGGTCTCCCTCATAAAATCCTCAATATACTTCGGGTCAATCCATGTGGCACCGATACGCACCTCAATTTCGCTGGCATCCAGCTCCTTCGGCTGTACCTGTGTGAGTGCCTGCACATTCACGGCATATTCCGGGTGGCTCTCTGCATAGACCTTTGCTGTTTCCAGCTTGTCACGGACATTTCCACTTAAATACTCATCTGCTGTTTCCCACTGATCCGTCAAGGGATTCTGGAATATAATTCCTGTCAGCTCCTCCTTGACCGTATCCACATCTTTTCCAGTCAGCTCTGCCATATAATCGAGGTCAACTCTTGCTTTTTCCGATAAGGACACTGCCAGTGCTTCACTTGCCGTATCCACACTTGACAACCTCTGCCTTTTTAATGGTACGCTTCGTGAACATATCCGCTTTGCCTTTGAAATTGCCTTCATCGTCCAATTTTTCAAGAGAACATAACAGACAATAGCTGCTGTCCTGATTAAATGCTCTTTTGTTGGTCTGCGAGTTAATTAGACCGTGTTTCTTGGAAAAAGCATCATATAAACTTTTTAACTCCGCCTGCTTTTCCTTGATTACTGTATCCGGATATTCCTCTAATTGCAGATTGATAAGCTCCTGCGTACAGTTTCGGATACCCACCATGCCCTTGATACGTTCCTGCATGGAATCTGACATATCCACAGGCTTCATAATGGAATTTTCACGGTAATACACCTTGTCGTCCACAAGAGTATAGCTGTAATTCTTAACATCCGGGTCCGCCGGAATGGTGGCATCCGCAAGCTCATCCAGCTCCACCGCTTCTATCTCTCCGTCAATATGGCTGACCGCTTCCTGTAGCTGCTGTGCAAATGGTCTTGTGGTATCGGGCATACAGGTACTTTCCATACCATACGGTCCGCTGACCATTTCCATTTTTCCCACGATCATCTCCGGATGTCCAGCAAAATAACTGTTCATGGCAATGCCGTTCTCATCCTCTGACAGATGCACCCAGTCCGGCTCCAAATCCATCACACGGTCACGCTTCTTTAAGAACAAAATATCAGAAGTAACCTCTGTTCCGGCATTTTCCTTAAATGCTGTGTTGGGCAGTCTGACCACACCCAGAAGCTCTGCTCTCTGGGCAAGGTATTTTCTGACCTCAGGACTTTTCTTATCCATTGTTCCCTTGCTGGTAACAAAAGCAACCACACCACCGGGGCGAACCTTATCCAAGGTCTTTGCAAAGAAATAATCATGGATTAAAAAATTCTGTTTGTCATACTGCTTGTCTGTCACCTTGTACTGTCCAAATGGCACATTTCCGATTGCCACATCAAAGAAATCGTTCGGATAATCTGTCTTTTCAAATCCTGTAATCTTAATATCAGCATTTGGATATAGCTGCTTTGCAATCCTTCCCGTGATACCGTCAAGCTCCACGCCGTAAAGTCTGCTCTCCTGCATCTTCTCCGGCAGCATTCCGAAGAAGTTTCCGATACCCATTGCCGGCTCCAGAACATTTCCTTTTTCAAATCCCATTTTATCCAAGGCATCATAGATACTGCGGATTATGGCAGGACTTGTATAATGGGCATTTAGGGTACTCTCCCTTGCTGAAGCATACTCCTGATCGGATAACAGTCCCTTTAACTCCTGATATTCATTCGACCAGGCACTCTTACTT
>OHOI01000771.1_pt1 | contig 14313 bp, 10 predicted proteins | sample 1569781 | NCBI WGS metagenome assembly OHOI01 (sample SAMEA3879587, study PRJEB24766) | human gut metagenome | biome: human-associated habitat; feature: feces | place: USA | collected 1985/1987 | reverse complement strand
ATGTAGTCTGCCGTGGAGCCCCAGCCCGCAGACATCAGGGGATAGACGTGGTTGCGGTAGTACATGAGGTTCTCGTCATGGCCCCAGAAGTTCTGCATGTACATGGACGTGGCGCTGCCGGAGATGAGCAGCGCATTCAGCGTATCCTCATAGGAGCCGCCGAGCATGTCATTCACGCCTTCGCCGCTGCCGGTGAATTCCAGCAGGCCGGATGTGCCCTTGCCGCAGTCCTTCTCGGCCACGCCGAGGTAGTAGCGCTCGAGCATATAGATGTAGAGGTGCAGGAGCGTCGGGCGCTGCACGATCTCGTTGTCCGTATAGCTTCCGGAGCCGTTCTCCGTGTGGTAACGGTTAAAATCGTCCAGACCGTACAGGGACAGGGGGAAGTACGGGACCTTGACCTCCAGATGCGACAGGATGGTGCCGCCGTCGTCCTTGCCGATGATCGGTGCGCCGTCGCTCGAGATGGTCACATAGACGGTGACGGAGGCCTGGTCGGTCTCGTCATAGCCGTACTGGTTCTTGTCGCCGTCCTCCACGGCCTCGACCGTGATGGGAACGGTGACTTCGGTGCTGCCGCCGCCCGTGCAGGTAGCGGTAATGCCGATGCGGAATTCCCCTGCCTCGGCAGAGGTGAACTGCAGCGTATTGTCCTTGATATAGACCTTATCGCCGTAATCCGCCTTCAGCGCGAAGCTGAGAGCGTGCCCGTTCGGGTCGGTGAACACCGTTCCGAGCGGGAGCTGGTACAGCGCACCGACCTTGACGGGATCGGGCGCCGGGGTACTTACCGTGATGTCGCAGTTCGCCGCGAAGACCGCGGGGATCATCGACAGAAGCATGGCAAGCACCAGCAGGATGCTCAGGATTCTTTTCATGCTGCTTTCCTTTCTTTTGGGGAACCCACTGATCGATCCTCTGCGGCGGATGCCGGAGCTTTTTCGCCGATTCATCGGTTCGGAAAGTTTGGAGTACACAAAGTACGCCTGCACTTTCCAAACCTCGACTCGACGAAAAATCTCTCGGTATCCACTCTTGAGGATACGATTAGTGGCTTCCCAGATTTATTTATCTTCAGACCGTTGACGGTCAAAAAGATCAAAGCCGCAAAAAAACAGCCTGACAGGAAACTACATGGGAGACATGGAGTTTTTGGCAAGCTGCTGCATCGTGGGGCGGGTCGGCGGCACCCGACCCGCCCACAGGAGGAGAACACCCGGTCATGCGCAGCGGGAACGCATCCGCTGCCCCGAATCGGGCACAAAAAAACGGCTGAAAGGATAGATAGACTATCCCCTCAACCGATTCGGGCAAAGTAATGCATCACAGTAGGTCTTCTGGGTCGCGCATCCGGGAGCAAAGCCCCCACGGCCGCTGCCCTGCCTTCTCAGGGTTCCCCAATGACCGGCTTTCGCCGACGGGCAGCGGACTCAACGCTCACAGCGACGGTTATCCCAGAGGCGCAGCGCGCCTCCCTCGGGGTATTATCCCCGTTCCCTTGTTTACCCGTATGCCTGACGGGGTCGCCCCGCGCCGTTGCGTACATACGGTCTCTGCAAGCAGAATATTCAGTTCATGCCGCACAGGCTTTGTGCGGACTACTTTGATTATAGACCATGCGGGCGCGCCTGTCAAGCACCGAAATCCGTATTTTTTTAGCGAATTGTAGGACTATAATACATCTTGGACAAGCGAATAAAAAAGTATGAGAAATAGGGTCTCCTGTGATATAGTTAAGCTACCACACCAAACACACCAGAAAGGAGACCATATTCCTCATGTCAAACAGTATAACACAAGACATGGCCTTTCGGCAATCCCTAATGCAGTACGCCCAAAAATATGGTGTCAGCCGCGCCAGCCGGAAGTACAACAAAAGTCGTTCATACATCTACTTCTGGAAAAAGCGCTGGGACGGAAGTGTGGCGTCCCTGGCCTGCGCGTCCAGACGTCCGCACAGCCATCCAAATCAGCACACGGAAGACGAGCTGAAGCTCATCCGAGATATGCGCCGCCGCAATCCGAAGCTCGGAATGCTCGAGCTGTGGCATCGGCTGAGGCAGCGCGGCTATAGCCGTTGTCCGGAAAGTCTGTTCCGCGTCATGCGCAAACTGGGACTGTTTCCGGCGGAAAAGCCGAAAAAGAAGTATAAACCAAAGCCTTATGAGCAGATGACGCACCCCGGCGAGCGCGTTCAGGTGGATGTCAAGGTCGTTCCCCGCCGCTGCATCGCAGACCCGGAGCTTCGCCTGTTCCAGTACACCGCTATCGACGAGTTCACACGACTGCGCTTTCTGGCGGCGTATCCGGAGCAATCCACCTATTCCTCGGCGGACTTCCTGCGCAGGCTGCGGGCGTGGTACGCCCGCAGAGGCATACAAGTGGAGTGTGTCCAGACGGACAACGGGTTCGAGTTTACCAACCGTTTTTCTAACAGCAAGCGCGATCTGCCCACGCTGTTTGAGAAAACCGCCGCCGAGCTGGGCATTCGCCACAAGTTGATTCGTCCCTATACGCCGCGACACAACGGCAAGGTCGAGCGCAGCCACCGTGAGGATCAGAAACGGTTCTATTCCTGCCATTCGTTCTATTCGCTTGAAGACTTTGAAAAACAGCTTGCCACTCATAACCGCCGTGCCAACAACTTGCCCATGAGACCCCTACACTGGCTTTCTCCTATCGAGTTCGCTGTACAATATGTTTGACAAACCTACAGGAAAAATCGCGCGACTTTTGGCGCTGCCTCTTGACATTTTTTCAAAAAACCGCTAAGATGATTCGGTAAATACACATGTCCCAGTAGCTCAGCTGGATAGAGCACACGCCTCCTAAGAGAACCAAGAGCGTTCCCCGCCAGAGGGGCGGTCGCCCTTAAAATTAAATATGCGCCAGTAGCTCAGTTGGATAGAGCGTCCGCCTCCTAAGCGGAAGGTCGGGGATTCGAGTTCCTTCTGGCGCGCCACAAACAACGCCGAAAGCCTTTGTTTTCAAGGGTTTTCGGCTTTCCTTATTTTTCGCCGTGTTTGGCTACTTGCTAATTGCTAATCGCAGACTTTGTATTTCGTGTTCAAGACCAATCACATTTTCCGTATTTTTACGGCTGGTATTTTGCTAATACGCACCGCATTATCGACGGCATTTTCATTCGGTTTTCAGGCCGTTTGCTAATACGGTGCGTTTTGCTAATTTGCTCTCTGCTAATAAAATCAGGTGTTATTAGCAAGCTGGACAGACTCCAAAGCCTTTTTGAGTAGTTCGGGATTGCTGGCAAGCAGGCTCGCAAGAGCTTCTGCATCGAGCGCGGGTGCGGCAGCAACGGGTGCTTCTTCTGCCTTGCCTTTGTAAAAGGATTGCTCCATCTCATCAGCAAGGCGACGGCGATCCTCATCAAGAATGTGCGCATAGCGCTTGGTCACCATATCGGGAGAGTTCCATCCGCCATCACCCTGTACCGCTTTCAGATCACCCTTGGAGAGCCGAAGCTTTACGCCCGTACTCGTATGCCGTAAGCTGTGAAACACGACATTATCGACATTGATCGTCGGGTCGTTCAGACCAATAAGGACTTCTTTGAACCGTTTGTTCAGATGCTCCGTCATAATCGGGCGGCCGTTGGCTTGGCAGATAATCAGGCCATAATCCATATAACCGTCGTCGCCAAGCTCCAGTTTCAGCTTCATTTGCATCTCTCTGAGCTTTTCGAGCTTCTTTGCAACGGTTTCAGGAATGTAGACGGTACGAATACTGCCTTCCGTTTTCGGCTGCTTTAAGACAATCACCGTCCGTGTGCCCGGATAGAGATTCGGAAAGCGGAAAAGGATGTCCATTTTGGGTAGCTTTTCAATCAGTTTCTTATCAACACGGTCAATCACACGGTCGATGTATAGCACCTGATCACTCCGGCTAAAGCGCTCCCACTGCGTTCCACCGACCTCGCCGCCGCGCATACAACAAGCAAACGCCAGTTGTATCGCACAGTGCATCACATATAAGTCGTAGATGTCGGTGCGGTCGGTAAAGTCCAATACTCTTTGCAGTTGTTCGGGAGTCAATGCATCCCGTTTAGCTTCCTTGTGCTCCGGCAGTGTCGCATCCAAAAACGGATTTTTTGCAATGTACTCCCATTTTTTCGCCTGATTGAAAGCACATCGCAGAACCTTGTGGATGTCATGAATGGTTGAGGGGCTGATATGCTCCCGCTTTGGTTTGCCCATATTGGTTGCCGGCTCTGCTTCGTTCAGCAGGAAATGATAAAAGTCATCGACGGTCTTGGTGCGGATGCTGCGAAGTTTTTTGTCGCCCCAATAGGGATGGACATAATTTTCGAGCAAGCCGACATTTCCGTCATAGGTTGATGCCACCCACTTTTTCTCACCGTATTTTTCGATGAACTCATACAAGAACTCGCTTACGGTAATATCATTGTGATCCACATGGGTGTTCTGTTCTTTCTCATATTCAATCGTTGCTTTGCGGGATTTGGCTGCCGAATAGCTCAGCCCCGATTCCCATACCTGATGACGATTTGAACCCTCGCCCTCATAATAAACGACAGAATATGTTTTACCTCTCTTTACGATTGAAGCCATATCAAATACCTCCGTTATCAGTGATATTGTCAAGCCACTCATCGAAAGAGAGTTTTGAAATTCTTATGGTTCTGCCGATACGGACGATTTTGAACTCTCCCGAATTGCACAGTTCATATGCTTTTCTGCGCCCGATATTCAGTATGGAGCGTATCTCATCGACAGAGTATGTCCGCTTTCCGACAGAGTGTTTCGGTACAATCTGTTCCAACCACATAACTCCTTTCTCACAAGCGACTCGATTGTACCTGCTTGTCCTGTAAGACAAGAAGATTATATCACCCGAAAGGCGGAGCGTCACTTGTGCAAATTCAGTTTTTCCCGATAAAACATCTGCTATTTGCGGACAATCTCATAATCCAGCCCTTTTCGGCTGTTGCAGTAGGTGCAGGTGTCTTTTGCCGTTTGGTGCGGGTCGATCCTGCGCAAATAATAAGCACCCGTGCCGTAGAAATTATCGGCGCAGGTGCTGCAAAGGCAGAGGATCAGTTTTTTCGGGACGCTTTCGATCAGACCGATGCTGACCGCCAGCGCATGGTTGATGCCGCAAATGTGCTTTTCGGACAAATGCCCGATGAAGTTGCCCAAGCGGCGCTTATCGACGGTTCGCAACTGTTCCAGCAGGACGATAGAGGGCAGCTCCAAGCCGTCCTCGGCGTCGATGTAGTAGTGGGTGGGAAGTTTGGCTTTCACGCCGGTTTTGCTCGTAATGGAAGCGATAATGACCGTTGGGCTGTGTTTGTTCCCGACATTGTTCTGGATGATCACGACGGGGCGGTAGCCCTCCTGCTCAGAGCCGATGCCACAGCCCAGATCGGCGTAATACATATCGCCGCGCAAATATGTGTGGTTCATTCTGTGATGACCTCCTTTGTGTATTTAAGCGTTTCCGCCTATGTAGAGGTCAAGCGGCAGAACAGAATTGAGGTCGGTGAGAGATAAAACATTCTCTGTTTCGTCAGACCCGTTCCGCCGCTTGACCGTAGTATTTTGAAGAAAATCTATTTGTCCTCGACGCCCCGATTTTCTATTGGGAAGTCATCAAGCGGCCGATGGCTGTCGGCTCCACGGGGATTTCACCCTCACGAGGTTCTCTCGCAACCGCCCCCATTGCCTGCGACGGCTTCACGGTCGAAATGCCGCTTATCACGCTCGGACTGTGGCTGGACGGGAGTATCGTTAGCCCTATTGCCTGTCGTCGCCGGGGCGGGAGCCACCCGCCCGTGATAGCCGACTGTGTATCGCTCCCCGCAGTGCGGATCGTGGCGCAGCCGCTAATGTGGCTCATGCTTTCGCAATGGCAATAGGAATGTGCTTGATGAATGGGTATTCGGTTGTCAAAGATCACCCCTGCTTGCCGAAAAGGAAAACAGGCAGAGAGTTTTCGTGCCTCTCCACCTGTTTCCTCACTTAAAGGCTATTTTTCAACCGCCTATTTCAAAAAATTTTTCAATCTTTTTTCGGCGGCCGCAACCGATTTTGCAACGGCCTGAAAAGTGCATCCCTCCATTTCTGCGATCTGCTCATAGGTCAGGCCTTGAAAGTAGTAGAGGATCAGCCTCCGTTTTTGTATTTCGGGCAGTTCGGAGATCGCCCTATGTAACTGCGCATATTCTATGCTCTGCAAGGTACTTTCTTCGACCGTCGCCGGGCGATGCACGGCTCGGTCATACAACGATGCCTCCGTGAGCTCCGACTGCTCATAGTGGCGATCCACCTCGTTCAGATAGGAGAGATCGTCCAACTCAAAGGAATCGAACAGTGTAAATACGGCAGCACTGATCTCAAAATGATGTCGATTGCCTTGCCCGTCTGAAAAGGTCAGCCAGTGGCGGCCGTCCTCGGTCGTGCAGATGGTATAGGGATTATATTTGTCCTTTCTTCGTTTCGGATGGTTTCCATCCATAGCATTATCCTCCGTTTCGATTTGAATTTGGGAAATTCAAATCGGACGGAGGGCTGCGGCAGCCTACGCTGCCACACAAAAGGCGCAGATATAGCAAAACGCACCTGCAAAGCAGCAGAAGCCGCAATGCAAGTGCGTTTAATTCATTATTGTAATGACATAGCCGTTCAGCATCAAGGGATGAGCAGAAATCAAGTTGAATAATTGATGCAAGCGATGGATCAAGCACCTGATGTTTTTGCCATGCTTTCAGGATAATCCTCATTGTCCGGCCACAACAGCGAAAGCATCTTTCAAATCGGCATCATGTTTTTGATATACACCGCAAGGTGACAATCATTTTATGGATTTCCGCAGCCATATCATTGAAGGTATAAAACATCAAGTCACCAAAATGGGCTCTAAACTGCAAGCGAATCTTTTGGTATATGGCACTGTCGGTCATTTTCCTTGTGCAAATAGGTGATGCAACGGATCAGTGAATCAACTTACCGTCTTTCATCTTTAGTAGCACATCGGCTACTTCTGCTACTGCGGGATCGTGGGTGACAATGATAACACAGCGATTTCCCTCATGGGCCAGCCCTTGCAGAATACCAACAATGTTTCGGCTGTTTTCACTGTCCAAATTGCCGGTAGGTTCGTCTGCCAGAATAAGCTCACTGCCTGAGGTTAGCGCGCGGGCGATAGCCACTCGCTGCTGCTCTCCTCCGGAGAGCATATTGGGAAACCGCTTGAACTGATCCTCCTTCAACCCAACTTGCAGAAGTTTTTCTGCTGCGAGCTCATCCGCTTTTTTCTTTGGCATTTTGCGGACATACAGGGGATAGGCGGCGTTCTCCAACACGGTCAGGTGTTGAAACAAGTTGAAATTCTGGTAAATCACGGACACATGGTTCAGCCGGTAAGAATCACGGTTCATTTTCGCCGTGGATTCTCCGTCTAATTCGATCGTGCCGGAGGTCGGCACATCCAGTCCTGCAAGCAACGATAGAAATGTAGTCTTCCCGCTGCCGGAAGGCCCTACAATGGCATAAACATGCCCCTGTTGAAAAGTGCAACTGACACCATTCACAGCCCTTACTGTCTGGACTGCATTTCTATATTCGTATGTAACTTGTTTGGAAGTCAGGATATTCATATTCAATCCTCCACCTTCATGAGATTCATAACATTTATGCTTGTGATCCGAAGTGCTGCAACCGCGGAACCGAGTAAAGAAATACCTGTCATCAGCGCAGCATGGAGCAATGCACTTGTCTGTATTTCGCCTTCCAGAAGAATACCGCCCGCTATACCAAAAAGTGCACCTGTAAAAGCGAGAATAGAGAGTTCTCCCATGACTAATCCAAAAATTTTACATTGTTTCATGCCGAGACAGCGCATGACAGCAAATTCTTTTGTCCTGCCGCGAGTTGCCAGAAAACTTGCGAAAAAGCCGATGCCGCCACATACAATGATCAAAACCGGCAGCAACAGACGCAGCATGGAAAGGTTCGCCTGAATCTCCTCTATATTTTTCTGATAGGTCTCATCGTGAACTAAAACGCCAAAAGTAAGACCATCCATTTGATTGCTGAGGTCGGGGCGAACAAACCACTCGTAAATGTACGATTTGCTTTCTTCCAGCTTTTGATTGTTTCGGATATCGAAAGAACAACTGTCCGTCAGAAAAGCAACGGAAACGCCTTCACTCCATGACATGAAATAGGGACAATATATTTCATTGCTCGGGCCGTTTGCGACAGTCCCTATGATTCGCAATCGTGCGGATTCGCCCATATCGGCAGCAACGGTAATATATTCGCCATCGGTGAACATGTCAGATGAAATCAGACATACTTGTTCTTGCCCACGCAGATCTTCTTCCTCCCAGCCTTCAAAAAATCGGACATAGACACCTTCTGCCTGAGAAAGAGCGGGATCGGAATCGATCGAGAGGATCCGGCTGAGTGTTGCACCTTCTGGTTTCTCCAATGACATTTTCGCTTTTGCCCGCACGTTTTTTACATAATCATCCAAATAGCATTCCCGCAACCGTCGTTTCCCCTCCAACATCTCTACAAAAGCGGAAAGCATCTGTAGGTTGCCGGAATCAGTGCCTTTTGCATTTGTTACGGTGCAGGAAATCGTGGTGTTCTCAATTGTGCTGCTTAAAGCGTTCTCCTGACGGATAGTTAAATTCTGCAAGATCATTGCAGAAAGAGCACTTGCGGCAGTAACTGCAATAAGGAGCAGACTTGATGTCCATCGGCGGAGCATGGCAGTCAGTGTTACACTTTCAAGAGCGTGACCGTTTTTTTGAGACATAGACAATTATGCTCCTTTCAAGGCAAGCCTTATTTTGCTTTCATCAGCTTGCGGTTCGCAAAGATCGCCGTGCTGATCATAGTAGAAACCATGAGAAATACAAATGCAGTAACAGCAGAAACCGCCATTGCCTCCGGTCGGAGCGTAAGAGCGCTCGAAAGCAGATTCCGTGTAACAACATCAAATAGTGCAATTGCAGCACATGTGCCAAACAAGACTGCAAGGGTTTCCAAAGGAATAAGTGCCATGATGATTTCCCGGAATACTGCCTTGGATGACCTGCCCAAGAGGCGAACACCACGGATCGTCAAGTTCATTCTGCGGAAATTCAGAAACAAAAACAGTGCGGAAGTAAGCAGGAATACTCCGATGCCGACCATCATCAGGCGCATGGCATTGGTTTCAAGTGCATCCAGTGATTCCTGCATAGAAGAAAAGTCCTGATCGAAATAGAGAAATTGTCCAGCGAGGTTCTGCTGCTCCATGTACTTTTCAAATTCTTTTGCAGAGCCATTTTTCAGGACAAAAGTGTTCAGTAAGGAATTTGCCCGTGTTTCATAATTCTGCGCATTAGGAACAGATGCTTTGGGAACCAAAATCGTGTCCGCATTAAGCTGATATGCGCCAAATGCGAATCGAGCGCCAGTATAAATGCCAATAACGGTATAATTTTTGCATACACCGATCGCATCATCGAGAGACATATAGTATCGTTGACGATAAGGGCCCGGATCTTCCGCCGCAAGCATAGAATTCGCCGTCGCACCGTTGTTGTATTCCCCAAATCCAGAATCATAGTAGTCAAGCTGAATCATATCTCCCAGCCGGAGGCCGTTTTGTTCAGCATAGGCTGCACTGATGACACACACATCATCACCGTTTGTGTACTCTTCGCCTGTAAAAAAGCGCCCGGATAACAAAGCCTCATCACCGGTATTAAAAGAATACATACTCTCTGCTCGATCGGTCAGTATCACGGCCGCAGACTCATAGTTAAGCTGACAAAGCGGTACAATATCTTCCCGCCAAGTCGAAGCTGCATCGCTGTTTAGATAATCTGTCACCGACCCTGTATATTCACAGACCCAAGGAAGTTGTCCTGCCGCAGGGAAATGGTAGTCCAGCCCATTATAACTACCAAGTTCAAGACTGCTGGGCTCACCATAGAAATTGCTGTTGATCTCAGGGAACGGAACAATGTAGCGATTCTCATTTTTTACCTGATCATGCCCATCGGCGGACCGAACGACACGATGATCTTGGTATTGGCCGAACACAAGATAGGTTTTACCTTTTTCAAACGGTGCTGCTCCATTCGATTCGCGTACATCGCTGTAGATATGTACCGAATCAGGTCTGGGGAACGTATTATATGCGTCTGACAAGCAGACGATTTCCTCAACGCTGAATGTTGCATCATACAGAAACATACCTTCCGTTGGCTGCTCCCGGATGCCGCTGCAGCGCAGTGCAAATACAGCAAGAGAATAACATTCTCCATCAAATGCAGTATTATATTCAGATGGGTCGATGCTGCTGGAAGAGAGGGATCTACTGCCCGCTATATGAGCAGAAAGCAGGCAGCGACGGTCAACCATGGTGATTTGGGGAGCCTCCTGCGCTGCGTTGTCTGCAAATACACGATTCTGCAATGCGGTGGCGATCTCCTCTGGTGACAGGTTGCTTAGATCAGGCTCTATCGGGATTGCAATCGTTGTGTAACCATTTGAAATCTCACTTTTCTGTGTTTTGGCGCTTTCCCACGCGGAATAACCGATGCAGGATAGCAGAACAGAGAAACTGAGCAGTAATACCAGCAATGTGGTAAAGAGCGGCCTTCTTGTTGCCTGCTTGAGGAAAATATTCATAATTCGTTTTGCCTCCTTGGGATATAGTCGTTCGGCACATATCGTGTAATCGTCCGTTTCATACATTTTACTCTTGAGTGTATGACGATTCAATCGGTCACGCACGAAACGACAGTTTTGATGCGGTTTTGGTCATGCTTCCTATGGCACATTCGGGGGTGGTGCTTGCAAAAAACACAAAATATGCTATAATGATTTTACTTATATAAAGTGCAAGGGTACTATTATGCGTGTGATTTTTTGCGATGACGATTCGATTATTCTTGAGCAACTGCATTTATATGTATCGGAGTATTTTGAGCAACTGGGCGGAATGATACCGGAATTTGCCTGCTATTCCAGCGGAGATGCTCTGTTAAATGCTAAAGCTCGTGCGGATATCGCATTTTTAGATGTTGAAATGCCCGGCGTTAGCGGGATCCATGTTGGTGCAAAGCTGAAAGAATTGAATCCAAATATAAAGATATTCATCGTGACCTCTTATCCGGATTATTTGGACGAAGCCATGAGATTTCAGGTGTTTCGGTATTTGTCAAAACCAATCGATAAAAATCGGTTGTTTCGCAATCTGAAAGATGCAGTTTACCAGTACAATATGGAAAGCCGCGAGTTCCCCATTGTAACGAATGAAGGAGTATTTGTTCGTCGTGCGGAAGAGATCATTTGCGTTGAAGCGACACAGAGAAAAGTTTTAGTTCATACGATAGATGGAGTTCTGCAAAGTACACAGAATATGGAGTATTGGCGGCAAACTCTGACCTTGCCATGCTTTTATATGACGCACCGGAGCTATATCGTCAATCTGCACTTTGTCAATTCTATTCACAAAGATACGATCCTGCTGAAATATCGGGGCAGGGAGATGACCGCTTACTTAACAAGGAGAAGGTATACTGCATTCAAGGACACCTATTTGTGGTATATGGAAAGCGTGAAATGATGGCTGAATATATTTGCTATGGTGTGTTATATATTGCAGAAGCAACCATTGCGTGGCTGTATTTTGACGCTCTGTTTTGTAGAAAATCATCTGGCCTTAAAATCGGCATTACATTTACGGTTGCCTATCTTCTTTTATTTGGCATTACATGGTTTAACAGCGTCGTTTTGAATGGCGCAGCATTTTTCCTTTCTAATTTACTGCTGCTATGGATGAATTACGAATGCAAGCTAAGATCTGCCATATTGCATTCTGCTTTTCTGACCTCGATCATGGCTATTACAGAAATTATCGCAGCATGGATCATCAGCTTGTTTGGTTTCCGTTTTGGTGCCTATGCAGATAGTTTAGCCATCATGATCGTCATGGCTGTGATTAGCAAAATGCTTTATTTTTCGATAACGGTCATTGCTGCAAAGCTTTGGGCTCCGAACAGACAGGCTCAGGAAGAACCTGCGTTTATGGGATTGCTTTGCATATTACCGATCTTTTCTGTCATCGTCTCGGCAGTAGTGGTATATATCGGGATACGCACGGAGATGACGAAGCCGGTAGAACTTCTCATGATAATCATTGTATTGACATTGTTGATCGTCAATCTGATTTTTATGGTCATATACAACCATTTGCAGCGAATGCACGCCGAACAACTGGCTATGAATTTGAGTATTCAAAAAGAAGAAGCAGATGCTGCATATTATCAGGATCTGCAAAAGCAGTCCGAAAACCAACGCATTCTCATACACGATATCAAAAGACATCTAAATACTATTCACGGCTTGGCAAACGACTTCAACGTTCCGGGGATATCCGAGTATATTACAAAACTTGTGGATGATGTACTGCCTGATCAGCAGGTAAAATTATGTTCTGACCCCATACTTAATTTCATGCTGCAGCAATTTCGGGATAAATGTAAAAGCCAAAAAATAACCCTTCAATGTGATATCCGGGATAATTGTCTTTCGTTTATGGATGCCCCAAGTATTACGACCTTTTACGGTAACCTGCTGACGAATGCGTTCGAGGCGGCGAGCTCCTCTACAGAACGGACGATAGAGCTATCCGTAAAGAAAAATGAGGATCAACAGGTTGTGATCGTTTCAGTTGTCAATTCTTGCGATACACCGCCGGTGCCGGATCATGAGGGCTTGTTTCGAACGAAAAAGCGCAATCCCGGAATTCATGGTGTTGGTCTGAAGAGCATTGGGCGTATAGTAGCCCGATATCACGGCGTTGCAACGATGCGTTTTGATCCCGAAAGTAAGAAATTTTATCATATCATTCAATTCCCCATGCAAGAAGAGCGGAAAAATCGTAGCTGAATACATCTGTTGTTTGAATCATCATATGTAAAAAGAGCAAGTGGTATAGATCAAATATGCCATTTGCTCCTTTTTATAGGCCTAATTAAAAGGCTGGTATTCCATACCCAAGGATCTCATAATGCCCCACGGGGTATTGGTTCTGTCGGCAGCTATCGCCGGAATTGCCCTCGATGGTGTAGACAATGCCGTTTTCGCATTTCTCCACGATACCGACATGATCGGATTGCCCATCCTGCGGGCCGGAACTGCCTTTGTTGTCCCAATCGAAGAAAATGATCTGACCAGCGGACGGTTTAAAGCTGCCGTCCTGCCATTGCCCACGGTCTTTGAACCACTGGACACCGTTGACGCAGCCTGCGAACTTCGGAATAACGCCGCTGTCGATATAGCCACACTCATTGGCACACCAGCTTACAAAGCAGGCGCACCATTCTACACGCCCGTCAAAGCCGTACCACGACCAATAGGGCTGACCGCCCACATTGCCAACCTGCGACAGTGCTACCGTAACGATGGCGTCGTCCCCGGAGTAGATGCCATAGAGGACAGCAGACCACATACTGCGGTTTTCCTCGGCAAGCAGTTCGGAAAGCTGCTTCCGCTGATCGGCGGTAAAGTTGAAATGGTCTGCCATTTCCTCGGCTGTCTTGTGATTGACCGTAATATAAAGGTAGGTGCGCGTGACCGTTGTGGTGGTTTCCACGATGTTCCCGTGGCCGTCGTCGGTTTCGGTGATGACTTCCTCGGTTTTGCTCTCGGTGCGGGAAGATAGCTCGTTCATCCGCCAAAAAATATCTTTGAGGATGGCTTTCTTGGCATCGTCCACCGTAGCGACCTCCTGCGGATCATCGGGATCGGTGGTGGTTTTCACGGCATACACCGCCAGCACCTCCGGCCAGACCGCACGGGAGCCGGACATTTCCAGCTCGTCGTAGGTGATGTTCGCCCTTGTGGTGTCAATCTGCGATTGATAGTCGGCGTTGATCTCCTGCACGGCCTGCCGCATGGTCTGTCCCGTGCCGCTGTCCTCGCCGGAGAAGAAGATGCCGAAACAAGAGCCGACGATCAGCCCGATCAGGCAGACTACGATGATGACGGTGACAGAGACCCATCCACCGGCGGCGATAGCTGCGGCCAAGGCCTTCGCTTTGGCAATTACGGCTTTAACAGCGGTAGTAGTAGCCTTGACAGCCGTCTTCCTTGTGGAACTAGCAAACGCCTGCCTACTGCGGCTATTTGCTTTGATGGTGTTATGCACCGGCTTCTTTGGTAAATCCGCCTTTCTCAGCTGAAAGTGCTCTTTTGCCTTGGAGATGTTTTGCTTGGTGACCTTTACACCCTTGCGGCCGGCCTTATCCAGCCCATGAACAGC
>OHOI01000731.1_pt1 | contig 15414 bp, 12 predicted proteins | sample 1569781 | NCBI WGS metagenome assembly OHOI01 (sample SAMEA3879587, study PRJEB24766) | human gut metagenome | biome: human-associated habitat; feature: feces | place: USA | collected 1985/1987 | reverse complement strand
ACAGGGAGGAGGGACATATGGCTAATATTGAGGACTATCTTTTATGGCGTGGTGATTTGACTTTTGAGCAGGATGAATTTAATCTTGTTGATAACCTGATTCTTGCAGAGCTTGCATATGTTGATTTTAAAGACATAATTCCGGCTGCTGGCAGCGGTGAAAAAATAACACTTAAACAGGCATGTGATGATTTTTTTGAACTGCATGATGAAGAAGAATTAAAACTTGTGAAATCATTTATATGGTATGCTCCGTTTTTTATGAAAAAAATGGCACATACAAAAAGATTTGCAGATATGCTGCTTGGCAATTATGCACTTCACAATAATGAGGAAAAACAGGTACAGTTCGGTGCGTTTACGGCAGAACCCGGAGACGGCTCGATATATGTTTCGTTTATGGGGACAGATGATTCGCTTATCGGATGGAAAGAAGATTTTAACATGAGTTTCATCCGGCCTATACCGTCACAGCTTGAAGCAGCGGAATATGTCAATGAGACGATAAAGTATTCAAGACGCAAAATAAGACTCGGAGGTCATTCAAAAGGTGGAAATCTTGCGATATATGCAGCAGTGAAAGCAAAGCCGTCACTGAAAAGAAGAATTATAGCTGTATACAATAATGACGGACCGGGTTTTGACCGTGAAATGATAGAGAGTGAAGAATACAGGCAGATGTTACCAAAGATTAAGACAATAGTACCTGAACATTCTGTGGTTGGCATGCTTTTGGAACATGAAGAGAAGTATATGATAGTAAAAAGTTCCCAGACAGGAATAATGCAGCATGATGCAATGTCGTGGCAGGTATGTGGTAACAGATTTGAGACAGTAAAGAGTGTGGACAGGACGAGCAGAATGCTTAATGAAGCGTTGAGTAACTGGATTAATGGGCTTTCACGTACGCAGAGAAGTGAATTTGTAGAGACACTTTTTGCAATTATAACGTCGAGCGGTGCAGTTAATCTGTCCGATTTGTCGGCAGACAGGTTCAATTTTGCAGGTTCAGCATTAAAGATGTATAGCTCGCTTGACAGAGAAACAAAGATTATGCTTAGAAGAATGTTAAAATCATTGACAGGAGAGTTTGACAAAGCGAGGAAGATGATTAATAATAAATTCAAATAATTAATGAGAAAAAATTTCAATAATTTATTCTCAAATAAAAATTAATGATTTGGAGAAAAAGCATGACATTAGATGAACTTCAGGTTGGCAAGGACGCAGTTATACAGAGCGTTGGCGGAGAAGGAGCATTACGACGCCATTTTCTTGATATGGGGCTTATACCGGGAACGGAAGTCACTCTTATGAAGGTTGCACCTATGGGTGACCCTGTCGAGTTAAGAATAAGAGGATATGAGCTTACGTTAAGAAAAGCTGATGCAGCAAGAATTGAGATACAGGATATACATGACAGTGATTATGTTGAGAGACAGCATAAGCATGAGAAGGATATTCCACATCCGCAGGTAGGCGAGATGGGAATATATCATGTAAGAAAGTCGGGCGATGAACTAAAAGAGAGAGAGCCTCTTACATTCGGTCTTATCGGCAACCAGAATTGCGGAAAAACGACACTTTTCAACCAGCTTACAGGTTCCAACCAGCACGTAGGCAATTTCCCAGGTGTTACAGTTGACAGAAAAGATGGAACGATAAGAAACCATCCGGAGGCTTCTGTTACAGATTTACCGGGTATTTATTCGCTTTCACCTTATACGAGTGAAGAGATTGTTACAAGAGATTTTCTTTTGAAAAATCATCCTCGTGGAATTATCAACATTGTTGATGCAACTAATATAGAGAGAAACCTTTATCTGACAATGCAGCTTATAGAGATGGATATTCCTATGGTGCTTGCACTTAATATGATGGATGAAGTAAGAGAAAATGGTGGAACAATAAGAATTAATGAACTTGAAAATACGCTTGGTATTCCGGTTGTACCGATTTCAGCAGCAAAAAATGAGGGTATAAACGAGCTTATAGAGCATGCGGTACATGTTGCAAGATATGATGAATGTCCCGGAAGGCTTGATTTTTGTGATGCTAATGCAGAAAATGGTCTTGCAGCTGTACATCGTGGAATACATGCAGTGGTACATCTTATAGAAGACCATGCTGCAAAGGCAAAAATTCCTGTAAGATTCGCAGCCACAAAGCTTATGGAAGGCGATAAGCTGATAATGACCCAGCTCGCACTTGATGAAAATGAAAAAGAACTTCTGGAGCATATCATTTCAGAGATGGAAAATGAGTGTGGCAAAGACCGTGAGGCGGCACTTGCTGATATGCGTTTTAACTTTATAGAGAAAGTCTGCTCAAGTACAGTTGTAAAGCCTGTGGAGAGCAAGGCACATGCAAGAAGTGTAAAAATTGACCGTTTTCTTACAGGAAAGTATACTGCACTTCCGGCTTTTGCAGGAATTATGGCACTTGTTTTCTGGCTTACATTCGGTGTTATAGGTGCCGGACTTTCAGATCTGCTAAGCATGGCAATCGACTGGTTCACAGGCGTATGTGATGCCGGACTTACAGCATTTGGAATCAATCCGGTAGTACATTCACTTGTGATTGATGGTATATTTGCAGGTGTGGGAAGTGTTCTGTCATTCCTGCCTGTAATAGTTGTGTTGTTCTTCTTTTTGTCAATTCTTGAAGACAGCGGATATATGGCGAGAATCGCATTCGTTATGGACAAGCTGCTTAGAAAAATAGGCCTCTCAGGCAGAAGTTTTGTTCCTATGCTTATAGGCTTCGGCTGTTCGGTTCCTGCGATAATGTCAACAAGAACACTTGCATCAGAACGTGACAGAAAGATGACCATTCTTCTCACACCGTTTATGAGCTGTTCGGCAAAGCTTCCGATATATGCATTGTTTACATACGCATTTTTTCCAAAATATAAAGTGCTTGTTATGATTGGATTGTATTTTACGGGAATAATTACAGGTATCCTGTATGCACTTATTTTGAAAAAAACAGCATTTAAAGGTGAGCCGGTTCCTTTTGTAATGGAACTTCCAAATTACAGGCTTCCCAGCCCTAAAAGTGTAATGCAGCTTATATGGGAAAAAGCAAAAGATTTTATAACAAAAGCATTTACAATAATATTCCTTGCAACTATTGTTATATGGTTCTTACAGACATTTGATGTAAGGCTTAATGTTGTGACAGATTCAAAAGACAGCCTTCTTGCACTTATTGGCGGATTAATTGCACCTGTTTTCGCACCGCTCGGATTTAATGACTGGAGAATTTCTACAGCACTTATTACGGGATTTACAGCTAAAGAGAGCGTTGTCAGCACTCTTACAGTGCTTCTTGGAGGAGACACAGCACTTCTTGGAACAATGTTTTCAACAAAGACAGCACTTGTATTTCTTGTGTTTACATTGCTCTACACACCATGTGTTGCAGCTATTGCTTCAGTAAGAAGAGAAATGGGCACAAAAAAAGCAGCGTTTATGGTTGCGGCAATTCAATGTTTAATTGCATGGAGTGTTGCATTTTTAGTGCATTTAGTGTTAAAGTTAATATAAATAATTTTACTGCATGATAAACATTTAATAAATGTCTGAAAAGGAGAAATCATGGCTGGTATGTCAAATATAATAAGTGGTGCAATCCTTCTTGTAATCGTTATAGGAATCTATGTTGCAGTCACTTATATGAGAAATAAAAAAATTGGCGGTAACGGCGGATGTGATGGCAATTGCTCAGCCTGTACCATGCATCATGGCAATGAATGTGATGACAAAAAAGCGGGAGAATAGATTGTATGCTTAATATTTACAGGACTGATGAGCGTGTTTTAAATAAACTTACTGATTTTCGTGACGGTGTATGGGTCCAGATGGTTGACCCGACGAGTAACGAATTGTCAAGAGTAGCAGAGCAATATGAAATAGAACTTGATGATCTTGCGACTGCAATGGATGATGAAGAAAGTTCACGTATCAGTCTTGAAGATGGTTACACTTTGATTCTTGTTGATATTCCTTCTCCGGAAGTAAGACATGAGAAAAAGATGTATACAACAATCCCGCTTGGCATAATCCTGAAGCAGAATGCGATTATAACAGTATGTCGTGAGAATACGCCTGTTGTTGACTATTTTATATTAAATAAAATGAAGGATTTCAGCACAAAGAAGAAGATGCGTTTCATATATCAGATTCTTCTGCGTTCTGCGACTATGTATCAGGCATATCTTAGAGGAATAGACAAAAAAAGAATCGAGATAGAAGAACGTGCCGGTGAAAATACAAAAGACGGCGATATAATAGAACTTCACGAACTTGAATCAACTCTTGTATACTTTGCAACATCATTACGGTCTAACAGCATAGTCCTTGAAAGATTGAGAAGATATAAAAGAATAGAGCAATATCCTGAAGATATGGAGCTTCTTGAAGATGCAATGGTCGAATTCCAGCAGGCTATCGAGATGACAACTATTTACAGGGATATTATTGACGGTACAAGAGAACTTCTTGCATCGGTTATGGATAACAGACTGAATACAGTAATGAAATATCTTACATCTATAACACTTGTAACAACAATTCCCACAATTATATCGGGAATATATGGTATGAATCTTGATGAGAGATGGGTTCCGTTTGCGAAAGTGCCATTCGGATTTGAGATAGTATGTGGCATAATTGTAATTATATGTGTTATAACACTTTGGATACTTCACAAAAAGAAGATGTTATAGATTGTGAAATGTATGTTATGATATATTTGTAAAAGATATTATTATTTTGGAGGCGTAAAGTGAAATCAATACTTGTTATAGGTGTTGGAAGATTTGGACATCACCTTGTGAACAGACTTATAGAGTTAGATAATAAAGTTATGGTTGTAGATAAGGAAGAGGACAGCATAAGAGACATGTTTCCGCTTGTTACGACAGCGAGAGTCGGCGACTGTACCAATCCTGATGTTTTAAAGTCAGTAGGTCTTGTAAATTTTGACCTTGTTATAGTTTGCATTGCACAGGATTTCCAGAGCAGCCTTGAAGTGACAAGCCTTGTAAAGGAGATGGGTGCAAAATATGTCATAAGCATGGCATGTCGCGATATTCAGGCAAAGTTTTTATTAAAAAACGGTGCGGATGAGGTTATCTATCCTGACAGGGATGTTGCTGTTAATCTTGCGGAGCGTTGTACGGCACATAATGTATATGACTACATATCGATTTCAGATGAGTATTCAATATATGAAATTCCCATAGTTCCGTCATGGATTGGAAAAAGCCTCAAAGAGATAGATGTGCGTGCTGTATATAATGTAAATGTTATTGCGATTATACAGAGTGACGGCAATGTCATGGTCATGCCTAAGGTTGACTATGCCTTACAGGAAGCAGACCATGTAAAGATAATAGGAAGCAAAGAAGATGTTGCGAAGCTTCTTAAAGAAATTCCGGAAAAAGAATGATTTTAATGTTAATCAAGAAAAAAATAAGCAGGTATTTAAGTTTGCCGGGAAACAATTCCATAAGACTTAAATACCTGCTTTGCTTTATTTGTAAATTTCCTGCCAGCGTGAAACCATCTCCATTGCATCTGATTCATCAGATACCTTTGTAACAATAACCCCATCAAGATAAATTTCGTATACTGGAAACTTCTTTGCCGTGTTTCCGTGTGATACCTCTACTTTGCTCATTTTCACGCGTTCCATGTAAAAACCTCCTCATAATAATGATAAATTCACGCTCTGATCAAATCATAAATAGTGTAAGACCAACAACATGTTGTATTATAACATAGGGCAGTTAAAAAACAAATACAATATAGTGTATTGGTACCAAAGACCCAGATTGCAAAAGTTAATATATTTATGTGTGAATATACCCAAAAAATCATGTCATATTTTGTAGAATTTGTTTAAATTGAATAAATAAACTTGCAAAGACAGGACTAAAATCATATAATAAAAATTGTAATTGTGCGGGATGACGGCAGCACACCGTCGAAATTTTACAATCAGGAAGGGAATATTGTCATGGCTGATAATCAAAGTGGAGATTTTGACATTAGTGTCGAAAATCATGAGGGCAGCAGGCTTGAAAGAAGACTGGCATCATTTGATGATAAATATAATATTTTTGTCTCTAACAAAAGCTTTACAAGTTATCTTGGGAGTGAAGAACTGAGAAGCTTTAAGATTACGGATTATATTCATCCGGATGATGTTGAATCATTTAAGAAGTTTGTTGAAGATAAGTCTTTTACGGGGGGCGAAGAAGTTTTCCGTCTGAAAAAGAAAAATAATGGGTGGCATTACAATGTTGTGAGAATCCATACAGAAAAAGGTATGGTTGAGAACAGACGCAATATAGGTGTTGAGATAATTGATATAAATGAATCTGTTGGTGATTATGAAACCGCAATGGACAGCCTTTCAAGAGTAAGGCTTCTTATGAGTCTCACTGATGAATTTGCATTTATATATGACAAAGCGACTAATATGTTTAAGATGTTCAAGTATGACAGATTTAACAGAATTATTCTTTATGATATGGATATAGACCAGTGGAAGAGAGAAATGCTTTCAAAGAGTTATGTAAAATATGATGAGAAAGCTATGCTCGATACACTTGTGCTTAATATGAAAACATATGCTGACAGTTTTTCGATAAAGATGAATTGTGCAATAAGAACGCAGAGTGATATATTTGAAGCTGTCAGATTCATTGGAACTGTACATAATGAGAGCAGCGGCAATAAAATTATAGTCGGAAGAGTTGTATCAGATGAGTCGGTCGGACATGCCAGCACTGCTATGGAGATAATGAATGAACTCCAGTATGATTCGCTTACAGGTGTATATAATAAAAAGACAATCACAGAGTATGCCAAGAAGAGGATATCTGAAGAAAAAGAGAAGAGGATTGTAATAGCAATTCTTGATGTTGACCACTTTAAATCGGTCAATGATACATTTGGCCATCTTTATGGTGATAAAGTGCTTGCAAGAGTTGGCGGCAGATTAAAGGAGATTGTTGGCGAGGATGGTGTGATAGGCAGAATCGGCGGCGATGAATTTATGATTGTATTTAATGGACTTGATGATGACCAGGTACTCCGCGGTATGCTAAGAGCGATAAGAACGCAGATTAAGTGGGAGTTTGCAGAAGATTTCGAGAATCTTTCCATTACATGTTCCATTGGTGCTTCCATATTCCCTGTCAACGGCAGAGACTATGAAGATTTATTCAAAAAAGCGGACTGCTGTCTTTATATAGCAAAAGAAAAGGGCAGAGACAGATATGTATTTTTCAGGGATGAGATGCACAGAGCGTCATATGAGGCTATGCTTAACCAGAACCAGCTTAATGCAATGAAAAATCCAAGAGAGATAAGAGAATTAAAAAATGTCGCCTCATTTATGGAAAATGCAATGACTGACAGCCGTAAGGCAATCCTTGATGCCATGAGACATATGAAAGATACATTTGGAATAGATAATATTAATATTTATTATGGTGAAGGCATGAAAAAAGTATATTCATTTGGCTCCGATATTCCGGAAGCAAAAGATGCAATGTATGTATTTTCAGAAGAATTTCAGAAACTTATGGGCGAGAATGAAAGATTCATGCAGATAGGTTTTGCTGATACATTTTCAGATATAACACCTGATTTTTGCGGACGCATGAAGGCAGAAAGAATTGCATCCACGATACAGTGTTATATCGGAGATAAGAGAAATATAAAGGGGCTTGTTACATTTAATAAATGCAGGGAGGCTTCCCAGTGGGCTAATTATGAGATTGACTGTGCGAGAATATTTGCAGCTGTATTAAGCTCTATGGCATTAAATGATATTGGGACAGATGACTGTGCTATATATTGATAGTATTGTTGACTGTATACCCTATATATTGTATAATTGACCTTGTTCATGAGATAAGATTGAACAAGGTCATTTTGCCGCAATTACAATTATTGCGGCAAAATTTTAGATAGTATAAGATTTAGCTTGATAGTAAGGAATGGGGAAAGTATGAAAATTATTAAAAGAAGCGGAACAGAAGTTACATTTGATATTGATAAGATAATGGCGGCGGTCTCAAAAGCCAATAATGAAGTGGTACATAGCGAAAGATTATCAGATGAACAGATTGAGATGATAAGCAAAAATGTTGAAGACATATGTCAGGAGATGAACCGCTCATTGAGTGTTGAAGAGATTCAGGATCTGGTTGAGAACCAGATAATGAACCTTCGTGCATTTGCAGTAGCGAGAAAGTATATAACATACCGATATAAGAGAGCCCTTGTAAGAAAGTCCAATTCAACAGATGAGCAGATTTTAAGTCTTCTTGAGTGCAATAATGAAGAAGTAAAACAGGAAAATTCCAATAAAAACCCGGTTGTAAATAGCGTACAGCGTGATTATATGGCTGGTGAAGTCAGCAAAGATATTACAACTCGTTTTCTCCTGCCCCATGACATTACAGATGCACACCGGGAAGGTATCATTCATTTTCATGATGCGGACTATTTTGCACAACATATGCACAATTGCTGTCTGGTGAACCTTGAAGATATGCTGCAGAATGGTACAGTTATCAGTGAAACAATGATTGAAAAGCCGCATAGCTTCTCCACTGCTTGCAATATCTCCACCCAGATCATTGCACAAATTGCAAGTTCACAATACGGCGGTCAGAGCATTACCCTTTCTCATCTTGCACCTTTTGTGCAAACCAGTCGTGAAAAGTTTCGCCGGGATGTTCGCCGGGAATTTGAACGCCTTGGAAAGGAAACAGATGAGGAAACCATCAATCAGATTGCGGAAATGCGGGTACGCAATGAAATCATTCAAGGCGTACAGATGATCCAGTATCAGGTAATCACACTGATGACAACCAATGGACAGGCTCCGTTTGTAACTGTCTTTATGTATCTGAATGAAGTACCGGAAGGTCAGACACGGGATGATCTGGCGCTGATTATTGAAGAAATGCTGCGACAGAGAATCCAGGGTGTCAAAAATGAAAAGGGCGTTTATATCACACCGGCATTCCCGAAACTGATCTATGTGCTTGAGGAGGACAATATCCACGAGGATTCCCCCTACTGGTATCTCACGGAGCTGGCCGCCCGCTGCACCGCCAAGCGCATGGTGCCGGACTATATCTCGGAAAAGAAGATGCTAGAACTCAAGGTGGACAAGAACGGCGAGGGCCACTGCTACACCTGCATGGGCTGCCGCAGCTTCCTGACGCCGTATGTCGACGAAAACGGCAAGCCGAAGTATTACGGCCGCTTCAACCAGGGCGTCGTGACGCTGAACCTCGTCGATGTGGCGCTGTCCTCCGGCAAGGAAATGGACAAGTTCTGGAAAATTTTCGACGAGCGGCTGGATTTGTGCTACCGCGCGCTGATGTGCCGCCACGAGCGCCTGAAGGGCACGCTGTCCGACGCAGCCCCCATCCTGTGGCAGTATGGCGCGCTGGCGCGCCTGCCGAAGGGCGAGCCCATCGACAAGCTGCTCTACAACGGCTATTCGACCATCTCGCTCGGCTATGCGGGCCTGTATGAGTGCGTGAAATATATGACGGGCAAGTCCCACACCGATCCCTCGGCGACGCCGTTTGCGCTGGATGTTATGCGCTATCTGAACGCGGCCTGCGCCAAGTGGCGCGCGGAGACGCACATCGACTTCAGCCTCTATGGCACGCCGCTGGAATCCACGACCTACAAATTTGCCAAGTGCCTGCAGAAGCGCTTTGGCATCGTCCCCGGCGTGACGGACAAGAGCTATATCACGAACTCCTATCACATCCATGTGACGGAGAAGATCAACGCCTTCGACAAGCTGGCCTTTGAGTCGCAGTTCCAGGCCCTTTCGCCCGGCGGCGCCATCAGCTATGTCGAGGTGCCGGATATGCAGAACAACATCGATGCCGTGCTCGAGGTCATGAAGTTTATCTACGACAACATCATGTATGCCGAGCTGAACACGAAGTCCGATTATTGCCAGGTCTGCGGCTACGACGGCGAGATCGAGGTGCTGGAGGACACGGACGGCAAGCTCGTCTGGACCTGCCCGAACTGCGGCAACACCGACCAGAGCAAGATGAATGTCGCCCGCCGCACCTGCGGCTACATCGGCACGCAGTTCTGGAATCAGGGCAGAACGCAGGAGATCAAGGAACGCGTGCTGCACCTGTAAGACGTGCTTCTGTGCCCAAAGTTCCAATATTCCGGGTGGGGCTGCTGTTAACGGCAGCCCCACCGATATTTCGGGAGGAAAAACCATGTTCGGCGATCTGCATATCCATATGATCCTCGACGGCGTGTATTATCGCGCTGCCATCGACGCGCAGAAGGAGCATCCGCTTGACGGCCTCGTCCGCGCGCGGCTGTCTGATTATCAGGCGCGCGGGGTCTGCCTCCTGCGTGACGGCGGGGACGCCTGGGGCGTCAGCCTGCGGGCGCGGGAGCTGGCGGGGGAATACGGCATCGATTACCGCAGTCCAGCCTTTCCCATCTACCGCCGCGGGCACTATGGGGCCTTCATCGGCCGCGGCTTCGACACGGAGGACGAATACCGCGCCCTGCTGGACGAGGCAGGGGAGAAGCGGGCGGACTTCATCAAGCTCATGATCTCCGGCCTCATCGATTTTGACCACTTCGGCGTCCTGACGGAGCCGGGGCCGGAGCCACAGGACATCCGCCGGATGATCGAGCTGGCCCACGCGGCCGGATTTGCCGTTATGGCGCATGCGAACGGCGACCGCGCCGTCATGGCTGCCCTGCAGGCGGGGGTGGACTCCATCGAGCACGGGGCCTACCTCTCTGAGAGCGTACTGCTCCGCATGGCGCAGCAGCGCACGCTGTGGGTGCCGACGCTCTCGACCATCGGGAACCTGATCGGCAGCGGGCGCTATCCCGACGCCGTGCTGAAGCGCCTGCTCGCCCAGCAGCAGGAGGCCGTCCGCTTTGTCGCCGCGCACGGCGGCCGCATCGGCCTCGGCAGCGATGCCGGGGCGTGGCATGTGATGCACGGGCAGGCCATTTCGGACGAGCTCGGGTATCTCACTGCAGCGCTCGGCCCACGCGCGGAGCCGCTTCTGCTGGAGGCCGAAGCGTACGCTTCTGTTACATTCTGCCGAAAGTGACCGTTGATTTGCCGAAATTTCTCCGATATAATAATGAAAAATGCCAAAAGGAGAGAGAACGGTATGCAATATGTGCTTTTTAATCCGCAGGCCGGAAACGGCAGCGGTGCGCAGCAGGCACGCGCTCTGGACGCGCGCTTCCCGGAGGAGACGTTTTCCTATACCGATATGACAACGATCAGCGACTATGCGGCCTGGCTCGGCACGCTCCCGGCGGATGCGTCCCTTATCATCGCGGGCGGTGACGGCACGCTGAACCGCTTCCTCAACGACACGGACGGTATGGCCCTCCCGGAGCAGCTCTATTATTTCGCCACCGGCAGCGGAAACGACTTCCTGCATGACCTTGGCCTCGAGAAGGGCGCGGACCCGGTCCCCGTGACGCAGCATCTGCGCGATCTGCCCACGGTCACGGTGAACGGAAAGCACTGGCGCTTCCTCAACGGCATCGGCTACGGCATTGACGGCTACTGCTGCGAGGTCGGCGACGCTCTGCGCGGCAAGTCCGACAAGCCCGTGAATTATACGGCCATCGCCATCAAGGGCCTGCTGTTTCACTTCCACCCGGCTAACGCCGAGGTCACGGTCGACGGCAAGACGAAGCGCTATCGCCGCGTCTGGCTCGCGCCAACGATGAACGGCCGCTTTTACGGCGGCGGCATGATGGTCACGCCGGACCAGCATCGCGGCAATGCTGAGGGCAAGGTCAGCGTGTGCGTCATGCACGGCAGCGGCAAGATCAAGACGCTGGCGGTGTTCCCGTCCATTTTCAAGGGCGGCCATGTGAAGCACACGGAAATGGTCGAGATCCTGACAGGCCATGACATCGAGGTGCGCTTTGACCGCCCCTGTGCGCTGCAGATCGACGGCGAGACCATCCGGAATGTGACGTCTTACAGCGTCCACACGGGCGTCCCTGCGCGGGTCTGACAGAAAAAAACGGCCGGAGTATGTATTCCTCCAGCCGACGGTGTGTCAAAAAAGCCTCGCAGAGTTCGCCGCCCGCAGGCGGCGAATCAAATCGGATCATTTTCTCCGGCGGCGTGTACGTCGGAGAAAATACTGCGCAGTCCGCCAGTGTGCGGATCGTCCGGCAAAGGCGGACGATCGTGCGCGCAGCGGACTGTAGTCCCTTTGTATGGAAAGCCCAAAGGGCTTTCCATACAGTTAATTGGCCGGAGCGCTCAGCGCTCCGGCCGTTTTATGTGGGTTTTACTGCTTCGTGAAGACCATGGGGAACAGATCGCCCAGCATCTCGCTGAGAGACTGCAGGTCCATCGCGTCGCCCGTGACGGACGTGAAGGTCAGCTTGCCGCCCTCGAGCGTGTAGGAAACATAGTCCTCTTCGGAGAAGTCGGCTTCCTGCTCCTCAAAATAGAGCTTGCCGTCAGCTGCCTTATAGACGCCGGACTCCTCGTCCTCTTCCAGAGAGCTCAGCAGGGACTCTTCGTCGAGCCGGCTGATCTGCTCGGCGACATAGTCCGAAACGCTGGAGCCGGTGCTCTGCTCGAAGGCAGCGTCGTAGTCCTCGCGGGACAGTCCGGATTCCTCGGCGGTCTTGTAGAGCACCGCCTCAATGGCGGAGCCGCAGCCCTGCAGATAGGTGTGCAGCGCGGTAACGGTGGCTTCCTTGTCGGCCTGCATGGAATAGGTGCCGTCTTCGCCCAGCGTCAGAGTGTAGGGAACGGGCAGGGTCAGGTCGGCCAGATCCTCTTCGGCAAGGCCGAGCTGGGTCATGGCGGAGTTCAGGGCAGGGGCCAGATCGAGATCGATCTTGTAGGTACCGGGCAGGTCGGACTTGCCGCCGCCGCAGCCGGCGAGCGCAAGGACAAGGGCCAGCGCCAGCAGGCACAGTGCGAGAGACTTTACATGTTTCATGATTTTCTTCCTTTCTTCTTTGCAAAGAATGCAAGTTGATTATAGCATAACGGGATGTGGGTGTCAATCCATCGGGCGGCCGTTCAGAACGGTTTCTGCCAGCCGGTCGCCCTCGTAGCGGAGCTTCAGCGAAAAAAACGGCGTATGCTCCCGCATAAGGCGCAGGAAAATGCGGTCCCCCTCCCACTGCGGCAGGGCGGCGAACTGTGTCTCCGGGATCCACGCCAGCTCGCCCTCGTCGCAGTCCCGCAGGGTTCCGCGGCAGGCCGAGGCGTGGAACAGGTGCATGTATTCGCCCTCCCAGCAGTCGCTGACGAAGGTCACGATGCCGCAGTAGCGGTATTTTGTCAGCTCCAGTCCCGTCTCCTCGCGGAATTCGCGGCGGACGCAGTCGTCCGGGCTTTCGTTTTCCTCGAATTTTCCACCGATGCCGATCCACTTGTCGTGATTCGGATCGTTTTTCTTTTTGTTGCGGTGCAGCAGGAGCCAACTCCCGTTCTGCTCCAGATAGCAAAGCGTGGTATTTTTCATAGCGTTCTCCCGAAAAAAGCCCCTGCAATCGCATGACGGTTGCAGGGGCCGGTTTTATTCTGCGGCGCTGGGATTGGTGGCGGGGTTTACGATGACTCGCACAGCATTGTGCAGGTTCTCTGCGACGCAGTGCGCCTGCCCCTTGGCCTGCTCGCCGTCGAGCGTCCAATCCATGTCGGCGGGGGCGTCGATCTCCAGATGGCTGGCGCTCGTGAACGTCAGCATGGGCGTGTGGTAATCCTGCGTCGTCAGGGCCAGCACGCAGTCGCTCAGCTCCATCAGGCTCTGCGGTTTGCGCACGAGCAGCAGCTCGAACACGCCGTCGTTCATGTCCACGATCTCCGGGGAGAGCGTCAGAATGCCCGCAACGGACGTGGAATTACTGATGGCGCCGAAGATATAGTCATCCTCGAGCACGGTCTCGTGGTCGAGCAGAAAGCGCACATGGCGGCTGCGGATGGACGGCAGCTCCTTGATGCCGCCGAGCACATAGGCCAGATGGCCCAGCGCATTTTTCACGCTCTGTGACGTGGCGTAGGATGCGCGGGTGAACGCGCCGAACGAGGCGACATAGGAGAAGCAGCGGCCGTTGAAGCTGCCGAGGTCCAGTGTGTGCGGCTCGCCCTCGACGATGTCGCGCGCGGCCTGCAGCAGGTTGCGCGACAGGTGCATGCTGCTGGCAAAGTCGTTCGTGCTGCCGCCGGGCAGATAGCTCAGCATCGGGCGATACTGCGGCGGAATGCGCATCACACCGTTCACCGTTTCGTTCAGCGTACCGTCGCCGCCGTGGCAGACAACAAGGTCGTATGCCGCGCCCAGCGACTCGGCAAGCTCCGTTGCCTCGCCGGGGTACGTGGTCTTATGCACGGAGATGAGATAGCCCGCTGCGGAATAGATGGCGGCCGCTTCAAACAGCGGCGCAACGGATTTGGTCTTTCCCGCGCGGGGATTGACGATAAAGAGCAGCTTTTTGTCGTCCATGGGTGCCTCCTCGTTTGCTCTTCACAGCATCAGACCGGCAAAGCACCCTGCGCCCTGTCGGTCAAAATCACCCTCTGCCAAAAAAATCAAGTTCTGTTCATCTTCATTAACAGAGAGTAAAGATTATCATAACACACGAAATGAGCGGTTGCAATTCCCGGCAAAAAATAGTAAGCTGTTTTTGGTATCTTTTTAGCAGTCACTTAACGCCTTTTGCCCAAAAAAAGGGGGAGCCCATGAAGCAGAACAAAACCTATCTTCACCTCGGCGTAACGCTGATCGTCTCGGCCTGCGCGGTGCTGATGTTTTACGACACGTTTTTCCAGTCCCGCGTGCTGCTGGACTTTTTCGACAAGCTGATGCAAGTGCTCTCGCCGGTCATTTACGGTCTGGCGTTCGCCTATCTGCTTGCGCCCATCGTGGACTTCTTCGACCGGCTCATCGAAAAGGCCGCGCCGAAGGCAAAATCCTCTGTCATTCGCGGTCTGAGTATTCTCATCACGTGGCTTTGCGTCATCGCAATGATCTACCTGATGTTCAGTATCCTCATTCCCGAGCTGGTCGACAGCGTAAAGACCCTTGCCGCCAACTTTGAGACCTACTATAAAACCGTATACAACTGGGTCACGGCGCTGATGGAAAACGAGGATCTCTTCTCCGACGAGGTGCTTTCCGACCAGGTGCTCTCCGCGCTCAACGGCTACTATGACAAGCTTGTCAAGTGGATCACGGATACCGTCATTCCGCAGGCGCAGGTCGCCATCGTCGCCGTGACGGGCGGCATCTGGAGCGTCATCATCTTCCTCAAGAATTTGCTCATCGGCATGATGATCTCGGTGTATCTGCTCGCGCGCAAGGAAAGCTTTGCCA
>OHOI01000730.1_pt1 | contig 15446 bp, 11 predicted proteins | sample 1569781 | NCBI WGS metagenome assembly OHOI01 (sample SAMEA3879587, study PRJEB24766) | human gut metagenome | biome: human-associated habitat; feature: feces | place: USA | collected 1985/1987 | reverse complement strand
CCCGGTGCCAAATCTCAGGGGTAATGAATGCCCTCCACGGACAAGTAATTGCCGTGAAGCGTGTGGTGAAAGTCCACACGATGACAGACTGAATTGCTGGGAACCCCTAAAGCCATGTGTGCCACAACACAGAGATGAAACAGGCTCCAATGTGATGGCTGCGAAAGCAGAAAGAAACACATGGATCGCGCAGGGTGCGAGCCTAAACGCCAGTAAGAATGGGCAATCAGCAGCGAAACCTCGAACAGAGGGACGTTCAACGACTATCCTTTGCAGGAGTAGGGTCAAGCGGCCCGAAGTGGTCTGCCCCGCAGACAGCGGGTGAAGATATAGTCTGCGCCCATGTGAAAACATGGGGTGTTCGCCTGATAAAAGGTGGAACCGCGCCGGAATCGCGCACCGGCGTGAACAAAACGGATGAAACAGCTTATGGCGGGCGGCGGCGTTGCCCTTATCGGCATGACCCTTGTACCGCTGCTTTCCGGCTTGTTCGGTTAAGAAGCGCGGGTAAAGGCTTATGCAGAGCATACTTGACGCGATTAACGAATGGATAAAGGAAATCCTCATAGGAGCCATAAACGGTAATCTGTCAACTATGTTCGGGGACGTAAACGAAAAAGTCGGCACTATCGCCGCAGAGGTAGGGCAGACCCCGCAAGGGTGGAACGCAAATATATTCTCCATGATACAGACCCTTAGTGAGAATGTAATCGTACCCATTGCGGGGCTTGTCATTACCTACGTCCTATGCTATGAGCTTATCAGCATGGTAACGGAAAAGAACAATATGCACGACGTTGACACTTCCATGTTCTTCAAGTGGGTGTTCAAGGCGTTTGTGGCAGTCTACCTTGTGACGCACACCTTTGACATCACTATGGCGGTGTTCGATATGGCGCAGCACGTTGTTTCCGGCGCGGCGGGGGTAATCGGCGGCAGCACAGAGATTGATGTTGCCGCCGCCCTTGCTTCCATGCAGAGCGGGCTTGACGCTATGGAAATCCCCGAACTGCTCTTACTTGTCATGGAAACAAGCCTTGTGAGCTTGTGCATGAAAATCATGTCCGTACTGATAACCGTTATCCTCTACGGGCGCATGATAGAAATTTACCTTTACTGTTCGGTATCGCCTATCCCGTTTGCAACTATGACTAACCGGGAATGGGGGCAGATAGGAAACAACTACCTAAAATCCCTGTTCGCTATCGGTTTTCAAGGCTTCCTCATTATGATATGCGTCGGCATTTACGCGGTTCTGGTAAACAACATGATAATAGCGGACAATCTGCACAGCGCGATATTCTCCCTTGCAGCCTATACCGTTATCCTCTGTTTCTCCCTGTTCAAATCCGGCGCACTGGCGAAGTCGATATTCTCCGCGCATTAGCGGCGTGTCAAGGGCAGGGTGGAGATTTTCAGAGCGAAGCGGCGAAAATACGACCCGACCTTGACGCGGATAACCCCCATATAATACGGGCGGGCAAAGGGCATAGATTGACCTTTGCCTTGATTACCCTTATGGAAAATTACAGCAACACCAAACCCAGAGAAAGGAGGTTTTCACTTGGCGTATGTACCCGTACCCAAAGACTTATCCAAAGTCAAGACAAAAGTAGCGTTCAACCTTACCAAACGGCAGATTGTATGTTTTGCGGCGGCTCTCCTGTTCGGCTTGCCGCTTTTCTTTCTGCTCAAAGACAGCACAGGCACAAGCCTTGCGTCTATGGCTATGATTGCCGTCATGCTGCCCTGTTTCCTCTTTGCCATGTATGAGAAGCATGGACAGCCCCTTGAAGTGGTGGTGAAGAACATCATTCAGACGAAATTCATAGCCCCCAAAGAACGACCATACAGGACAGACAACTTTTATTCCGTCTTAGAACGGCAGAGAAAACTTGAAAAGGAGGTATCAGCGATTGCAAAAGGAAACACGAAGAAACAGCGCGGCGGGAAGCGCAAAGCCTAACCCGCCCCGCAAGCTCACCCGCGCCGAGAAAAAGCAGATTGCGGAAATCATCAGACAGGCAAAGGGCGACGGGAAAGCGCACACCGCGCAGCAGACAATCCCTTATATCCAGATGTACCCGGACGGTATCTGCAAGGTTACGGGACGGAAATACTCAAAGACCGTCGCCTTTGAAGATATTAACTATCAGCTTGCACAGGCAGACGACAAGACCGCCATTTTTGAGAACTGGTGCGACTTCCTCAACTACTTTGACGCTTCCGTTTCGGTGCAGCTCTCTTTCATCAATCAGGGGACGCAGCGCGGCGAAGCGGAAAAGGCGGTCAATATCCCGGCACAGGAGGACGCTTTCAATTCTATCCGCACAGAATACCGGGATATGCTGAAAAACCAGCTTGCAAAGGGCAACAACGGGCTTGTCAAAGCAAAATATATCACCTTTGCCATTGAAGCCGACAGTCTGGGCGCGGCGAAATCCCGCCTTGCCCGTATCGAAACGGACGTACTCAACAACTTTAAGCTCTTGGGCGTGTCTGCCCGCCCCATGACAGGCTATGAACGCCTTAAAATGCTGCATGGCATTTTCCACCCGGAGGGCGGGCAGTTTGCCTTTGATTTTTCATGGCTTGCCCCGTCCGGGCTTTCCACAAAGGACTTTATCGCCCCGTCCTCTTTCCGTTTTGGCGAGGGGCGTTATTTCCGCATGGGGCGCAAAATCGGCGCGGTTTCATTCCTTGAAATCCTTGCGCCGGAATTAAACGACCGTATCTTATCTGACATTCTGGACTTGGAAACGGGCGTTATCGTCAATCTGCATATCCACAGTATCGACCAGACCGAAGCCATAAAGACAATCAAGCGCAAGATTACCGACCTTGACAAAATGAAAATCGAGGAACAGAAGAAAGCGGTACGCAGCGGCTATGACATGGATATTATACCGTCCGACCTTGCCACTTTCGGCAGCGAAGCGAAGAACCTCTTACAGGACTTGCAGAGCCGGAATGAAAGAATGTTCCTCTTGACGTTCCTTGTGGTGAACATGGCGGACACGAAGCGGAAACTGGAAAATGACGTATTCGCGGCGGCGGGCATTGCACAGAAGAACAACTGCGCCTTAACCCGCCTTGACTACCAACAGGAAGCGGGGCTTATGTCCTCTGTACCGCTTGGGGAGAACCTTATCCCCATTCAAAGAGGGCTTACCACGTCAAGCACCGCTATCTTTATCCCCTTTATCACGCAGGAGCTTTTTCAGACGGGCGCGGCTTTGTACTACGGCTTAAACGCCCTTAGTAACAACATGATACTCTGCGACCGCAAGCAGCTAAAGAACCCCAACGGCTTAATCTTGGGTACGCCGGGAAGCGGGAAATCCTTTGCCGCCAAACGGGAAATGACAAACGCTTTCCTCATTACCGACGACGACATAATTATCTGCGACCCGGAAGCAGAGTATTTTTCCCTTGTGCAGCGGCTTGACGGGCAAGTGATACGGTTATCGCCTACGGGCAAGGGCATTGACGGGAAGCCCCAGTATGTGAACCCTATGGATATTAACCTCAATTACAGCGAGGACGACAGCCCCCTTGCGCTGAAATCCGACTTTATCCTCTCCCTCTGCGAGCTTGTCATAGGCGGCAAGGAGGGCTTGCAGCCCGTCGATAAGACCGTCATTGACCGCGCCGTTAGGAACGTGTACCGCCCTTTCCTTGCAGACCCCGACCCGGAGAAAATGCCTATCTTGGGCGACCTCTACAACGAGCTTTTGAAGCAGCCGGAGCCGGAAGCGGCGCGTATTGCGGCGGCGTTGGAGCTGTATGTTTCCGGGAGCCTTAACGTATTCAACCACCGTACCAACGTGGAGCTGAACAACCGCCTTGTCTGCTTTGACATCAAGCAGCTTGGGAAGCAGCTCAAAAAGTTAGGTATGCTCATTGTGCAGGACCAGGTATGGAACCGCGTCACCGTCAACCGGGCAGAAAGGAAATCCACCCGGTATTTTATGGACGAATTTCATCTTCTCTTGAAAGAGGAACAGACCGCCGCCTATTCCGTTGAAATCTGGAAGCGTTTCAGAAAATGGGGCGGCATACCCACAGCCATTACGCAGAATGTCAAGGATTTGCTTGCTTCCCGCGAAGTGGAGAATATCTTTGAAAACTCTGATTTTGTCCTCATGCTCAATCAGGCGGCGGGCGACCGGGCTATCCTTGCAAAGCAGCTCAACATCTCCCCGCAGCAGATGAAATATGTCACCCACACCGAAGCGGGCGAGGGGCTTATCTTCTACGGGAACGTGGTGCTGCCCTTTGTAGACCGCTTCCCGAAAGACACCGAGCTTTACCGGGTAATGACGACGAAGCCGGAGGAAGTGGGCGAAGCATGAACGGGCTGAAAACTGACACAATCATCAACCGGGACGCGCTCTATGCCTTGCGGGAGCTTCCAGAGGAAAGCGTACACTGTTGCGTCACAAGCCCGCCCTACTATGCGCTTAGGGATTACGGGCTTGATATGCAGATTGGGCGGGAGGACACGCCGGAGCAGTACATTGACAGGCTGACCGAGGTTTTCCGCGAGCTGCGCCGGGTACTGCGTTCTGACGGTACGCTCTGGCTGAATATCGCGGACACCTACTGCGGCACAGGGAACAAGGGCTACCATGCAGACCCGAAGAACCCGAAAGGCAGAAACGGACAGCAGATTGCAAGAAACAACCGCGTTTCCGGCTGCAAACAAAAGGACTTAATCGGTATCCCTTGGCTTTTAGCCTTTGCCCTACGCGCTGACGGGTGGTATTTACGGAGCGACATTATCTGGCAGAAAGAAAACCCCATGCCGGAGAGCGTGAAAGACCGCCCTACCCGCTGCTATGAACATATCTTTCTGCTTACGAAGTCAAAGAAATATTTCTATGACGCAGCCGCCATAGCCGAGCCGTTAGCCCCCACAACGGCGGCGCGGTACCGCACCGGGCGCAGCGCGGGACAGAAATATGCGGACGAAGTACCCGGACAGGGGAACGTACAGGGGCTTAACCGGGCGCGAAGCGGCAGCTACTACGACGAAGCCCTCATGCCGACCATGCGGAACAGGCGGGACGTGTGGCTTATCAATACCGTACCCTACAAGGGCGGGCATTTCGCCGCGTTCCCGCCAAAACTTGCCGAAACCTGTATCAAGGCGGGCTGTCCGAAAGGCGGCGTTGTGCTTGACCCCTTTTTCGGCAGCGGCACGACGGGAGCAGCCGCAAGGCAGCTTGACAGGCATTATATAGGCATTGAGATAAACGCCGAGTATTGCGCCCTTGCAAGGGCGCGGATTGGAGGGACAGAAAAATAAAACAGTATCGAGCGCGTGAGAAAGTCACGCAGAAAATGACCCGCGAGGGGGCTGTCGAGGTAAACGCCGCCACCGGGAAAAAGAAACGTATCAGCAAGCGGATAAGGGACGCGGACTTTGCAAAGACCGAAGCACCGCAGCCGCCGGAACAGGCAGCGCAGCCCCTACCGGGCGGCGCAACTTCCCCGCCCTTAACCGACACGCCGCCGCTTCCCCATGCGCCGGGGGCAGAACGGGAACAGGACACCGCAGCAGCCGAGCGCGTCTTGGAACGTATCGACGGGGCGCGTACCAGAAAGGCGAGCAAAAAGGCGGCGAGGAAAGCACAGGCAGAAGCCACAGCAAAAGAAAAATCTTCCCGCTTGCAGTTTACCGACGAGGAACGGGCAACGCCGGAGCTTGAAAGGTATATCCGAAAATCGGACAAAGCAGCCGACCGTCTGGACGCGGCAAAGGCGGCTATCCCCAAAGAAAAGAAACTTGTACGGGAGCGCACCTTTGATGAAGCCACCGGGAAAGGCAAGACCCGCCTACATTTTGAGGAACAGGAAAAGCCCATAGGAAGGAATAAGCCCCACAATAACCCGCTATCCCGCCCCGCACAGGAAGCGGGTATTTTCGTCCACAACAAGATACATTCCGTTGAAAAGGACAATTCCGGCGTTGAGGGGGCGCACAAATCCGAAGAACTGGCAGAGCGCGGCGCAAAGTACGGGACGCGGAAAGTCAAGGAGGGCTACCGCAGCCACAAGCTCAAACCCTACCGGGCGGCGGCAAAGGCAGAGAAAGCGGCGTTCAAGGCGAATGTGGATTTTCAGTACCATAAAGCCCTGCATGACAATCCGCAGATTGCGGGCAATCCCCTTTCCCGCTTCATGCAGAAGCAGCAAATCAAGCGGCAGTATGCAAAGTCGGCAAGGAAAGGCGGCGCAAAAACGGCGCAGAAAGCCGCAGAGAACACCCGCAAGGCGGCAAAAAAGACCGCCGAGGAAACAAAAAAGGCAATCGCTTTTGTAGGGCGGCACCCGGCGGGCGTATGTATCGCCGTTGCCGCGCTACTCTTATTCATCATGGTATCGGCGGGGCTTTCCTCTTGCGGTTCCATGTTCTCCGGCTTGATGAACGGCATACTTGGGACTTCCTACACGTCGGAGGACAGCGACCTTGTGGCGACGGAAAATAATTACGCCGCAAAGGAAAACGAGCTTCAGCAGCAGATTGACAATATCGAAAGCACCCACCCCGGCTATGACGAATACCGCTATGACCTTGACAGTATCGGGCATAACCCCCATGAGTTAGCGTCCTACCTCACCGCCCTTTTACAGACCTACACCCCGCAGAGCGCACAGGCAGAACTAAACCGCGTCTTTGCCATGCAGTACACTTTGACGCTGACGGAAGAAACGGAAATCCGCTACCGCACAGAAACAAGCACAGACCCGGAAACAGGGGAAACGACCACCGAGGAAGTACCCTACGAGTACCATATCCTCAACGTGAAGCTGACGAACAAGCCCATTTCCGAGATTGCGGAGGAACTTCTAACGCCACAGCAGCTTGAAATGTACCGCGTCTATCTGGAAACAAGCGGAAACAAGCCGCTGATTTTCGGCGGCGGCTCCCCCGATATGGGCGCGTCCGAGGATTTAAGCGGCGTACAGCTTGTAAACGGCACACGCCCCGGCAACACCGCCGTTGTAGACCTTGCGAAGCGGCAAGTCGGCAACGTAGGCGGGCGACCCTTTTGGAGCTGGTACGGATTTAACAGCCGCGTGGAATGGTGCGCCTGTTTCGTTTCATGGTGCTACAATCAAGCCGGAAAGAGCGAGCCGCGCTTTGCCGGGTGCCAGTCACAGGGCGTACCCTGGTTCCAGTCACGCGGGCAATGGGGCGCGAGGGGCTATGAGAATATCGCCCCCGGCGACGCTATCTTTTTCGACTGGGACGGGGACGGGAGCGCAGACCATGTGGGGCTTGTTATCGGAACGGACGGGGAGCGCGTCTATACCGTCGAGGGCAATTCCGGCGACGCCTGCAAGATAAAGAGCTACCCCGTCAATTACTCCTGTATCAAGGGCTACGGCTTAATGAATTGGAACTGACAACAAAAAAATGAAAATCTGAAAGGAGAAATTTATTGATGGCTATGAACAAAATTGAACGTATCGACAAGGAGATTGCAAAGACCCGCGAGAAAATCACCGAGTACCAGAATAAATTAAGGGGGCTTGAAGCGCAGAAAACCGAAGCGGAAAACCTGCAAATCGTACAGCTTGTGCGCTCCATGCGCCTTTCCCCGCATGAGCTTTCCGCTATGCTTTCCGGGGGCGGTATTCCGGGCATGGAAGCCGCGCCGGGCTACCCCGCAGAACCCGCAGACCACGACACCGAAGAAATGGAGGACACCGAGAATGAATAAGAAAATCCTTAGAACACTGACCGCACTTTGCGCCGCCCTTATGCTTTCGGGCGGCTTTTCCGTCACCGCTTTTGCACAGACCCCGGAGGGAGAGGACGACACCAACGACAGCGGCGTTGTCTACGAGGAACCCCAAAAGGAAGAACCCCTTACCCCGGACGGGAACGCGACCCTTGTAGACGATTTCGGCGGCAACAAGCAGCTTATCACCGTAACGACCAAAAACGGCAATTACTTTTATATCCTCATTGACCGGGACGACGAGGGCGAGAACACCGTACATTTCCTTAATCAAGTGGACGAAGCCGACCTCTTAGCACTTATGGAGGACGGAAGCACCGAAGCAGCCCCGCCCGCCGTTTGCAGTTGCACCGAAAAATGCGAAGCCGGAAAGGTAAATGTGAGCTGCCCCGTCTGCAAGGACAACATGACCGCTTGCAGCGGCAAGGAAGCGGAGCCGGAAACCGAGAAACCAACAGAGCAGCCCAAAGAGAAAGGCAATACAGGCGGGCTTGTGCTTTTCCTTGTCGTGGCACTTCTTGGCGGCGGGGGCGCGTTCTATTATTTTAAGTTTATGAAGCCAAAGCAGAACGTCAAGGGCGACACCGACCTTGAAGATTTCGATTTTGACGATTACGACGAGGACGAGGGGGACGGGCTTTCTGATGAAGAACAGGAGGACGAGGAAGCATGACCCTGTTTACCGACAATCCCTTTGAAAAGATGATGATACAAAGACCGGGCGGGCGGCGTGACAATGCGCCGCCCGTTCCCCATTCCCCGGCTTGCGCTTCCTGTCCGTACAAAGGGCAGCTCCCTTGTGTGGGCTACTGTCTGAAACAGGTACAGGAGAAAAAGGCAAGTGAGCCGGAACGCTGAAAATGGACTTTTAATTTTCGTTTGCAACATCTATGAGATTTTCGTAATGCAAAAGTGTTATGTTATTTTCATTTTGCAGTTGGAGCTTTCTATCACGAATATTCTCAAAATCTTTACGGAGTCCGGCTATCACAGCATAGTAGATTTGATAAGGGCAATATTTGTATAATTGTCTGGGTAACTTTGTATTGGAGAATGAGTGCTTTTCCAATTCTGCTACAATTACATTCCAATTTGCAGCAATATACATTTGCCAATCCCTAACCTGTTCAATCCCTTTATTGATTACTTCCCCGAAACGAGTACCTTTTTCTTTTGTTATCCGCCCGTTGGGAGCTTCTAATTCCACAAAGACAAATTGATAACCGTCTGAACTATTACCTATGAGCAGATAATCAGCCACATAAGCCGACCCGATTTTGAACTCTGGAAAGATATAATTATCGTCATGGTGTCCTGTTCTGTAATAATGCCGTAATAAGCCAAACAAATAATTCCATGCACGATTAGAAGCTATCCAATTTAGTATAGCTCTTTCTGTTGTATCGGAAGAAGTAATCAGTTGATAAAACTCTTTTGTCGTATCATATATAGGTGTGAACCTTGAATAATGGTTGTTGGGAAATAGCGAAGTAGCACACTCAATAAAGTAATCCATTTCTTTGTTTTTACCGCGCCTGTAATGCCCGCCACGTTTTTTATTCATTGCTTCTTCCTGTTCATCAGTAGGAGCAAAAACATCGAAAGTATGTATTGATTTCATATTGTCACCTGTTTCTTATAGTAATGCTTAAAGTATAAACCAATTTCAAACCTAAAACAACCGAAAGGAGAACAGAAAATGAAACTGATTATTGCAGAAAAGCCGAGCGTGGCGCAGACTATCGCCGCCGCGCTTGGCGTTAAGGAAAAGAAAGACGGATATATCGAGGGCGTCGGCTACCTCATTTCATGGTGCGTCGGGCATTTGGTACAGCTTGCGGAAGCTGCCGCCTACGGGGAGCAATATAAAAAATGGAGTTTTGAGAGCTTACCCATTCTGCCGGAGGAATGGCAGTACGCCGTTGACCCGGACAAGGGGAAGCAATTCAAAACCCTAAAAGAGCTTATGCACCGCGCCGACGTTTCCGAAGTGGTAAATGCGTGTGACGCGGGGCGCGAGGGAGAATTGATTTTCCGCTTTGTCTACGAAGCGGCGGGCTGCAAGAAGCCCATGCGCCGCTTGTGGATTTCCTCAATGGAGGACGGGGCGATTAAGGCGGGCTTTGCTTCCCTCAAAGACGGGCAGGAATACGACGCGCTCTTTGCGTCTGCCCTCTGCCGCGCAAAGGCTGACTGGCTTATCGGCATTAACGCCACCCGGCTTTTCTCCTGCCTGTATGGAAAGACCTTGAACGTGGGGCGCGTCCAGACCCCGACCTTAAAAATGCTCACCGACCGGGACGCGGCTATCTCCCATTTCCAGAAAGAAAAATATTATCATGTTCGCCTTGATTTATCCGGCGCGGACGCGGCAAGCGAAAGGATTTCGGACAAGGCAGAAGCCGACGCGCTGAAAGGGGCTTGCGAAGCGGAAACGGCGGTATGCGTTTCCCTCACCAGAGAGAAGAAAACCGCAGCCCCGCCGAAGCTCTTTGACCTTACCTCTTTGCAGCGGGAAGCGAACCGCATTTTCGGCTACACCGCGAAGCAGACCCTTGACCTTGCACAATCCCTTTATGAAAAGCGGCTCCTTACTTATCCGAGGACGGACAGCAGCTTTCTTACTGACGACATGGGCGGCACCGCAGCGGACATTATCGCGCTGCTTTGCGAAAAGCTCCCCTTTATGGCGGGCGCGGACTTCACGCCGGAGATTGCAAAGGTATTAGACAGCAAGAAAGTATCAGACCACCACGCAATCATTCCCACTATGGAGCTTGCAAAGGCTGACCCGGACGCGCTGCCGGAAAGCGAGAAGAATATCCTTACCCTTGCGGGGGCGCGTCTGCTTTTTGCCACCGCCGAGCCGCATATTTATGAAGCGGTTACGGCGGTTTTCTCATGCGCCGGGACAGACTTCACCGCAAGGGGAAAGACCGTACTTGCGGAGGGTTGGAAAGAGCTTGAACGCAGATACCGGGCGACGCTGAAAGATAAGCCCGAAGCAGAGGACGGGGAAAATGAGGGCGTGACGCTGCCGGAGCTTTCCGAGGGACAGGGCTTTCCTAACCCCGCCGCAAAAGTAACGGAGCATACCACAACGCCGCCGAAGCCCCACAGCGAAGCAAGCCTTTTGTCGGCTATGGAACGCGCCGGGAACGGGGACACCGACCCGGACGCGGAACGCCGGGGGCTTGGCACTCCCGCCACCCGCGCCGCCGTCATTGAAAAACTGGTAAAGGGCGGCTTTGCAGAGCGCAAGGGGAAGCAGCTTATCCCCACGCAGAACGGAGCCGCCCTTATATCAGTCTTGCCGGATATGCTCACTTCCCCGCAGCTTACCGCAGAATGGGAAAACAATCTGACGCAGATAGCAAAGGGAGCCGCAGACCCCGGCGAATTTCTGTCCGGCATTGAAGCTATGGCGCGGGAGCTTGTGCAGACACACGCCGCAGCACTGGACGGGAAAAAGGATTTGTTCCGGGAGGAAAAGCCCTCTGTCGGCAAATGCCCCCGTTGCGGTTCCCCCGTCCATGAGGGGAAGAAAAACTATTATTGCAGCAACAAAGAATGTGCCTTTGTCATGTGGAAGAATGACCGCTTTTTCGAGGAACGCAAGACCGCTTTTTCCGCGAAGATTGCCGCCGCGCTCCTTAAATCCGGCAAGGCGAATGTGAAGAAGCTCTACTCCCCGAAAACAGGCAAGACCTACGACGGAACTATCGTTCTGGCTGACACTGGCGGGAAATACGTCAACTACCGTATCGAAGTGCAGAAGAACTAAAAACTTGAATAGCAAGCATAGGAAGCGGGTACCCACTTCCGTAAATCCCTGTCCTGCCGCTGACGCGCCGGACGGGGATTTTGCTTGTTGGGAAGTTTCCCAAACCCTCTAAAAAAATGAAAAAATTGTTGGCATAACGCACAGCCCACCGTAGTACGGGGCGAACCCCAAAAGCGCGGCGGTGCGCCGCCATTTCAGAAAGGAGCGAATGAATGGAAAAGAAAAAAGGTTACTCCATGTTTGAGCGTGACAAGTTAGACCCGGCTGACAGTATGCGGATAGAGCGAAATATTTATTTTGAGGAACAGACCGCTGACCTTTCCGGGCTTACCGCCCTGCCCTTAGAACAGTTACAGGCATTGCGGGAAGAATACGCGGCGGCTGAACAGGCAGCTTTTGAAGCCTTGCAAGAACAGGCGGCGGCATGGGACGAACAGGCGGGAAAGACCCTTGCCATTGACAAAGCCATTGAGTATGTGAGGACACCCGAAGCTACGCATACCGCGAACCAGTGGGAAGCTACGGACTACGGGAAGCACATCAGCAACCGCGTCTACCAAATGCGCTACCACATATCCGAGAATACCCGGTATGACAGGGAAAAAGAGAAATCCATTCCCTATTCGTGGACGCTTTCATGGAGTATTTACACCAACAGCCCCCACAATTACGGACAGGCAAAAATCGCCGGACAGGAAAGGAAAGTCTTTGCAGACAAGGCAGCTATGGAAAAATATCTGAATGGGCGTATCAAAGCCTATCAGCATTTATTCACCGAGGTATCGCCGCCTATCCCGCCAGAGTATGCAGAGCATTTCAAAGTAAACGGGCAGCTTTTACCGGGCTATGCTATCGAGGGCGAGGAACGGGCGCAGCCTACCGCTGAAAAAGCAGCCCCCACCACAGCAGAGCCGCCACAGGACACCGAACAGAGAAAGGAGCGTGAAACCATAAACGAGCAGTTTTCAATTCTTATCGACAGCCGCAGCCGCTTTGAAACAGGCAAACCGGGCGGCGTGTGGCTTCCCATGCCGACCACAACAGAGCAGCTTCATGCGGCTATGGAAAGCGTCGGCATTACCGCAGACAATCCGCAGGATTTTTTCATCAACGGGTATTCTTCTACGGAGGACTGCCCCTTTGACTTGCCGCTTTCCGTTATCCAAAGCGCAAGCATGGACGAGCTGAATTATTTTGGAAAACTTCTGGAAATGCAGAGTGACGGGGACAAGGATAAATTTGCGGCGGCGGTTACACATGGCGAGTATGCCGGAAGCATGAAAGACCTTATCAACCTTGCACAAAACCTTGACTGTTACTGGCTCTATCCCACTGTCCGCAGCGAAGAAGATTACGGTTATTATCTTATCGACGAACTGGACGAGCTGGAGCTTCCCGAAGAAGCAAAGAAATATTTCAAGTATGAAGAATACGGGCGGGACGCAGTTAGCAAGGATAAGGGGCAGTTTACCGAACAGGGCTATATCTATAACAATCAGAACACCTTTACCGAATGGTATCGGGGAACGGAAAACGAGATACCCAAAGAATACCGCGTTATGAGCTTCCCACAGCCGGAACGCGGCGGACAGGACAAGACCTTTATGGACGCAGCCGCCACAGAGCAGACCGCCCGAACCGCCGCAGAGCAGCCACAGGAGCCGCACCCGGTTATCCCTATCGTGCTGACAGCCGGGAAGCCCGCCGAGAAATTAAAAGAGATTACCGACCGTCTGGAACAGGGTATTGCGGAACTCTTTGACAGCGAGCGTTACCGGGAATATCTGAAAGTCATGTCAAAATTCCATAATTACAGCTTCCGAAACACCGTCCTTATCGCCATGCAGAAGCCGGACGCTTCCCTTTTGGCGGGCTTTTCCGCTTGGAAGAACAACTTTGAGCGAAATGTGATGAGAGGGCAAAAGGGAATTAAAATCATTGCCCCGTCGCCCTATAAAATCAAACAGGAAATGCAGAAAATCGACCCGCACACGCAGAAGCCCATAATCGGCAAGGACGGAAAGCCCGTCACCGAGGAAAAGGAAATCACCATACCCGCCTACAAGGTGGTATCCGTCTTTGACGTTTCCCAGACCGAGGGAAAGGAGCTGCCGGACATTGCGGTTGACGAGCTGACAGGCGACGTTGACCGCTACAAGGATTTTTTCGCAGCCCTTGAAAAGACTTCCCCCGTTCCTATCGCCTTTGAGAATATCGAGGGCGGCTCTCATGGCTACTACCACTTGGAGGACAAGCGCATTGCTATCAACGAGGGCATGAGCGAATTACAGACCTTAAAGACCGCCATTCACGAAATCGCCCATGCGAAGCTGCACGACATTGACCTCAACGCGCCAAAGGACGAGCAGCAGCCCCACGTTGACCGCCGCACCCGCGAAGTCGAAGCGGAAAGCGTCGCCTATACCGTCTGCCAACATTACGGGCTTGACACGTCGGACTACTCTTTCGGCTATGTCGCCGGGTGGAGCAGCGGGCGGGAGCTGTCCGAGCTGAAAAGCTCCCTTGAAACGATACGCAGCGCAGCCGCCGAGATTATCAATTCCATAGACGAGAACTTAGCGGAGCTGCAAAAGGCACAGGACAAGGAGCAGACCGCCGGACAGGAGCAGCCCACCAGAGAGGGACAAGAAGCCGCGCCACAGCCGGAAGCCCCGAAAAAAGCAGATACAGCCGGGAAAGAAAAGCCGGAAGCAGCCCCGAAAGAAGCCTTTACCCCGGAAACGATTTACAGAGTGCGCCGGAACCCTTACAGCGACAGCCGGGAAAACAGCCACCTCTTGCAAGCCTATGTGACACAGGAGAACGGGCGGGCGAAAATGGGCGACGTGCTTTATACGGGAACGCCGGAGAAATGCCGCGAGCTTATGGGGCAGCTCAAAAGCGGCGAGCTGACCGAGGGCGACGTAAAGCAGCTTTACGCAAAGGCACAGGAAACGGCGCAGACCGCCGGACAGGACAAAGACACCTTTTCCATTTACCAGATAAAGGGCGGGGACGAAACAAGGGATTTCCGCTTTGAGCCATACGACCGCCTGCAGGCGGCGGGAAATGTGGTTGACAGGGCGAACTATGAGCTTGTCTATTCCGCGCCCCTTGCGCCGGAAACTTCCCTTGAAGATATTTACACCTGTTTCAATATCGACCACCCCAAAGATTTTAAGGGACACAGCCTTTCCGTTTCCGACGTGGTAGTGCTTCATCAGAACGGACAGGACGCGGCGCATTATGTTGATAGTTTCGGCTACAAGGAAGTGCCGGAGTTTTTGCAGGAGCAGACACAACAGCCGGAAAAGATAAACCCGCTAAAGCACGTTGAGGACACAATCGAGCAGAATGACAACAGCTTTGACGGTATCATCAACAACACCCCTACTGTTGACGAACTGGAAGCAAAGGTAAAAGCCGGGGAACAAATTTCCCTTGTTGACCTTGCGGAAGCGATTAAGGCAGACAAAGAACGCGGCAAAGAGAAGCCCTCTATCCGGGCGCAGCTTAAAGCCGATAAAGAACGGGCGGGGAAAAAGAAGAACGCAAAGCAGAAGTCGCAGGACTTGGAAAGGAGCTGACGCATGAGCAAATTAAATAAATTTGAAGATGTAGACGTGTTCGCTTCCCTCAATGCGATTATGAAGCAGAACACAGGCTTTTTTCAAAGCGATTTTGATATTGACAGGGAGATTATCGCAAAAGCGGCGGCAAGTGCGAGTAAAGAGGATAAGACCCTATTATGGTTTTGCCGACCGTCTGGGACGCATTGCTTTCGGGAGCGCGACGTGTTCCTAAAGGACACCGCGCCCCATAACACATGGCGTTTCTACATGGAGCAGACAAGCGACCGTATTCTTGCCTATGCAATCGAGCTGACAGACAGGGAGCATGGAAAAATC
>OHOI01000726.1_pt1 | contig 15623 bp, 16 predicted proteins | sample 1569781 | NCBI WGS metagenome assembly OHOI01 (sample SAMEA3879587, study PRJEB24766) | human gut metagenome | biome: human-associated habitat; feature: feces | place: USA | collected 1985/1987 | reverse complement strand
CTGTTTGATTATTATTTAATACCAGTCCATATTTTTCTTTAAATATGAACTCTATCGCTTTTCTCTCTGAAGAATTGTAATCAATCAACGTATTATCTAAATCGAAATAAATCATAATAAATGCTCCTTATTCAATTAATTCTCAAGTAACACTTTTTCTTATACTACACTACGCATATTCTTATAGTCCGTATTTGTATTTCCACATACCTACTTTTTTTCTATGTTAACTACTTATCAAACATTCAGAAACATCAGTACAAAATATATATTCTAATCTGAAATTTATCACATTTTAATAATTCATTCTCTATAGTAGATAAAACTTTCTTTCCAGTTTTATAATTATTAGTAATAAACTGTGGACAATAAAGGCTGTTTGAAGCAACCGAACCATCTATATATGCGGTTTCACATCCTAATCGTAATTCATCTCTTTCATCCATATAAATACTCCATATTCAACAATAATATGTATATTATATTATTTATACCGGATTGTTGCAACGTAAGAATCTCTTGAGTTTCCGTATTTTTATCCCTTACTGTTTCAAATTCTTTTGCCGGTTCTCTTACTCCACCAATATAATGTTTGATAATAAAGTAAGACAATCAGCTTATCTGTTTCCGGATATTCATTATCTGATTCCCATTTTGAAACCGCTTGGCGAGATACGCCAAACATGTCTGCAAACTGGAATTTGTTAATTAGAATTACTCTCAAAGCAACAATTATCTCAACATTCCCCAAATACACTCCAGTAATGTTAGTGCAAGGATAATGTTAATAAAACGGAAATGCCGCAGATAAAACTTCTGAATCAGTACGCCCAAGCCAATCCAAGTACAGGTTGCGATCGTTCCGATTGTTGTAAGGGAGATCCGTAAAGTATATTCCAATGGATATCAATGTATTAAGGCATAAAAAAACTCACACAGGCAGATGTAAATCTGCTTGTATGAGTATAATAAAACAGGGTTTTAGTTGAATGAGTCTGTTAATTTTTAAGCCAAAGTATCCTTAGGCCAGAATTTTCTTAGTGCCACATAAGAAATGACAAAGTTTGCAAGCCAGCCTGCCGGTACAGCAAGCCAAACAAAGGCAATATCGAAACGAGGCGCAAAAATCAATGCTACGGACAAACGAATTGCAAGGTTAACCATATTTGCAATTAAAAACGGTCGCATATTTCCGATTCCACGAAGAACACCGTCTGTTGCCATTTTAATGCCCATAAGTATGAAAAAGTAGCCAATCCATTTCATATAATCACCGGACACTTGATACGCTAATTCCGTTCCGTCTTTTCCTAAGAAAAGTGAAGAAATTTGTGTGTGCATTGTTTCAATAACTATAAAGGCAAGAACGGCAAAGCATGCATCCAACAGTAATGCGGCACGGTAACCTTTCTTAATGCGGCTGATTTTTCCGGCACCGAGATTTTGCGAAACAAATGGCGACACGGCATTTCCGATGGATACAAATATCAATGAAAAAACATTTTCAACTCTCATCGTTGCCGCATATCCCGCGAGTGCTTGCGTGCCAAACGGATTTACAACCGCTTGCACAATCATCATACCGATTGATACGGTTGATTGTTGAAGTATAGACGGAACGGCGATTTTAAGCATTGTACGCAGTTCTTTCTTGTCAAACCAATGAAACAAACCTGCATATTTTCGCATACGGTAAAGAAAAATCAAAAGCGAAAGTACGGCTGAAATACCTTGTGCAATAAGAGTGGCAAGAGCTGCACCGAATACTCCGAGTTTAAGACCTCTCACCATCCAAAGGTCCATAATGATATTCAAAACAGACGAAAAAATTAAAAGCCATAACGGGATTTTTGATTCACCGATTGAAGTGAACATGGTTGACAGAATATTATACATAAATAAAAATGGAAAGCCAACAAAATAGATACGTAAGTACAGCACCGCATCTTTCATTATATCCGCAGGTGTTTGCAGTATGCTCATCATCCAATGAGAAGTGCAAAATCCAAAAACACCGAGAAATACGCTAAAAAGCAAAAAACTTATTAAAGAAGTAAAAACGATTGTTTTCATCTTCCCGTAATCTTGAGCACCAAAATAACGGCTTACAAGTACACCTGCGCCTACACCTGCACCGAGTGCTATGCAAATAAAAACATTCGTAAGTGCGGCACAGGCACCGACGGCTGCAAGCGCAGATGAGCCTACAAATTGACCGACGATGATTGAATCAGCCATATTGTAAACTTGTTGAAAAAAGCTGCCTAAAATCATAGGCATTGCAAAAACAGTCAACGCTTTTAAGGGTGGGTCTGTTATTAAATACTCGTCCTTTGTCATTTTTATATTCTCCTGACTTTGCTTGAATTATTTCTGTATAAGTTTTACCGAACAATCTCTCCCTGAGCTAATTTTAAAATTTTATCATTGGTATAAATGAAAGTCAATGAAAAGTAATCGCTTAATGTCTGCACCTGTTATGTTAGATACAATGAGTTTGCCCATGTAAGGGACGATTTGATTTTTGGCAAACTGGAATTGAGATTTTATCTATTCTAAGGGATTTAATAACTGTTATATTTTGTTATCAAATATCTCTCAAGTCCTTGAAAACACTAAGTTTATCGCAGGTGAGCTTTCCCTTATTGTTTCCCTTAAAAAACATCTTAAAATTCTCAGGTGGTATCATCGATTCCTTTGCCAAACTGCTCCTTCCAACCTGGTTTCTGAAATCCGAATTCCATTTTTCCGTCATCTTCCGGGCTGATTCTCTTAATGCCGCATTGGTGTCATTACATTGATAGTAATAATCTGAATTATAATAAGTCCAATCACTGTGACCATCAGAATAGTATTTTCATTCAATGCTTTTCCTTCCTGATAGTTAGCCTGACCTGCAGCCCTTGCATTTTCTTTCGCAAAAAACTCATACATCTCACTTACGATCTGTGTATTATCTGCTTCATTAGTTCCGGATATTTCCATCATAATCCTAAAGTGCATACATATGTTGTAATTTACTCAACATATTACTTACTCTGCCTTCAACAGCTTCTACATCATCAACAACAGTCGCAATCTCTTGCGATTGTTTCTCAATCAATCATAGATTATCTTAAAAATCAAAGTTACAGAAGTCATCTCCATCTACCCCTATTCCACACCTTATCTTCCACTTTATCTTTATCAGCTTCTCATTAATATCTGTGGTACTATCAAAACAGGTATCATATAGGTATCACAATAAAAGAAAATGCCCCATAAATGGCTTGTTTACGCCATTTATGAAGCTCTGTTTAATATTCAAACTCGACAAATTGCTTCTTTTGCAACCGCTATTTTGAATAAACTGCATCGTTTCTGGAAAGAAGATATACACAATACTGATTCATGCTGATACCTTCCCTTTTAGAATGTTCTGCAAGGGAACGATGAAGACTTCGTGGGATTCTAAGTTTAAACTGTCCAGAATAATCCTCTAAGCTGTCCGGCTCATGGATTTCAATACCATCTTCCAGGGCAGCTTCCAACCATGCTTTCTTGGCATCTAAAGCGTTTGCGACAGCGGATTCTACTGTTTCTCCACAGGTAATACATCCCGGAAGCTCCGGAAATGAAACCACAAAACCGCCCTCATCCTTATCCTCTACAATTTCCATACGATAATTCATTGCAAAATAATCATTCAGCGTTTTCATCATTCACAGCCTCACTTTCCACAATCTGCTTTACCATCTCTACATACACTTTTTTGATGGGTTCATGCTTCGGTATCGTAATCGGTTGACATCCGGCTTTTCTGAACGTGTAATGACTGCTTCCGCCCTTTGGGGCATTCATTACATATCCATAGCTTTCCAATACCTTACGCAATTCATCAAACCGGAGGTCTTTTGATAAAGCATATATTCTCGTTAATAGTTTATCCCATTTTGACATTGTGAATACCTCCTGTCTATATTATATGTGGTGTCACATTTGGTGTCAATATTTTTTATCAAAAGAGATTTACATTCAGAATAATATCTATCATTTCTTGCTTTCCATTAGTATATGCCATACAATTATCTTTCATATATTTCTTTCTCTTTTCGTATTTCCATTTCTACACAAAGCATAGCATGGTCCGGATATCCCACAGGAATTTTCCATACTTTCCCCGGCACTATATCAGCTTTATCCGGATACACATCAGTATCTTCGCTTAAGAAATCCCAACAATACGATTCATTGCATATGATTCCTTTATATACAGCATGATCAAGTCTTTGAAAACTCGTAATTATACCATTCTCAAAATTATCCACAAATATGGCTGAGCAATCATCAAATCCACCACTATAAGAGCCTTTATAATCGCGATAATGCTCACTCATTCTCATCTGCAAAATATTGAAATCCCCAGCAATAATCCAAGGATTCTTCTGCATCCTAAGCTTCTTATTCATCCATTTCGATATCAATAACGCATTTTCTAAGCCCTGAATATATCTACAACCAATGATTGTTATAAAGGCCAATGCGGCTAAAGCAAAGCATTTATAATACCGGTATTGAAATTATTCTAGATTACACATCTGACAACCTTTTCCTCCAATGCCAGCTTTTTATCGTATTCGGTTGCTTCAACGATTAAATCTTTTATATATTTGTATGTTTTTCCATTATCGGCAACTTGTGCAAAATTTGCACAAGTTGAATTTTCATCAATTCACCTGCTATCTCATTACTCAAGACTCTCATAATACTGTCATCACCCCTATCTTTCGCCAGAAGATTAATATTACCATACCAGACTACTTCCTGGTCAATAACGGCAAAACACTCACATGATTCCTCTACTGTTTTAATATAAAATCCTGCTTTGTGCATTTCTTTATGTAACTGCATCCAATATGATGTATCTCCAAATCCATAGGAGTCCGGTGTCCATGTTACTATTGTAATCTGAACTCCCGATGCCTGTTTTTCTTTTAGCATATTAATCAGTTCATAGACTTTTTGGGGTAGGCGAGTTATTTGTTTTCTAATAGGTTGTAATTGTATACTAGGATAAAATAATTATCACTTTCTATTTCTTTTATTGGTTCTACATAGTTTACACTATATTTATAGGTGACATATTCATCAGCCTTCAATAATAAGAAATATTCCTTATAGGAATTGTCCTTATACCAGTTTATGTTGGTCTGGTATGCTCTAGGTGATACGCCTGACTCGTTTACATTGATACATCTGACCTTTACATCATTGTCGGATAATAATGTGATACTATTTGCATTCCAGAAGGTTCCATAGCCATATTGAAGATTATTTTTTTCTAATGTATCTATAACATTTTCTAATGCCTGATTACTTTCTGACCGGGTATTATTAATTTTTAATATACCAATTGTGGAAATAATCATTAATATTTCTATCGGAATTACTATAATTGCAAACATTCTATGATACTGCTTTTTATCATATATCCATTTTGCAAACATAATACATAAAATAACAGATGTCCCTACAATTGGAGATAATCGCCAACAGGCTGTATTTAAACTTCCAAATACCCAGCCTAATAAAATCAGTGCTGTCATAAATGAATGTGTTAATATCATAAGCTTATAGGCTATAGTTTCAAATTTGTTATACATTATTGTCATTATAATAGGAACAATCAAAACTACTAAGGAGCATATTATTTTTAACAGCTCTATAATACCCTCGCAAGAATATATTAACATTCCGCTTCCAACCTCTACGCCGAATAATGTAAACCATTGCGGAACAAAGCTTAGAAAATTATCCAGCCACTGACTTTGCTTAGAAAATTCCGAATATCCTTCCTGATAGCCTGCTACTATGTTTCCATTTGCTATTTTTCCTAACAGCATACCTACAATAATAGCTAATATTAAAGCTAAAATTATTTTATATTTATTTTCATTTTTTTTGCTGTCAAAAGGTGTTTTTACATCAAAAAATATATTTGCCATAAATGCTGCCAATACCGGTAAGCCATATATAGTAAGGGCTTGTATACCGTTCATTGAGCATAGTACTGTCCAGATTAAAAGTAATATCATATATTTCTTTTTTGATTTTTCACAATTAAGCACTCTTAGTAAAAGACCTAATCCTACCATAACAAAAAGTAGTCCCAGACTATAATATATTATGTGGCACCAGAATATTTCTCTTAGCTTTTCGCTTATGGAAACTATTAAAAACAGTGCTGAAACTCCAAAAACACTCCATTTATAGCTAAAGTTCATAGACCTTAGCAAAAAGGCAAGTGCCAGGCCAAAGCATATTGCAAATAACACCATACCACATAGCTGTGCTGTCATACTGACACCAAATATTGCTACAAACGGAACCATTAAAAGCTGTCCACCAAAAGGCAGCAGGCAGGCGTAATAAAAGTCGCTGTTCATAAGAGCCTTTCCATCTAAAACAGCCTCTGCCCAGGTAATAGTATCTGTACAGTCGGCATGATAATAGCCCTTTGAAATAAAAATAATATAAAAAAATACAATTCCAATAGATACTGCTCCCATCAGGGATACTGCTACTTTTACTGCCATGTTATTTTTGCTCATGATATTCCCCCTCTGTATTTACATTCCATATGTTAGACTTGTCCTTTCTGTCCTTTATGATGTTGTCTACAGCCTCAAAAGAAGTAACCATTGAATGGTCCATATTGTTATATCTATGCTGACCGTTTCTGCCTACACAATACAAATTGTCATAGGTATTTAAATAATCTACTAATTCATCTATCTGGTCATAGGTATCAAAATATGCCGGATATGCTTTTTTAACCTTTTCCCTGTGTGCATCAAGGACAGCCTTTTCATCTGAAATAATACCCATTTTAACAAGCTCCTGACTTGCAAACCTTATACATTCTTCATCTGACATATTGTAAAAATCGTCACCCTCATTGCAGAAATACTCTAAGCCTATCCATACCTTATGGTCTATGTCCTTTACAAGATATGGCGACCAGTTATTAAATATCTGGATTCTTCCAAGCTTTACATCAACGTCCTGTACATAAATCCAGCAATCCGGAACAATGTTGTTAATAGTTTTTATATTTGTCTGATTCTTAAGATTAAGCTTATCCACCAATAAGCCTACTGTAACAAAATCTCTGTATGGAAGTCCCTTTGCAATAGCAGCAATATTTTCCGGAACGCTATTCATCCCTGCTGTTAAATCCTTAAGTGGCATTGAGGAAATGAAAATATCACCCTCAAGCTCTACCTGCTCTCCGGCCTTCTCATAAACCACACTCCGGATTTTTCCGTCTGAATTGTTTATTTTTACAACCTTTGCATTTTTAATAATGCTTCCACCCATATTTTCCACTTTGCCTGCTGCTACCTCCCAAAGCTGTCCCGGACCATACTTTGGATAATAAAATTCCTCAATAAGAGAGGTTTCCACCTTTTTATTTTGGGAATTTTTCTTAAATATTTTTGAAAATACATCCTTTATAATTGCGACTATTGAAAGTCCCTTAACTCTTTGAGCCCCCCAGTCTGCTGATATTTCTCTAGGGTGGCGTCCCCACAGCTTTTCTGTGTAGCCCTCAAAAAACATAGAGTACAATTTTCTTCCAAATCTATTTATGTAGAAATTTTCTAAGGAGGTTTCTTTTTTCTTAAACACACACGCCTTTAGATAGCTAAAGCCTGCACATATAGTTGTAAAGAAGCCCATATTTTTTATAGTTTCCCACTTTAAGCTAATAGGATAATCAAAGAATTTTTTCTTATAGTATATTCTGGACACCCTATTTCTAATAAGCATTACCTCATCGTCCTTTTCCGGGTCCGGTCCGTTTTCAGCTAATGCTTTTTTTCTTCCTAATATTTTGTCATCATAGGCATCTGCACCCTGAGTAGGCATAATTCCAGCCCACCACTTCGTAACATTATCATCCTTGGAGAAAAATCTGTGTCCTCATATATCCATACGATTTCCATTGTGCCTTACAGTTCTTGAAATGCCTCCTATCTCATTACTTTCCTCTAATATAATAATTTCATATTCATCCTTAGTATTTTTCAAAAGCTGAAATGCCGCAGTAATACCTGCCGGGCCAGCTCCAATAATAACTACTTTTTTCATAATAATCTCCAATCTATTTTTTTCTATACAAAGTAATTTTTCTAGCTACAAAATTCCAAACTAAAACTATAATAGTCGCTATAACTTTTGAAACCATAAAATACAAGCCTGCAATCTCTGTAAGCACATACATTATTATTTCAGTAAATCCTAAGCCTATTACGCCTATAATTCCATAGACCAGAAATTCTATCTTTCCGTTTACGCTGCTGTTCTCAAAAACCAGCAGCTTGGATAGTCCATAATTAACGGCAAGACCTATAACAAAAGCAAATATTACGGATATTAAATAGTTTACACCAATAGTTGTAATTAAGAAAAGACTCCCTCCGTCTGCCAAAAATGCAACTCCCCCAACAAATATGTATCTAAAAAATTGTATAAAGGTATTGCTGCTTTTTGTTATAAACAGACTTTTGAAGTCTAACTTAAATATATAATCAAATAGTTCTTTCATATAGTTCTCCTCATAGCTTCATAATTAAAATTATATATAATTATTCATACTCTTTCAAGCCAATTTTCACGATATTAAACTGTTGTTTACACCTGATACAGTCTATACATATGCACTAATTAATTTCGTCATTTAAAATTCTGACTGCCACTAAAAACTGCAAGCATTTTGCAAGCGCAGAAAACGGGAAGCCTCAAATGCTGGCTTCCCGCTGTTTTAACATTATTCAAACTCGCCAAGTTCCGGCGAATTAAACTCTATTTACCCACTTCTCTGGATCTTTATAAAATACTGCTTTATCTTTAAATAACTGTATTGCATCCTACTTTAAATGTTTCTTATTGACATTATGAATTTATCGTACTAACCTAAACTCGTAGAATATATTTCAATAAATGTAATGTTTCGAAAACTTTTGGTTCCGATTATAATAGAGCGGCTTTTAGCATCTCTCATTGGAACCTGCCAGTGCAAATCTCTGCTTTGAGACGGTTCCCTTTATCACAATTACCAAGCCAATCTGTTTGGTACCATTCTTCATTATTCACAATTCTGTATAAATAAAGAACAACTCATTTGGGATTGGGGGATATGCCTCTCTCATTATTGGAATAAGAAAATAACTGCAAAGGAGATTTTTACTATGAAAGAAATAATTTTAGGAAATCACATACGAAAGGTTCCTTCAGTTGCAGTTGGATGCATGCGCCTTTCTGAAAAATCGAAGGATGAGATGAATCGTTTTATTCATGCAGCTCTGGAACAAGGTGCATATTTCTTTGATCACGCGGATATCTACGGTGATGGTATGAGCGAGAGCATATTCGGCGAAGCGTTCGCAGATGATTCATCCATAAAGCGTGAAGATATTTATCTTCAGTCAAAATGTGGCATCCGCCAAGGCTTCTATGATCTCTCAAAGGAGCACATTCTGAAATCTGTCGATGGCATTTTACAAAGGCTCCATACAGATTATCTTGATCTTTTGCTTCTTCACCGTCCGGATGCACTCGTAGAACCGGAAGATGTTGCTGCTGCATTTGATGTTCTTTATGAATGCGGAAAGGTTCGCCATTTTGGAGTTTCAAACCATAAGCCGATGCAGATTGAACTGTTGAAGAAATATGTCCGCCAACCACTCGTTGTCAATCAGGTTCAGTTCAGCATCCCTGTTTCCAATCTTGTTGCAAATGGCATGGAAGTCAATATGGAAACCCCAGGTTCAATCGATCACGATGGAAGTCTGCTCGACTACTGCCGCCTCCACAATATCACTCTCCAGGCATGGTCTCCGTTTCAGATGCCGGCATGGAAAGGCTGCTTTCTCGGAAGCGACGAATACCCTGAACTGAATAAAAAACTTCATGTGATTGCCGAAAAATATAATGTCAGCGATACTACTATTGCGGCTGCGTGGATTTTACGTCATCCGGCAAATATGCAGATTGTTACCGGCACTGCAAGTGAAAGCCGCCTGAAAGAAATTATCGCGGCGTGCGATATTACTCTGACTCGTGAGGAATGGTATGAGCTGTACCTGGCGGCAGGTCATCTGCTTCCGTAGGGATTATCGATTACCGGCATTATTTTCAAAATGCCGGTAATCCTTAGAATTAGCAAGTTGTACAAAAGAATCTTCTCTTTTACGAAGTCTGGTCTCATAAACGAGATAAATGTTCTGGCAGATGCAGAGCTTGTGTTGAGCAGATCAGAGTACACGGCCTCAGACACAGTCACGCCAGCTTACTTATTAATCAGGGCTGTGATGCCTTGTGCGAAGTGACACCTCCCTGACGCCATGTGCACTTTCAACCTCAACTGCTGGAATCCATAATTCACTCATAATAACTCCTCCTCTTAACAATTCCATAATATACTTACTGCGCCTGAAAAGCCGCATTGTTTCTGATAAGTTCATTCAGTAATGCCGGAGTGTAATTATTGATACACGCTCCTGCATTCAACGCTGTCGGTCTCGTCTTCATAAACTCATAGACATCATCCTTCCTGCCATGGATATGTCCATATATGTGCCATGAGCCATACTTGCACTTGTACCATGCAGCTATCGGGAAATGGCACAGGACAATCTCCTTATCACCATCCATTACTCTGGCAATCTTTTCCACCGACTCTAAATATGACATGGCAACTTCATTTTCCAGTGTCTTTTTGTCATGATTTCCGATAACCAGATGCTTATGTCCCTTGAGCTGTCTTAAATACCACTCTGCCGGCTTCTCATTTCTGAAAGCAAAATCACCTACTATATATACATGATCATCCGGCCGCACTCTCGAGTTCCATAGCTTAATCAGGCAATGATCCATCTCATTAACGTCGATAAAAGGCCTATGGTCAAATCCAATTACGTTCTTATGTCCAAAATGTGTGTCACTTATGTATAAATTCATGCTGCGTCTCCTTTCCTGTTTCTGACTAACATCATTATATCTTAATTTTCTACAAAATAGCATATATCGGTGGTTTACATAATAAACACACGAATTATAAAACACATAGATTATATAACGCATGAATCATAAAACATATTAACTCACAGTTCATTTTCATTTCCGGGAAAGCAGGCTATAATATACTCATCAAAGCCTCAGGCATGATTACCGCTGCCTGCAGACAGATAAGATATACACAGTACTTTACACAGAAATAATTAAGCTTGACAAATAGGAGGAAAATTCAGTGGGCGAAATTACAGAGGTATTTGAAAAAATAAACAGCGACTTATGCAGTGACAAGGAAAACTATACTAAAACAGTAAGAACTGCTCTCAGTGCAGAAGTATGTAACAACATGTTCAAACAGGGCTTCACTCTGGACCAGATCGCAAAATCCATGCCATGGCTTGAAAAATCAGACATTTACGGTCTTTCCGTAATGGTTAATGACACACCGGTTTCTGCCACAGATGAAGAAATAGAGAATATCAAATGGACTTTCAGAAGAACAAGAAAACCAAAGGTACTAGGCAAGATGTTTAACACTGCGGAGGAACAGGCCAAAAGACGCTTCCGTGTTAATCCATTCTGCCCTAACCCCGACTGTCGAGAGGAACACGCATACTTTACCATAAAGCTCACCGAGGAGGAAATCAATAAAATGAATGCCTTCTACGATAAGAATGATGAAGAAAATAACTACAATGATATTGGAATCCTGTTTATGGACGAGCCCCCGGTTGTCGTAGTCAGAGACTATGTCTGCCCTGTCTGCAAAACCAAATTCAAACAGGCTATGCCTGTATATCGTACAGACGAGATTGGGTACAAGCGCTATGGACATGTGACAATGGGAAGTATGCCGGTATAACCAGAAGCTCAAGCATAAAGAAAATTATAGAAAAATAGAGAAGCAATGGAGTAGGTGGGAAAGAGCCAGAATCATCCGGTGACATTTATGTGTTCCGCTGTTCTCTCCTACAAGCTTATAATTATTTTTTCCCTTTCGGCAAAGAAGCAGAGATTCTCGAACCACAAAGGCTTCGCGATAGATTTATTAAAGGCTATAACAACGGTGCTACTAAATACCAGTGAAAAATATCAGGACATCTTCTGATGCATCTATTGCTACAGATTATGTCCTGATTATTATTTTAGATGATATTGAACATTCCAAAACCTTGGGAGTTCTTGGAACCAAGGCCTGTCTGGTAGAGGGAATCGATGCAAAGAAGAGATTTAGAAAAGCTAATTTGAAGGATTAATCCCTTATAAATGAAAATACCCTGCGGTGTCTGCCGCAGGGTATTTTTATTTTTACCAAGAAAACTATTATTTTTTATCTTTTTAACTAAACTCTAACTCACTGTTTATTGACTCAATTCCTGAATCTATCAACATACCAGCGAACGTCAAACCATCAATTAATTTAATTCCATGCTCTAATGCCATATCTTTTGCTTCTTGACTAAAACTATCTGCTGTAGATATAACCCATGGAATATAAACCAAATCTTCATTTGTACTTATTCTTATATCCATATATCTTTTAATCTGCTTAACAGCCCAGTTACTCTCTTCTCCATTATGTGCCTTAACTTGAACTATTATTGCAACACCAATTGCTTCAAATTCAGCAATAACATCTGCATCTTCGTAATCCTTCTTTTCTAAAGAATTCTTTTCCAATACTTTAGCAGACGTCGCACCAATTTTTAATAGATACCATTTAACTAATTTTTCTGTGTTTCTATCATTAAGACCTCGTATACATTCTAGCATTTTTTCTGACAGTTCATCTTTTATTTTGTTATGAAAATCAATAGGCCCCTCAACACTTTTTGCTTGCTCAACATCTTCCTTTAAATCATCTATTTGAATATTTGTTTGCTGATTCTTCATGCGAGACTGTAACTTAGAAGTTGCAAAGGATCTCTGCGTTAGATTAACAATCTTTATAGGCACAAAAAATCCCAAATCAACTTCATCGCTAAATCCAACTCTGCATTTAACTTCTTTAGGAAGGTTATCAATGATATCACATTGATCTGTTACTTCAACCACAGCAAATTGTTTGTTATATAACGGAACAACTACTGTATCACCTGTGTTTAAATTCAAAAATCGATTGACTTGCCATATTCTATTATCATTAAAATTTTCTTTATAGATCTTACTAAACTTTTCACCATCTTTTTTAGCATCAAGGATTCCTGTTCCGGTCAATGCTCTGAATCCAATAGTAAGATATCCTTCATCAAGTAATTTTTTTGACACGCTCCACCAATGCGATATTCTATGTTGAAAATAAGCCATAAAAAGTCATCCTCTATTTTATTTCCGTACTTATATATGCGTTCATTATACATAGATTATTAAGCCTTTTCAACAGTTCACAAAGAAAATTTAATTTCTTTTCTTGATTATGTGATTATGATACAATTATGGAAAATAGTGTTTTATGAATCTGATCAATCGAATTTTTGTGTAAAGGAGAACTTTATGAAAAAGATATTAGTGACAGGCGGAACAACTTTTGTAAGTAAATATGTGGCAGAATATTTTGTGAATGTGGGTTATGAAGTTTTTGTACTTAACAGAAATTCTAAGCCACAAGTTCAGGGTGTAAAACTCATTGAAGGAGATAGGCATAATTTGGGTGGTGTATTAAAGGATACATTCTTTGATGTTGTAGCGGATATAACAGCCTATAATGATAACGATATAATTGATTTTGTTAGGGAATTGGGTTCTTTTGATCAGTATATTATGATTAGTTCAAGTGCTGTTTATCCTGAGTATGGTGTTCAGCCATTCCTAGAAGAATCAGAGAAATCCGAAAATAAATTTTGGGGTTCATATGGAACCGATAAAATAGCAGCTGAAAAGGCATTACTTGAAAGAGTGAAAGATGCATATATATTAAGACCGCCTTATTTATATGGACCAATGAATAACGTGTATAGAGAGGCTTTTGTATTTGATTGCGCCTTGGCGGACAGAAAATTCTATTTACCTAAAGATGGCAGTATGAAATTACAATTCTTTCATGTAAAAGATTTATGCAGGTTGATGGAGGTAATAATTAAAGACAAGCCACAAGAGCGTATTTTAAATGTTGGTAATGTTGAAGCAGTTTCTATTAAAGATTGGGTCACAAAATGCTATGAAAGCTTAGGAAAAATACCGGATTTTGTAAATGTTTATGAAGATATTGAACAGCGAAATTATTTCAGTTTTTACAACTATGAGTACTATTTGGATGTATCGCGTCAAAACAAAATATACCCAGAAACCATATCATTAGAAGACGGATTGAGGGATAGTGTTAAATGGTATTTGGAACATAGCACAGAAGTTAATAAGAAACCTTATTTTAAATATATAAATGAAAATCTAGTGGAGGATTAATTTCAAAAGCTATTGTTGTAAAGGACACGATAACATTTAGTTCATCAAAATGATGACAGACAGGGAACTTGATATTTTTGTTACAAAGGCATCAATATATCTCCCATAATTCCCATAAATTTATGGAATTAAAATTTCATGATACTTATAAAACAGTTCCGATTTTCTATCGGATTTCTCCTATTAGTGAGACAATAATTATTTTTACACAAGCAACGCTACAATCAAGCTACCAAAAGACATCAACAATGCTAATATCCCAATGAAAATCGAAATGATCTCATAAACCGTCATCGAAGCCACCTCTACGCTCCGCTCCGGTCGGCGCTAAACAATCGTCCCCCCGGACGCTTAACGCCCTGTCATGGGTACTTTCCTTAGATAGTATCCTAAAATAAGAGCTAATGCTTCTGCAAGGATAAATAAAAATAATTGATTATCTGTTGTTATTTCAACCCTGCCGCCTTAAACTTTTCCAATCTGTAATGGTGTTCATCATCCAATTCCTTAACACCATTTTTGTAATCATATCCAAATTTTCTATAAAATTCCATTGCTGTAATAGATGCTGGTATCTCAATTCTGCTTGCTCTTACATAAAATTCATCCGTTTCTAATGTATTTATGATTTTTCTTCCAACACCCTTTCCATGAAATTCCGGGAGGACAAAAATGGACAAAAGTATACTTTCTGTTTCACTTCCCCAAAAACTTGAGATAGAACCTGTTCCAACTATTTTTCCATCAAATTCAAAGACGTACATATGCGCATAACTTGCCACATTCAAAACCTTTTCCACATTGTAAACCTTTGCAAGTTTCTCCATTGCTGATATGCCATAATCTTTACTGTTAATCTCTAAGAAATTCCTGACAATAAGATTTCTAACCTCCTTGGCATCCTTTTCCTTAAATCTCCTTACCTCAATATAACTCTTTACATAAAATACTAATGTCATATTTTCATTTACAACTATTTCATCTCCAGTTCGAATAAATCCACATTTTTCATACAAATGGCAATTTTTCTCTTCCTGCTTGATAGTAGACAACCACCATTCTATTGTGTTCGGATAAATATCAAATAATTGTTTGATTACGTTACTGGTGTAAATGTCAACATACTTTTGTACAAAAAGTGGAAAATTTTTTTGTACAATTAC
>OHOI01000723.1_pt1 | contig 15712 bp, 9 predicted proteins | sample 1569781 | NCBI WGS metagenome assembly OHOI01 (sample SAMEA3879587, study PRJEB24766) | human gut metagenome | biome: human-associated habitat; feature: feces | place: USA | collected 1985/1987 | reverse complement strand
CTTCCGGCAGGCGACCTACCGCGCCGTGCGGAGGGCCTCATGAAGGCGCAGTCTGTGCTGCTTGAACCGTGGTACGCGTTCCGCATGGAGCTGCCCGCGCCGAGCGTGGGCCGGGCGATCACGGATATCCAGCGGATGCAGGGCGAATATGAGCCGCCGGAGCAGGAAGGGGAACAGACCATTCTGCGCGGAAGCGCGCCTGTGCGGCTGCTGCGGGAATATCAGACGGAGCTTACGGCCTATACAAGGGGCCGCGGACGCATCCAGCTGCGCGTCAGCGGCTACCGGCCCTGCCGGGAGCAGGAGCAGATCGTAAAAGAGCTGGGCTACGACCCAGCGCGCGATCTGGAAAATCCGGCAAGCTCCGTGTTCTGCGCGCACGGCGCGGGTTACGAGGTCAAGTGGCAGGACGTGGACGCGGCGGCGTTCTTCCAATCCGCATGGGATGCCATCAAACCCGGCGGCGGGCTGTTCTTCGATGTGTCGACCCCTTATAAGCTGGAGCACCTGCTGGGTAGCCAGTTCATGGGCGAAGACCGCCGGGACGTGACGTACATGTGGCAGAACCGGTATTTCCCGGAGCGCCAGCAGGTGGAAATGCACCTTGCTATCTTCGTGAAAGAGCCGGACGGACGGTATCGGCGGATTGACGAGGAGCAGGTACAGCGCGCGTATCAGGCGGAGAAGCTGGTGGCGCTCTTGCAGTCGATTGGTTTTGTGGATGTGCGGGTGTTCGGGACGAATGCGCTTACGCATCCCGCGCCGGAAGAGCATCGGTGGCATATCGCGGCGCGGAAGCCGGAGTAAGGCTTGAAACATACTCCGGCTTCGGAGTGGCAAGGGGAATCGTCTCTGCAGAGGCGAAATCCCTGCATAAACACGCGGAAGAAGTATGCAGACGCGCGCAACTCAATCGCGCGAAAGGGTCAAGGGAGGAACTCCCTTGCAGGGTGCAGGGGCAGCGCCCCTGCCGGAGTCCAGAGGCAGAGCCTCTGGGTTTGCCCCTAACAATCAAGAGGAAGGTGAACGGTGTTGAGCGGAAAGAAGTCGCTGATGAGCATGGTGCTGGCATTGCTGCTGCTTTGCGGCGCTGCGCTGGCGGAGGAGAGCACAAGCGGCGCAACGGCGCTGACGAACGCGGACTACCAGCAGATTGTGAGTACATACTCCATTGATGCGTCAATTCCGGGGTATGCGGACTATCTGGAACGCTACGAGGATGCGGCGCACCCGGACGTGACCGTGACGGTGGACGCGGACACGTTCGTGCGCTACGAGGATGCAGGCATTGCCGCGCAGCCGCAGGTCTTTGAAGACTACGAGGGCATGGCGGGCAAGAGCGTCCTGACGGGCGAAGAGTCGCTGACCGAGTGGGTTGTGGATGTGCCGGAATCGGGTCTGTATGACCTGACGCTGCTCTATTACCCCTACGCGGGCAAGAACAGCGCCATCCAGCGCGCGTTCTTTGTGGACGGCAAGCTGCCGTACAGTGAGCTGGCGATGGTGGACTTCAACCGCGTGTGGGTCAACGGCGCCTACGAGGAGTACACCGATGAGAACGGCATCGTCGTCCGCAAGTGGGACAAGGATAATCAGGGCAACGACCTGAAGCCTTCGCCCATTGAACAGCCGGAGTGGTGTACCCACGGGCTGTATGACACCAACGGCTACATTTCTGACGAAATGAGCATCTACCTCGAAGCGGGGCAGCACACGCTGACGCTTTTGTCCATGCGCGAGCCGATGCTCCTGCGGTCGATTACGCTGTCCAACCACTCCCGCCCTGCCGCTTATGCGGATGTAAAGGCGGCGGGCGACGCGGCGGGTCATCAGGACGCGACGGGCGTGTCCGTGCGCTTTGAGGCGGAAAACGCCGTCAAGACATCTTCTCAGATGCTTTACCCCGTGCAGGATCAATCCAGCGCGGTTGTGTACCCCATGTCGGCGCGGTATCTGCTCAATAACTCCATCGGCAGCAGCTGGAAGAACGCGGGCCAGTGGATTGAGTGGGCATTTGAAGTGCCGCAGGACGGTTACTACGAAATCTCGATGGTGGACAAGCAGAACTTCGTCCGCGGCATCGACGTGTACCGCAAAATCATGATTGACGGCGAAGTGCCGTTCGCGGAATTCAACGCGCAGCCCTTCTCCTACACGCAGACGTGGCGGATAGAAACGCTCTCCGACGAGGACGGAAACGCCTACCGCGTGTACCTGACCGCGGGCAAGCATACCCTGCGCATGGAAGTTGTACTGGGCGATATGGCAAACATCATCGCGCAGGTGCAGGACTGCGTGCAGCAGCTGAACAACATCTACCGTCAGGTCATCTACATCACCGGCGTTGCGCCTGACCAGTACCGCGACTATCAGCTGACGGCGTCCCTGCCGAAGCTGGAGGGCGAACTGCGCGCGGTACAGGCGGACATCGACAGCGCCATTGCCGCGCTGGAAAAGACGGCGGGCAATGATTCCGATAAGCTGACCGTCCTGCGCACGATGAGCGACCAGCTGGACGAGCTGATTGAGGATCAGGAACGCTTCACCGAGGTGCTTTCATCCTTCAAGACCAACGTCCGCGCGTGCGGCAACTGGATTACGCAGGTGCTGGCACAGCCGCTTCAGGTAGACCGCTTCTATATTCATGCTGCCGACACGCAGCCGAAGCTGGATAACAGCAGCTGGTGGGAGAGCCTTGCGCATGAAACGGAGCGCCTGTATTACTCCTTCATCATCGACTACAACAAGGTCGGCAACGTGGCGGAGGGCGACACGGAGAACGTCGTGCTGACGCTGTGGATTGGCACGGGCCGTGACCAGGCGAACGTCATCAAGTCGCTGATTGACGAGAAGTTCACGCCCGCGACGGGCATTTCCGTCAACGTGCAGCTGGTTGACATGAACACGCTCCTGCGCGCGACGCTGGCGGGCGAGGGCCCGGACGTCGCCATTCAGGTGGCGAACACCAACGGCATTGCGGGCGCGGTGCTGAACACGGGCAACGACACGCCCGTCAACTATGGCCTGCGCAACGCCGTGCTGGACTTGACGCAGTTCGAGGATTTCCCGGAGATTGCCAAGCGATTCAACGAGAGCGCCATCATCCCGTTCTCCTTTGACGGTGCGACGTACGCCCTGCCGGATACGCAGACATGGCTGATGATGTTCTACCGCAAGGACATTCTGGCGGAAATTGGGCTGGAAGTGCCGCAGACATGGGACGAAGTGAAGGTCGCCATGTCCATCCTGAGCAAGAACCAGATGGAATTTGGCATGCTGCCGTCCGAGCAGGTGTTCGCGATGCTTTTGTTCCAGAACGGCGGCCGCTACTATACCGATGACAACGCCGCGTCCGCGCTGGATGAGGACGTCGCCATCAACGTGTTCAAGAAATACTGCGAATACTACACGGATTACAAGCTGGACAAGGAAACGTCCGCCGAAGAACGCTTCCGTACCGGCGAATGCCCGATTATCATCTCCGACTACACGACGTACAACAACCTGCAGGTTTCCGCACCGGACATCTTGGGTCTGTGGGACTTCACGACCGTTCCCGGTACGGTGCAGGCGGACGGCAGCATTGACCGCTCGACGGGTACGACGGGTCTGGCGGATATCATCATGAGCGCGACGAAGCATCCCGACGAAAGCTGGGAGTTCCTCAAATGGTGGACGAGCACCGAGACGCAGACGCTCTACGGGCGCGAGATGGAATCGCTGATGGGGGCATCCGCGCGTGTCGCGACGGCGAACACCGAGGCACTGGCGAACCTGTCGTGGCCCATGCGCGACTACCGCGCGCTGGTGGAGCAGATGCAGTATGTGCGCGGCATCCCGCAGGTGCCGGGCGGATACTACACTTGGCGCAACATCAACAACGCGTTCTATACCATCACCACAGATACCGCAACGAACAACACCACCCCGCGCGAGGCGCTGATGGACAAGGTGTACTACATCAACGCCGAAATCAACTACAAGCGCACGGAATTCGGTCTGCCGCTCCATCAGACGGAAGACACGACGAAGGAGGAGTAAGATGAGCAATCCGACCTTGGTGCATGGCAAGCGTCAGTCGCTTGGCAAAACCATCTGGAAGCACCGCGCGTCCTACCTGCTGATGGCGCCGTACTTCATCCTGTTCTTCTTCTTCACCGTGCTGCCGGTGCTGATGGCTATCGGCGTTTCCTTCACGGACTGGAACATGCTGGAGAAGCCGGAGTTCGTCGGCTGGCAGAATTACGTCAAGCTCCTGCTGGATGACGAAATCTTCATCATTTCGCTCAAAAACACGCTGATTTTCGCTGTCATTACCGGCCCGGTCAGCTATATGCTGTGCCTGCTGTTCGCGTGGATTATCAACGAGTTCAACCGCGGGATGCGTACGCTCCTGACGCTGATTTTCTACGCGCCGTCCATCTGCGGCAACGCCTACATGGTCTGGAACCTGATTCTGACCGGCGACCGCTACGGCTATTTGAACGGTATCCTGCTGAACCTCGATATCATCAACGAGCCGATTCTGTGGATGAAGACAGAGCAGTACGTCATGCCGATGCTGATTATCGTTCAGCTGTGGCTGAGCCTGGGCACAGGCTTCCTGTCCTTCATCGCAGGCTTGCAGACGGTGGACAAGAGCATGTACGAAGCCGCCGCCATTGACGGCATCAAGAACCGCTGGCAGGAGCTGTGGTATGTCACCCTCCCGGCGATGAAGCCGCAGCTGATGTTCGGCGCGGTCATGCAGATTACGCAGTCCTTCGCCGTGGCGGACATTTCCATCAATCTGGCGGGCAACCCGTCGGTCAACTATGCTGGCGCAACCATTGTCACCCACTTGCTGGACTACGGTTCAACCCGTATGGAGATGGGTTACGCCTGCGCCATCGCGACCATCCTGTTCCTGCTGATGGTCGGCACGAATAAGCTCGTTCAGCGAGTACTGAGAAGGGTGGGTGAGTAAGCATGGCAGAACGGAGAGGTCAGGTGGCTGTCAAGGATTTGCCGCCGAAGCTGCAAAAGAAGCTGCGCCGGCAGAAAATTATGCCCAAGAAAGCCCGCAAGCTCAACCGCTCGATGGCGGGCAACGCGCTGCTGTTTACGCTCATGTTCATCTGCGGCGTCTTCATGGCACTGCCGCTGGTCATGATTATCAACAACGCCCTGAAGCCGCTGGACGAATTGTACCAGTTCCCGCCGAAGATTTTTGTGCGCAACCCGAATCTGCGCAACTTCTCGGATTTGTTTATCCTGATGAACGACTCGTGGGTGCCTTTCAGCCGCTACATCATGAACACCATCATCATCACGGTGGCGGGCATGGTGGGTCACGTCATCGTGGCGTCGTGGGCGGCATATCCGCTGGCGAAGGACAAATTCCCCGGCAAGGCGCTGCTGTTCGGCATGGTCGTGCTGTCGATGATGTTCAACTGGACGGTGACGCAGATTCCGCAGTACGCCATCATTTCGTGGCTGCACATCAACAACACCTATCTGGCGCTGATTCTGCCCGCGTGGTCGTTCGGCATGGGTTTGTACCTGATGAAGCAGTTCATGGAGCAGCTGCCGGATTCGCTGATGGAGTCGGCGCGCGTGCAGGGCGCCAACGAATGGCAGATTTTCTGGAAAATCGTCATGCCGAACGTCAAACCCGCTTGGCTGACGCTGGCGATCTTCCAGTTCCAGCAGATGTGGGGCAATACCGGTTCGCTGTTCCTGCGTGACGAGCAATTGAAGCCCATGCAGTACGCGCTCCAGCAGATTACGGCTGGCGGCGTGTCCCGCGCGGGCGCGGCGGCGGCGGTTACGTTCATTATCATGGCGGTGCCGGTGCTGTTCTTCCTGCTGTGCCAGAGCAGCATTCTGGAAACCATGACAACTTCGGGCATGAAGGACTAAGAGAGGGAGGAAAGACGCATGAAAAAAATGAAGAAGTTCCTCCTGACGGCGCTGGCGGCGCTGGTCACTTTCTCCTCCTGCGGGGGAGCCTTGGCGGACGCCGAGCTGCCTTACACGACGTACAATTACGACTACTGGGGCGACATCGTGTACACGCCCGCGGCGTATGTGCCGGCAGGGTCGATTACGGGCGCTTCCTTCCAATATAATGGGCAGTCGCTGGGGGCGTTCAAGAACCCGCAGGACTTGTGCGTGGCGCAGGACGGCACGGTGTATCTGGCGGACAGCGGCAACAACCGCATCGTCCTGCTCAGCAGCGACATGACGAAGGTCGTGCGCGTCATCACCGGATTTGAGAATCACGGCGTGGCGGACACCTTCCAGACGCCCACGGGCGTGGCAGTCGCCAATGATGATACGCTCTACATTGCCGACAGCCTCAACCGCCGCGTGGTTGTGCTGAATCCTGATGATACGCTCAACCGCATCATCGAGATTCCGCAATTGTCGGGCAGCGTGAAAGCGCTGGGCGGCGTGACCTACGCTGTCGGGACGCACATCGAGGGCATGGGCGACCTCCATCAGGAAACCGATGTGGACGGCATGAAGTACCGCACGGAGCGCTTCACGTCCGGCAGCGCCACGGAACTGGCGGACGAGCAGGGTACGACCTATCAGGTCAGCGCCTACGAGAGCACCTTGCAGCCGCTGGTGAAGACGGTCACAGACAGCAAGGGCGCAACCTACGCGATTGCGGAGAACGGCAAGTCTGTCATCCGCACGAACGCGGACGGCTCGACTTTCACTTACGCCCGCTATGACGCGACGACGAACATCGACCTGTTCATCCTGATTGGCCGCCTGATTAAGGGCAACCAGAACATCACCGGCATGTCCGGTCTGATTGGTCTGGCGCTGGACGAGCAGGACAACCTCTACTGCATCAGCGCCAAGACGGTGGTTGTGCTTGACCAGAAGGGCAATATGGTCACAACCTACGGCAACTACCGCAATGCGGACGATGCGCTGACCTCCTTCGCGACGATTTCCGAATTCGCGCTGGATGGCGACAGCGTGTTCATCCGCGACGCGGACAACCACATTGTCGAACTCGACCGCGCGGGCAGCACACGCCGCGTGATCGAAAGCAACTGCATCCGCAAGACGGACGCGGACGGCAGCATCACCCGCATGACGGGCATGACCGGAGCAGCAGCGGCTTCTTCAGAGAATGAAGAGACGGCGTTCCAGAACATTCTGGGCATCGAACTGACGGGCGATTACCTGATTGTGGGCGAGAAAAACGGCGAGATCAACGTCATGAAGACCACCGGCAAGCTGCTGGGCACGGTCGAGAATAATTCGCTGCTGCTGCTGGACACCAAAACGGACAGCGTATCTGCCGTGACGACGGTGAAAAACGGCAAGCAGGACGAGCGCCTGACGGAAGTTTCCGCAACGGCGATGGTGGATTGGAACGGCACGCAGCGCCTGTGCGTGAAGGAAAGCACGGGGCGTGTACTGGTGCTGGATGACAACTGGACGGTGCTGCACACGGCGCAGAACAACTGCGTGGAGGTGCAGGACAGAAACGGCGCGGTGACGGAGCGCATCCTCGGCGTGGATGCGGGCAGCGGCTATCAGGCGTTCGCGGAAGTCAGCGGCGTGGAGGGCGTGGCGCTCAACAGCGCAAGCCAGCTCTGCATCGCGGACAGCGACAACCGCCTGATTGTGCTGGACGGCGACAAGAACGTCAACCCGAACAGCGAGGTGCTGGATGCCAACTTCCTCTTTACGCCCCTGAAAGTCTCTGTGGACTACGCCGGACGTGTCTACTGCATTGCGCAGAACATGTTTGAAGGCATCATGGTCTTTGAGACGAACGGCGACTTCACCGGCTTCTTCGGCACGATTTCCGTTGAAATTACGGCGTGGGAGAAGTTCTGGCGCAAGCTGGCGACGAAGGAAGAACGCTCCAAGCAGAAGCTGTTCATCCCGACGGAATTTACCGGCATTGACATCGACGACGAAGGCTTTGTGTACGCCTCGAACAAGGATACCGCGGGCACGCAGGCGGTTCGCCGCCTGAACCCCAAGGGCGAGGACGTCATCCGCATGGGTCAGACCAAGAACCTTGGCGGCGATATGCAGATCAGCGGCACGTCGCAGTACGCGGGCGCCAGCACGATTGTGGACGTGGTGTACCGCGAAAAGGGCATCTACTCGCTGCTGGACTCCAAGCGCGGCCGCATTATCACTTACGACCACGAAGGTAACCTGCTTTATATCTTCGGCGGCCTCGGCACGCAGGCAGGCACGATGGAAGCGCCTGTCGCCATTGAGTGCGCAGGGGACAAGATGCTCGCGCTGGATTCCAAGCAGGGCGTGATTGCCGTCTTCGGCGAAACGGAGTACGGCCGGCTCATCAACGAGGCGGTTGGGCTGCGCTACGACGGCGATGAAACGCAGGCGGTTGCCCTGTGGCAGGAAGTACTGCGGATGGACGAGAACAACGAGCTGGCGAACACCGGCATCGGCAAGGCGTACCTATCCGCAGGCGACAACGAGAAGGCCATGGAATACTTGAAGCGCGGCATGAACCGTGACTACTACTCCGTCGCCTTCAAGCGCTACCGCAACGATGTGCTCAAGAGCAACATCAACTACATTCTGACGGGCATCATTGCGGTCATCGTGGCGATTATCGTTGTGGTCAAGGTGATTCGTCCGCGCAGAAATCAAAAGAACGGAAGGAGGGCATAAGCGATGAAATCACTGTTCAGCAAAGAAAAGTGGCAGCAGCTGTTCTACACGGTGTCCCATCCGTCGGACGGCTTTTACTGGATTCGCCACGGCGAAAAGGGAAGCGTCGCCATTGCCATCCTCATGGTTGTCCTCTTCGGTCTGTGCTTCACGCTGAACCGGCTGCTTGCGGGCTTTGTCGTCAACGACATCAACGAGCGGACGGTCAACGCCCTGTGGGAAATGAGCGGCGTATTGATGCTGTACCTGCTGCTGTGCGTCGGCAACTGGTCGATTACCTGCCTGATGGACGGCGAAGGGCGCCTCAAGGATATTGCCATCGCCATCGGCTATTCGCTCCTGCCGATGATTGTGTGCTACATCGCCGCAACCATTGTCAGCCAGTTCGTGGCGGAAAATGAGGAAGCGTTCTACGCCATCATCATCTTCCTCGGCACGGCGTATACCCTCATCATGGCGCTGATTGGCATCATGCAGGTGCACAACTACACGCTGGGCAAAACGCTGCTCACGCTCCTGCTGACGCTGGTGGCAGTGTTCATCATCATCTTCCTGATGATGCTGATTGCGAACTTCATCGGTCAGGTGTTCGGCTTTGTCAGGAGCATCTACACCGAACTGATTTTCCGAGTTTAAGCGGGACTATCAGGCGTACATTGAAGCGCCCGCGGGCGCGGCAGCGCAGTCAGAACTGGCGGCACTCACGGACGAAAACCCGAATGTCGCCGCGCCTTTCCAGCTGTTTGCGGAAAACGACAACTTGAAGCTCTACGCGGATTTGGAGACGGCGAACGTCGCCATCTACGACAAGCGCAGCGGCGAAACGGTCTATTCCAACCCCGTGGACGCGGATGCGGACAAGGTGGCGAACAAGACCAACAAGAACTACTTGAAGAGCCAGTTCCTGCTGGATTACTACAACGCCGGTTTGACGAGCAGCACCTACGACAGCTACTCGATGAGCGTGGCGCTGGGCAACTTCCGCGCGGCGGCGATTGAGGACGGCATTGCCTTCATCTACGACGTGGGCGTGGACTCCATCCAGTACCTGACGCCGTCTTACCTGCCGACGGAGCGCTACGAGGGACTCTACGAGCAGCTGAGCGCACAGGCGAAGAAGGCAGCGGACATCGTGTACGAAAAGCGCGACGACGGCTACTGGATCAGCGCAACCGGCGCGAGCCGTACCCGCGAAATGGCGCGTGTCTCCAAGGAGTTTGTGGCGCTGGGCATGACAAAGGCGGAATACCTTGAAATGGAAGCGCTGGCGGGCAAGGAACAGGCGGAAACGCTGGGTTTCACCGTGACGCTGGAGTGGCATCTGGGCGAGGACAACGTGGAAGCCAAGCTGCCTGTGAGCGCGATTGAAGAGCGCGGCGGCGGCAAGGTCTACCGCATCCAGCTGCTGCCCTATATGGCGGCGGCGGGCAGCGACGAAAGCGGCTACATGGTTGTGCCGAACGGTTCGGGCAGCCTGATTCGTTTCAACAACGCCAAAAACAGTGCCGCGGTGTACAGTCAGTACGTCTACGATATGGACTTGATTGACGGCGACTACACGCAGACGCAGACGATTCAGTCTGTGCGTCTGCCATTGTGGGGCGTGTGCCGCGAGAACACCAGTGTGCTGGCGACGATTGAAAACGGCGCTTCGCTGGCGGCTATCAGTGCGGATGTCGCGGGGCGCAACAACTCCTACAACAACGCGTTCGCCATGTTCACCCTGCGCGGGTCGGAGCTGCTGTCTCTCTTCGGCGCGGGCGAAACGGCGGAAATGCCTATCGTCGAGGACAACTACTACGGCGAAGATCTCGTCATCCGCTACACATTCCTGACGGCGGAGAACAAGGGGTACAGCGGTCTGGCGAACTACTACCGGGCGCGCCTGATTGCTGAAAACGTGCTTTCTCCGTTGGAAGAGACGGGCGACATTCCCTTCTACTACGATGTGATTGGCGGCGTGAAGGAAACGACCCACTTCATGGGCATCCAGTACCTGCACGTCCGTGCCATGACCACCTTCGATGAAGCGGTGGAAATTGCGCAGTCGCTGAATAAGGCGGGCATCAAGCATCAAGTGATGAACTTCCAAGGCTGGATGAACGGCGGCTACTACCACGATGTCGCGAACAACGTGTCCGTGCTGAGGCAGCTGGGCGGCAAAAATCGGCTGGAGAACCTGAACAGCGCAATAGCACGGCTGGGCGGCGAACTGTACGCCGACGTCGCGTTCCAGAAGGTGACGCAAATCTCCAAGCACTACATGGAGAATCAGGAGACGTCCCGTTATTACGGCGCGGGTTACATTGCGCAGTTCGGCGTGACGAATCCGGCATCCCTGCGGCGCACGTCCGCGCTGGGTTACAGCGAGAACATTTACAACCTGCTGTCCCCGAAGTTCCTGCCGTACTACGTCAGTGGGTTCCTGGACAGCACGAAGGATTATTCTCTGAACGGTTACTCCCTCCGCGACCTCGGCTGTGAGCTGCACGCGGACAAGCGCCGCACGGAGCTGATTAACCGCGAACAGGCGCTGATGATTGTCGAAAGCCAGCTGCAGTCGATTGCGGACAGCGGCAAGAAAGTCATGGTGTCCGGCGGCAACCTCTACGCCCTGAACGGTGTCAAGCACGTCATTGACGCGCCCATGACCGCGACGGAGTACGTCATTGTGGATGAAACGATTCCGCTTTACGAGATGATTCTGCATGGCTGTGTGGATTACACCGGTCAGGCGCTGAACACTATCGTGAGCGACGATTGGCAGGCGAAGCTGCTGAAAATGGTGGAATACGGCGCGTCCCCGCGCTACACCTTTACGGCGCAGCAAGCATCCGACATGAAGTACACGGCGCTGAACAGACTCTATGCCACGACTGTGGCCAACTGGACGGATACCGCGGCGGAACAGTACGCGTACCTGAACGCGGCGCTCGCCTCCGTCAGCGGCGCGCAGATGGTGAAACACACGATTCTCTCCGATACGCTGCGCAGCGTCGAGTACGACAACGGCGTGACCATCTACATCAACTACGGCAGTCAGGATGCGCAGGCGGGCGGCGGTACCGTTCCCGCGAAGGCGTATCTGGTCACAGGAGGTGCAAACGAATGAAAAAGCTGCATATCTCCATGGCGGGGAAGCGCGCCGTTAACGGCTATCTTTTCATTCTGCCGTGGCTGCTGGGCTTTCTGCTGTTCTATGTGCGCAGCCTGTACATGACGGTGGAGTTCTCCCTGAGCGACCTGACCGTGCTGAGTACGGGCGGCTACAATCTGGAATTCGTGGGGCTGAAAAACTACTATGAGGCGTTCTTCTCCCACGCGTCCTTCAAACAGACGCTGACGACCTCCATCGGCAACATGGTCATCGACGTGCCGCTGATTATCTTCTTCTCCCTGTTCGTCGCCATGATGCTCAACCGCAAGATGAAGTGCCGCGGACTGGTTCGCGCCATCTTCTTCCTGCCGGTGCTGCTGGGGGCGGAAGCGGTCAGCAATGCGCTGTCGCTGGCGGCGCAGATGATGGCGGGGGGTCTGAGCGGCACGAGCGCGGATATGGCGGCGGCGTCGGCATCCTCCGGCACGATGAACATGGATTACCTCATCGACCTGTTCGCGCAGCTTGCCCTGCCGGACGTGGTACTGGATTACATCGTCGGCGCGGTCAGCCGCATCAGCGATATCATTCAGGCTTCCGGCGTGCAGATTGTGCTGTTCATCGCGGGCTTGCAGTCCATTCCTTCCTCGCTCTACGAAGTGGCGAAGATTGAGGGCGCGACGGGCTACGAAACGTTCTGGAAAGTCACGTTCCCGATGGTGATGCCGCACATCATCACCTGCACGATTTACACCATCGTCGATGCGTTCAGCAAATCCGAGGTGGTCAAGCTGGCATACAGCACGGCGTTCACCGAGAGCCGGTACGGGCTGTCCTCCGCGTTCAGCGTGGTTTCGACGCTCATCACCTGCGCCCTGCTGGGAGCTGTGGTGTACTTCATCGGCAAGCGCACCTTCTACTACAATTAAGGCGAAGGAGAGTGAAAAGCAATGGAAAAATGGCGCGCATTTCGCAATTCTCCCCGCTATGAGGATGCCAAGGGCGGCGTGGTCAAAAAAGGCAAGAACCTGCTGATGACGATTTTGCAAATTATCCTCATCGTCGGTATCTCCTACGTCATCCTGTCGCCGCTCATCGGCATTGTCGCCCAGTCCTTCTTCTCCGACGCGGACTCGGCGAACCCGATGGTCTACACCATCCCGATTGAAGGCACGCTGGAGCGCTACACGACGGTCATCACGCAGATGGACTATTTCCGCACGCTCGGCAACACGCTGATTTACACCGTCGCGCTGACGCTGATTCAGGTGCTGATTTGCTCGATGGTCGGCTATGGCTTCGCGCGGTTTGACTTCCCGCTGAAAAAGCTGCTTTTCGGCTGCGTTGTGCTGATGATTGTCATCCCGAATCATACCATCATGCTGCCGCAGTATATGACGTTCCGCAGCATGGGCTTGATGAGCGAGGCAACCCCGATGTATATCCTGACGCTCTTCGGCACAGGGCTTCGCGCGGGTTTGTTCATCTACATTTTCAACCAGTTCTTCCGCGGTCTGCCCAAGGAAATCGAGGAAGCGGCGTTTGTTGACGGCGCGGGAACATGGTATACCTACTTCCGCATCATGCTCGTCAACGCCATGCCTGCTGTCATCACGGTGACGGTATTCTCGCTGGTCTGGCAGTACACGGACTCCTTCTACAGCCAGCTGTTCCGCATTCCGACGGACATGCTGCTGGCGAAGCGCCTGTCCACACTGCAGAACAACATCTCCGCGAACCTCAAAATCATGAACGTCCGCATCCAGCGCCTGTATGTTGACGCCGGCGTTGTGCTGACAATTCTGCCGCTGCTGATTCTGTATCTGCTGCTCCAGCGCCGCTTCATTGAGGGCGTTGAGCGGTCGGGTATCGTAGGCTAACGGCGTTAAGTAAAATCAGGATTACGGCGAACCTTCCGAAAACCGAATAAAAACGACAAAATTCGCCCGTAAAGCTGGTCGACAGCAGTGCAAACGCGAACGCACTTGCTTGAAACTGTGCTTTATGGGCGAATTGATTCCCTCGAAAACATTTTCAGACGAAATTTTCGCAAAAAAAGTTGAGAAAATTTGCTGAAACAGCTGATTTACCGGTTGACTAACGGTATAGTTTTGTGATATGATAAAGCAGAACGGAAATGGGAAATCTGGCGCAAAAATCGCCGGTATGACGGCACGGGTTTCCTGCTTCCCCGACGGCATGTCCGCCGGCAACGTTGCAATGGTTACACCAAGGAACCAAGTTCTGGGAAGGAACATGTTTAAGGAGGTCATCCAAGTGAAGAAGGTTGTTTCTGTTCTGCTGGCTGCGGGCATCATCGCGACGACGGGTGCGTTCGCAGAGAACGTCGGCGTGTCGAGCCCGGCTGCGTCGCCTGTGGCGTCTCCCGTGGCGGGTGCTGTCAGCAGCATCATTGACTTTGCCGACGGCAACTTCGGCTTTCTGGGGATGGACACGACGCTGGGCAATGCCGATGCGAGCGAGCTGAGCGTTGTGGACTACAACGGCGGCAAGGCGCTGTGCGTCAGCCCGACGGCGGAAGGCAGAGTGCCGTATGTGTCGCTGAACGTGGAAGGCCTGCTGGGCGAAAACCTGAGCCGTCTGGCGAAGATTACCTTCGATGTCGGCGTGGAACTGGGCACGGACGGCAAGTTCTATGCGCAGTCCGGCAAGGTGTACATGGTCAACGGCGAGGACAGCTCGAAGCAGTCCGCCGACTGGTCGGTTTACATGGAACGCAAGAATCCGAAGACGGCGGTCGTGACCGTTCCTGCGGGCGCGTTCGTGGCGGGTCGCGGCGACACGCTGCAGTTCTCCAAGGAAGTGGACAGCTTCATCGACTCCAAGAAGTTTGACGGCGAAGCGCCGCGTGACTTCTATGTGACCAACATCCAGTTCTTCGATGCGGAAGGCAACGTGCTGCCTGTGGATACCACGGCGGAATGGGTTGCGCCGGTGACGGAGGAAGACCGCTCCTATCTTTACGACGTGGCGAACGCGGTGGAGTTCCCGAACTTTGCCTACGAAGGCGGCGGCTGGAGTCAGGACGGAAATGCCGCAGGAATTCCTCGATGCGCTGGTGCCCGGTTCTGTGATTGAAATCAGCTACGAATCCGAAGACGGCACGATGTGGATTGTCCTGCCGGACGCGGCGGCAGGCTGGTCGCGCGTTGCCAATGACGGTTCTGCCGCCATCAACAGCAGCAAGAATACCTGCCAGATTACCTATGAGCAGATTGCGGCTGTGTGCGGCGAAGACAAGTCCACCTGGGGCGCGCGCCTGCAGTGCGAGGCGGGGAGCGCGTGGAAGGTTTACTCCGTGAAGGTTGGCCAGAAGGTCGCCCGCAAGGTCGCAACGCCCGTTGCTTCCTTTGATGGATTCTCCTGCGAAGGCGGCGCGTGGTCTCAGAATGGCTTCGACATTCCGGAAAACGTGCTGGATGCGCTCGTACCCGGCACGGCGCTGCAGATTGACTTTGAGTCCGAGGACGGCTCAATGTGGATTGTCATGCCGGACTGCACGGCGGGCTGGATGCGTGTGGCGCAGGGCGCGGCGAGCATCTCCGGCGGCAAGGCGTACATCACCTATGAGCAGATTGTCGAAGCCTGCGGCGAGGATAAGGCTGGCTGGGGCGCGCGGATGCAGTGCGAAGCAGAAAGCGCGTGGAAGGTCTACGCGGTGTCCGTGGTGAAGCTGGCGGAAATGGTCGGCAGCCACAACAATGTGGAGTTTGAAGGCGCGGCTTGTGAAGGCGGCGCTTGGGGTCAGAACGGCACGGAAATGCCGGAAAATATCGTGGCGGCGCTGGTGCCGGGCGCGGTCATCAATATCTCCTATGAATCCGAAACGGGCAACATCTGGATTGTCCTGCCGGACGCGGCGGCGGGCTGGTCCCGTGTGCAGCAGCAGACGGCGGCGACCGACGGCAAGACGGCGCAGATTACCTACGA
>OHOI01000708.1_pt1 | contig 16021 bp, 10 predicted proteins | sample 1569781 | NCBI WGS metagenome assembly OHOI01 (sample SAMEA3879587, study PRJEB24766) | human gut metagenome | biome: human-associated habitat; feature: feces | place: USA | collected 1985/1987 | reverse complement strand
CTTGCCCGGCTCGGTGGCGAGTTCCAGACGGACGATGTCGCCGCCCGGCTCACGATCCACGAAGTCTTCGAGATGGTCGCCTACCGATTCGATACCGATATTGATGAATTGCAGACCGCATCCGTAGGAGCTGATCGGTTTGTAGCCGATGCCCTGGATATAGACTTGATCCGAAGTATAGTAATGCGCCTTTTTGATCTTCGACAGATCCATGTCGTAGTCGCGCTCGAGCGTCGAGGAGCCGTCGTCGCCGGGCTTGTCGTCGGATGCGTCGGTGATCGGAATGACTCCGGTGTACGAGCCCTTGAGCGTAAAGCCGTCCTTCGAGGTGAGGTTGAACTCGATCTTGTACACCGGTTCTACTTTGCCGTCTTCGCCTGTGCTTTCGCCGGCGGCCTCGATCTTTATGGTCCCCTCCTTTCCATAGGAGAATTGTCCGAAAGAGGTTCCGTCGTCCAGTTGGACATAAGTGCCGAGCGGGAATACCAGTCCCTCCATCGGAATTTCCACGGCAGGCATCCACGACCCCCATTGGAACGAAGTGTTGGGCAGATAGTCGTGGGGCTTGATCACGGCTTCCTTCGGATTGCCGAACAGGTCGTTGAATACGACGAGCGCAGCGGCGAGACCGCCCTGCCCCTTTTCCGTGTTGTAGGTTTCATCGAAAATGTTGATCTGCATCATGCCGGTACCTGCTTCGAGCATGTTGCCGTAATAGGTCGCGGTGGCACTGACTCCGACCACTTCCACGTCGCGTCCGATCTGCGGCAGGTAGAAGCCGCCGTCCTCCGGCTGATCGACGATCTGGAGCTGTCCCTCATAGACGATGCTCTTTTCGGAACCGTCCGTATCGACGAAACGGAGCGAAACGCTCCAGACGTCGCCTTCGCGGGTGACTTTCAACGGCTCTCCCGGAACCAGCGACAACTGGGTCTTATTGCCCTCGGCGTCGATATACTGAACGCCGGTATATTGGGACGTGAACGTGTGGTCCTCGTTGAGCTGGCTGGCCATATATTCGCCCTCGGGAAGCGTGTAGGCATCTTCGCCCGGAACCGCATAGAGGTCGGCCACGAAAAGGTAACCCGCCTCTTTGAGCGTCACCCGCCCTTTGGATACGGTATGCTCGGCATCCGTGAAGGCCATATAATAGTTGTGCGACTCCACGCTCTTGACCGGGCCGAGGTACCACGACAGCGGAACTTTATCCAGCACCACCTTGTCTGCGTCGTCTCCCTCCTCCGAAGCGTCGGAATTCTTGCACGGTCCGTAATAGGCGACCGTCAGCGTTTTGCCGCCGGTTTCGATTTCGGCGGAAATGCGGGCGACGCGGGCCGAGAGGAACTCGACCGAGAGAACCGCTTTCGAGGCTTCCCCAACGTTCGAGGAGTTCACGTCGATCTCCCCATAGACGATTCCGTTGCCGGCAGCCGTAAGATCGACGGCTCCGGAAGGCTGTTTGACGGTGATCTTCACGGCATCGTCGGCGATCAGCATGCCGTCCGCATCCACGAGCCCTGCCGTCGGCGAGAGATAGATCGTATAGACAGGGGCGGCTTCCGGAACATCCGCCTTTTCGCCGTTTCCGGGAGTCTCGACCGTATAGACGGCGGATTTGATTTCCCGCACGACACCGTTGCAGATCAGTGCATTCCCGCTTTCCGGCATATCGGGGTCGCCGGATGAGGACGAGTCGTCGTCCGAGCATGAACTCAGCGCGACGGCTCCTGCCATGCAAAGCATGATCAGAAAGAATGGGTACAGTTTTTTCATAGGATGAGATTTAATGAACCGGCTTCCCGGCTTGGTTTTGCGAATGGAATGCACCGAACTCGACGCCATCTTTGAATGGGTTTTACCATTTTACATTCGGAACCCTGAGCGGATTCCGGAAAAAATTACTTATTCGAGTTTTCGGGATTTTTTCAGCTCGGCACGAGAACGGCGCCAAGGAAAAATCCCCCCCCCTCGCAATTTGACGAGGAAAGAGGATTCTCTCAATAACAAAAGTAACAAAAAGTTTCTATTTTGATTCATTTTCGGCGATTTTTTAATCAGGAAGATGAAAAAAGATACTGTTCGTCGGTGAAATTCAGGCGGTAGGATTTACTCTCGCGTGCAAATTTTTTCCCGTATTTCCCGGATCTCCAGGGCGGGACGGATTCCGGAAAGACGGCCGCACGAACGGATCGTGCTTCGGGAACGGGGCCTCCCGGCCGTTTCCCAAACGAACCGGCTCCCGAACCCTTGCCCCCCCCGACATGTCCCGCCCGGAACGGACCGTCCCCTTCCGAAACACTCCGGCCCGACCTCACTCCGGTCCGAAACGCCCCGGCCCGAAACGAAACGCCCCCGTCGCAATCGTTGCGACGGGGGCGTTATCCCTATGCGGAACGGGAAGGTTCCGCAAATCCTATTTCTTCGAATTCTTCGCGCGCTGCATGGCTTCCTGCTGGCGCATCAACTCTTCGTAGCGCTGCTGGAACTTCGACTTCCGGCCTTTCGATTTCCGCGCGGCGTTGGCCTGCATGATGGCCTGAATCTTCGAATCGTCCACCATGCGCCGGATCACGAGCGTCTGACCGATGGTGAGCAGGTTCGACAGCAGGTAGTAGTAGCACAGACCGCTGGCATAGCTGTTGAACCACAGGAGCAGCATGACGGGCATCATATAGACCATCATGAATTTCATGCCGGCCATCTGGGGCTGCGCCGAAGCCGTCTGCTGGTAGTTGTAATACGAATAGACGAACATCGACAGGGCCATCAGCAGCGCGAACAGGCTCACGTGGTCGCCGTAGAACGGAATCGAGAAGGGCAGGTTCAGCACGCTGTCATACGACGACAGGTCGTCGGCCCAGAGGAACGACTGGTCGCGCAGCTCGATCGACGCCGGGAAGAACCGGAACACGGCGATCAGAATCGGCATCTGGATCAGCAGCGGAATGCAGCCGCCCATCGGGTTGATCCCGGCCTTTTTGTAGAGCTCCATCGTCGCCTGCTGGCGCTTCATGGCATCCTCCTGGCGCGGATATTTCTTGGCCAGCTCATCGACTTCGGGCTTGATGACGCGCATCTTGGCCGTCGATATGTAGCTTTTATAGGTCAGCGGCGAGATGATGACCTTCACCAGCACGGCCAGGATCAGGATAATCAGGCCGAAACTCGGGATAAATTGACGCAGGAAATCGAACACCGGAATCACGAACCAGCGGTTCACCCAGCCGAAAATACCCCAGCCGAGCGGAATCAACCGTTCCAGATGCAGTTCGTCGTCCCCCTCGGTCGTCGCCACATGCTTGAGAATGGCGTATTTGTTCGGACCGAAATAGAAAGCGAAGTTGTAATGGTCGGTTTGCGCCGTATAGGGAACCGTCAATTTCGCCGAAAAATCCTTTATGTAACCCGAGCCTTTTTCCGCCGTCGTAAACTTCATATCAGCGTAGGAGAAGTTTTCCGGGGCGATCATCACCGACGAGAAGAACTGCTGCTTGAAAGCCACCCAGTTGAGCGACGACGAAACCGTCTTCTGCTTCTCCCCGTCGCTCATCCCCAGATCGTCGGCCGACGACTCGCCGGGAGCCCGGTAATAGATGGTCGTATAGGTATTCTCGTTCTGAAACCCTTTCTCATTCTGATAGGACCGGTTGCTCCAGTCGATGCCGACAGTCGTCTGGCTGGCCATCTGCGGCGCCATATTTTTCAGATAGACATTCAGATCGACCAGATAATCCCGCGCCGGCGACTGTATGTTATAAACGACATACTCGTACCGTAACACGGCGTCACGCGCCACCGGCAGATCCATCGTGATGCGCTGCGCACCGTCGGCATCCTTCTCCATCGACACCAGATTGAAGGTGTAATCCGCCGTATTGACCAACACGTTGTTATGACCATTCTTCACATAGAACGTCAGGGCGAAATTGGCCGTTGCCGGATCGAAAAGCCGCACCGGCTGATTCCGCTCGTCACGAGGTGCATACTTGGTGTAATCCTTCAGCGTAACATCCTTGACCTGGCCGCCACGCGTCGAGAAATCGATCTTCAATACCTCGTTCTCCACGGTGAACTCCTCGGCTTCGGCCTGCTGCGCCGCAGCCAGCAGCTCTCCGAACTGCATGATCCGACGCTGCGCCTGCAGGCTGTCCCCGGACAACCGCTCTCCCGCAGCCGCAATAGCCGCAGAATCCGCAGTCGGCAGCGGAGCGTTGAGCGCCAAGAGCGAATCCTGCTCGGCTTGGATACGCGCCTGTTCGGCGTTGTACGCCATGAGCTGTTCCTGATACTTTTTCTGTTGATGCGAATTATAGAACGTGAAACCCAGGAAGATCAGGGCCACGATGACAATTCCGGCGATTGATTTTTTATCCATGCGTAATCTAAATTCTTTGAGGATACCCCGAAGCAAGGTTGCAAACTATTTTTTCTTATCGTCTTTTCCCGCCAGCGCCGCAGCTACGAACGCGACGAAAAGCGGATGAGGCCGCTGTACGGTGCTCTTGTATTCGGGATGGTATTGCGTACCGACGAACCAGGGATGGTCGGGAATTTCGACCACTTCGACCAGCCCCGTATCGGGGTTCGCACCGACGGCTTTCATTCCGTGGCTCTCGAAATCCTTCAGGTATTCGCTGTTGAATTCGTAGCGGTGGCGATGACGCTCCTGAATCTGAGTCGTACCGTAAGCCTGCGCAGCTTTCGATCCCGGCTCCAGCGAGCAGGGGTAAGCTCCCAGACGCATCGTGCCGCCTTTGGCGGTAATGCCCTTCTGTTCCTCCATCAGGTCGATGACCGGATGCTTCGTCGCCGGGTCCATTTCTGTCGAGGTGGCATCCTTGAAGCCCAGTACGTTGCGAGCGAATTCGATCACGGCGCACTGCATACCCAGACAGATTCCCAGGAACGGAATACGGTGAGTCCGCGCAAAGTGCACCGCTTCGATCTTCCCCTCGATTCCCCGGTTGCCGAACCCCGGAGCCACGAGAATACCGGCCATTTTGCCGAGCTTCTCCCCGACGTTCGAAGCGTCTATCTTCTCCGAATTCACGTAATGCAACTTCACCTTGCAGTCGTTCACCGCACCGGCTTGAATAAAGGACTCGCAGATCGACTTGTAAGCATCGGGAAGTTCCGTATATTTACCCACCAGGGCGATGTCGATCGTCCGCTTGGGATTCTTCACCTTATCGACGAAAGCCTGCAACGAACTCAAGTCGGGTTCCTGCTCCGACGGAAGGTCGAGCTTGCTGAGCACCACCTCGTCCAGATGCTGACGGTGCATCACCAGCGGCACTTCGTAGATCGTCGGTACGTCGATCGACTCCATCACCGCGTTGGCATCCACGTTGCAGAAGAGCGCCACCTTGCGCCTGAGCTCCGCAGAGAGCGGATGCTCGGTGCGCAGCACCAGAATATCGGGCTGCAAACCGTTCTCGAGCAAGGTCTTGACCGAATGTTGGGTCGGCTTGGTCTTCAACTCGCCGGAAGCGGCCAGGTAAGGAATGAGCGTCAGATGAACCAGCGCCGTATTGCGGGCTCCGAGCTGGTAACGCAACTGACGCACCGATTCGATGAAGGGCAGCGACTCGATGTCGCCCACCGTACCGCCGATCTCGGTGATAATCACATCGTACTCCTTGCGCTGCGCCAACAGTTGAATGCGGCGCTTGATTTCGTCCGTGATATGAGGAATGACCTGCACGGTCTTGCCCAGGTACTCGCCCTTGCGCTCCTTGTCGATCACGCACTGATAAATCTTACCGGTGGTCACGTTGTTGGCATGGCTGGTCGTAATCGAAGTGAAACGCTCGTAATGCCCCAGGTCGAGGTCGGTTTCCGCACCGTCTTCGGTCACGTAACACTCTCCGTGCTCGTAAGGATTCAGGGTTCCGGGGTCGATATTGATATAGGGATCCAATTTCTGAATCGTCACCGAATAGCCGCGTGCCTGCAGCAAGCGGGCGATCGACGCCGAAATAATGCCTTTACCGAGCGACGAAGCCACGCCGCCCGTCACGAAAATGTACTTGGGTTTGCTGAGTTTCATTATCTGTTTCGAATTATTTTGTTTGCACCGTCGTTTATCCGGCTCCGTTTCAACCCTTAAGCCGGAACGCCCGGTTCTCCACTTGCCTATTAAAACATCGTTCCGGAACCGCTTTCGAAGACCGCTCCGGAAACCTTCCCGCTCCGAGGGCCGGACTCACATAAAATACACCGCTATCCCCACAAAGAAGTTTCCTCACCGGAAAGGGATGTGTCAAATTGAGAAATTCGGCGCATCCCCTTTCAAGTGTGCAGGAACAGGTAAAAATACCAGGGCATCGAGGTTCACGGCGAAGAGTGTGCACTGGCGTACATGATCGAGCCGTGACACCGATAATAACGAAGTAGTTTACCTGTTATAGCACACCGTCTTCGGCGGGTTATTCCTTATTCTCCTCCTGATCGATGAGCTTCACTTTTTCGATAGCGGCCTGCATCTCCTGTTTGGCCCGCTCGATTTTGGCCCGCACCTCGGCGATCATCGCCTCGGCGTTCTTCGACTTGGAGAAGAACCCGATGTTGTTCTCCAACAAGGCGATGTCCTGCTCCAACTGACGGACTTTGTTGTAAAGCCGGTCGCGCTCCGTGCGCAGACGCCGGTCGCCCGTAGCCTTGAGCGAAGAAACCTTCTCCTTGAAGCGGTCCATCGAACGATCGCGCTCCGAACTGCGCAGGGTATCGAACATCTTATCGACCACCTCCTTGTAACGTTTTTGAATCGCCTCCTTCTGCTTGATAGGCACGAACCCGATCTCGCCCCAGCGACGCTGGAAATCACGAATCATCTCGAAGCCGCCCGCCAGAATATCGGCCGCAGCCATCTCCTCCAACAGAGCCTCTTTCCGACGGAGATTCTCCCCGTACTGATCGTCCACCGCAGCGAAATGTCGGGACTTGCGCTCGAAGAAAGCGTCGCACGCCGCACGGAACCGTTTCCAGATCTGGTCGGAATAGCGGCGCGACACGGCCCCCGTCTGCTTCCACTTGGCCTGCAATGCGATCAACTCATCGGTCGTCTTCTTCCACTCCTCGCTGTCGCGCAGCGCTTCGGCCGCCTCGCACAACTCGGTCTTGAGCTGGAGGTTGTGCTCCATCTCGCCCTTCAACCCGGCATAGTAGGTACGCTTGGCCTCGAAGAATTTGTCGCAGGCATTGCGGAAACGCTCGTAGATGGCATTGTTATCTTTCTTGGGAGCGAATCCGATCGTTTTCCAGACTTTCTGTATCTCGAAGAGCTTCTCGCTCGCCTTGTTCCACTCTTTGCGCGAAGTCAGCGGCTGCTGCGCCAGCTCTTCGGCCTTGACACAAAGCTCGCTCTTGAGTTCCAGATTGCGGAGCTGCTCCTGCTTGATATTCTCGAAAAACTCCTGATGCTGCTTGTTGATACGGCTCGAAGCCTCCTTGAAACGATTCCACAGCACCTCTTTATATTCATTGGCCACAGGGCCGATTTCACGCCACTCGTCGTGCAGCTTCTGCAGTTTGTGGAACGCCTCGACGATCGACGGTTCGAGCACCAGCGCTTCGGCCTGTTCGCAAAGAGCCAGCTTCTGCTCGTAATTCTTCTTCAGGTCGAGATCGCGCAACTCCTTGTTGATCTTGATGAAATTGTAGAAATTCTCCACGTGCAGGTTGTAGGTCTCCCACAGATCCTTCACATTCTGCTGGGGCACCACGCCGGTTTCCTTCCAGCGGTGCTGCAACTCCCGGAACTTATTGAAAGTCTGGTTGAGCATCTCGTCCGACGAGGCCAGCTCCTTGAGTTCCTCGATAATCTGCAACTTTATCTTGAGATTCTCCTCCTTGGCCGCTTCGAGTCCGGCGACGAACTCGTCCCGCAAACGGCGGTACTCCCGGAAAAGATCCTTGAAACGCAGCTCCGCCGGATCCGGTTCGGACACAAATCCCCCTCCGCTCCGCCGGCTTCGACGAAAGCCCGTCGCGCAGCATCGGACTCCGCCCGACGCAATTTGTAGAACGCTATCTTGAGGGCCTCCACATCCCGGCGCAGGGACTGCACCGGCCGCTCTTCGAGCATCTTGGCGAAAATCGCCAGCAACTCCTCCTTCGACTTGCCTGCCAGGTCGCTGCCGGCCGCTTCTCCGCCTGCAGCCTCCTCCTCGGGCGAAGCCTCGCCCAGGTCGAGCCCCGCATTTTCGGCAGCCAGCGCCGCATCTTCATCGGCGAAGTCCACCCGACTCTGCGTCGGTACGCCGGTATCGTCCGCAACTGCGGCATTCGTTTCCCCGCCATCTGCAGGCACGGAATTGTTCTGCGTATCCTCAACCACAGAAGAGTTGAGATGCTCCTCGGAAACAGGAAGAGTAGAATTTTCAGTAGCCATCTTGTCTGATTTTAATCTTACGGTTTGCAAAACCATATAAACCTTGCAAATATAACCATTTTTCCGGCCCCCGCACAGGATTTGCCGATAATTTTATTATCTTCGCAAAAATTACGCACGCTCTTATGAGTCATCGCATCCTGCTCATCGACGACGAAGACGACATCCTCGAATTCATCCGTTACAACCTGACAAAGGCGGGTTATGAGGTATATACGGCCCGTAACGGAGCCGAAGGTTTGCAACAGGCCGCGGCACACCGGCCGCACCTGATCCTGCTCGATATGATGATGCCCGTGATGGACGGCATCGAAACCTGCCGGGCTCTGCGCCGCGACCCGGCGCTGAAGGAAACGATGGTCGTCTTTCTATCGGCCCTCGGCGAAGAGGAGCAACAACTCGCAGGATTCGGCGCCGGGGCGGACGACTACATCCCCAAGCCGATCAAGCCCAAACTTCTGCTGAGCCGCATCCAGGCGATTCTCAAACGGGTCGCCGCCGACAAGCCGGCTTCGCTGGTCATCGACCGGGAACGACATCTGGTAATCCGCGACGGAGAACGTATCGAACTGCCCCGCAAGGAGTTCGCCCTGCTCGCCCTGCTCGCCTCCTCTCCCGGAAAACTCTTCTCCCGGGAAGAGATCTACTCCCGTATCTGGGGCGATACGGTGGTCGTCGGCGACCGTACGATCGATGTCCACGTCCGCAAAATCCGGCAAAAAATCGGAAACGGACATATCTCGACCGTAAAGGGGTTGGGCTACAAATACGAAAATTAACCACAGATAATCCAAAATTCATCACAAAAATTCCGAAAAACCTTACGATCCGTAATTAAATTTTGCGTAAATTTGCAAAGTCTTAAGTAAAAACGCATTTTCGACGAAATGATCCGCGAGATCGTGGCAGTAGGAATCGGAGGGGCCCTGGGCAGTATGTCGAGGTACCTCGTATCCTATGTATGGCTGGTCGAACAGTCCCTGTTGGGCTTCCCGGCAGGCACTTTCACGGTCAATGCCGCCGGATCGCTGTTGATGGGCTTTTTACTGGAGATACTGGGCGCAGGTACTGCGTCGTGGCTGTTGAGCGTAGGATTCTGCGGCGGATTCACCACCTTTTCCACCTTCTCTTCCGACGTGGTGCGGATGCTCAAAAGCGGCGACTACACGGCGGCCGGACTTTGCGTTGCACTTAATTTCGCGGTATGCGTGTGCTGCATCCTGCTGGGCACCGCATTGGGACGGTTGCTGAAACGCTGACAACGAACAAGGAAACAACAAAATAATTTTTATAAAACAACTGAAATGGTCATTTTAGTACTCAACTGCGGCAGTTCTTCGATCAAATATCAGGTGATCGACATGGAAGCCCAGTCCAGCAAACTGCTCGCCAAAGGTCTGGTCGAGCGCATCGGCCTTCCTGAAGGCGATCTCACGCACAAACCCGTCGGCAAGGAGAAGTTCGAGCTCCACCAGCCGATTCCCGATCACACGACGGGCATCAGCCTGGTGCTTCAGGCCCTGACCGACCCCGTGCACGGCGTAATCCGGTCGCTCGACGAAGTGAAGGCCGTCGGTCATCGCGTAGCGCACGGCGGCGAATTTTTCCCGGAGAGCTGTCTGGTAACCGAACAGGTCCAGGAGAAGATCCGCTCGCTGTTCCAGATCGCCCCGCTGCACAATCCGGCCAACCTCGAAGGCATCCTCTCCATCGAAAAAGTCCTTCCCGGCGTGAAACAGGTAGCCGTATTCGACACCTCGTTCCACCAGACGCTTCCCGCAACCAACTTCATGTACGCCCTGCCCTACGAGTACTACCAGAAATACGGCATCCGCAAATACGGCTTCCACGGCACAAGCCCCAAGTTCGTCGCCCGCGAAGGCGCCAAACTCGCCGGTCTGGATATCAATAACTCCAAGATTATTACCTGTCATATCGGCAACGGCGGTTCGATCACGGCCGTGCTGAACGGCAAGTCCTACGATACCTCGATGGGCTTCTCGCCGGTCGATGGTCTGGTCATGGGCACCCGCTGCGGCAACGTCGATCCGAGCGCGGTCACCTTCATCGGCGAAAAGGAGCAAATGAGCTATGCCGAAGTGAACAACATGCTCAACAAGCAATCGGGCGTCTTCGGCGTATCGGGCGTATCGAGCGACATGCGCGACATCGACAAAGCCTATGAAGAGGGTAATCCGCGTGCGATCCTCGCCCGCGACATGTACTGCCTGCGCATCAAGAAATTCGTCGGCGAATACGCGGCCGAAATGGGCGGCGTCGATCTGATCGTTTTCACGGGCGGCGTCGGAGAGAACTCACCCGAAACCCGCAAGGAGGTCTGCGAAGGCCTCGAATTTATGGGCGTGCACTTCGACCGGAAGATCAACGAAGGTCTTCGCGGCGAAAACAAGATCATTTCCGCAGCGGATTCGAAGGTCAAGGTGGCCGTCGTTCCGACCAACGAGGAGCTGGTCATCGCCACCGACACTTACGAAATCGTCAATAAATAACCAAACAATTATATTAAAAACACACAACCCATGCAACATTTGAGTGAAATTGTCGAAGAGGCAAGAAAAAAAGGTAAGAAGCGCCTTGCAGTCGCTTACGGTCAGGACGCCCACACGCTGGCAGCCGTCTATGCAGCTTATAAGGAAGGTCTGGTAGAGCCGATTCTGTTCGGCGATCCCAAGATCATCGAGCAGGTTTGCAAGGAAGAGAATATCGATTGCAACATTTTCAAAATAATCCCCGAGAGCAACGACGTGAAGTGCGTCAATCTGGCTGTCAATGCCGTCGTTACGGGCGAGGCCGACGTACTGATGAAGGGTCTGGTTTCCACGGACAAGTACATGCGCGGCATCCTGAACAAGGACGCAGGTCTGTTCCCCCCGAAAGGCACGTTGAGCCACGTAGCGGTAGTCGAAATGCCGAACTATCCCAAGTTGCTGGTCATCTCGGACGTAGCGGTGATTCCGCAGCCCGACTTCAAACAGAAAACCATCCTGATCGGCTACCTGACGCGCATCGCCAACCTGATCGGTATCAAGACGCCGAAGATCGCCTGCATCGCACCTTCGGAGCAGCTGTTGCCGAGCGTGCTCTCCTCGACCGAAGCCGCTCTGCTCGCCAAGATGGGCGATCGCGGACAGCTGGGTAACGTCGTCATCGACGGTCCGCTGTCGCTCGACGTAGCGCTTTACAAGGAAGCCGCCGAGATCAAGAAGGTCAAGGGTTCTTCCGTCGCAGGCGATGCGGACTGCCTGCTCTTCCCCAACATCGAATCGGGCAACGTCTTCTTCAAGGCTTCCACGCACATGGGCGGCGGCGAGATCGCAGCGATGGTCATGGGAACCAAAGTTCCCTGCGTGCTGACTTCGCGCGGCGACTCCAGCCTCACCAAACTCTACTCGATCGCACTGGCTTGTCTGGCCGCTAAATAATTCAGGTATCGGATTTATGGGATTCAAGATTTTAGCAATCAACCCGGGCTCGACTTCGACGAAGATCGCCCTGTATGACGACGAGCAGCCTACGCTGGCGCTCACCCTGCGCCATTCGGCCGAGGAGATCGCACGTTTCCCGCGCATCATCGACCAGCTCGACTGGCGCAAGGAGATGGTACTCGAAGCACTCGCAAAGAACAACTTCGACGTGAAGTCCCTCTCGGCCGTGATCGGTCGCGGCGGTCTGATCAAGCCGATCGAATCGGGCGTATATGAAGTAAACGCAGCTCTGAAGAACGACCTGGTGAACGCCCAGCGCGAACACGCCTCCAATCTCGGCGGCCTGATCGCCGAGCAGATCGCCCAGGCTGCCGGCGTGAAGGCTTACATCGCCGACCCGGTCGTGGTCGATGAGCTGGACGACATCGCCCGCCTGAGCGGTATTCCGGAATGCCCCCGCATTTCGATCTTCCACGCCCTGAACCAGAAAGCCATCGCACGCCGCCATGCCGAGAAGGTAGGCAAGCGTTACGAAGACCTGAACCTGGTCGTTGCCCACATGGGCGGCGGCATTTCGGTTTCGGCCCACTGCAAGGGACGGGTGATCGACACCAACAACGCCCTCGACGGCGACGGCCCGATCGCACCCGAACGTGCAGGCACGGTGCCTGCCGGAGCGCTCGTGAACCTCTGCTTTTCGGGCAAGTACAGCCAGCGCGACGTGCTGAAGATGCTCGCCGGCAAAGGCGGTCTGGTAGCTCACCTGAACCAGAACTCCGTGCAACAGATCTGCATCGACATCGAAAAGGGCGACCAGAAATCCAAAGCCGTGCTCGACGCGATGAGTTACAGCATCGCCAAGGAGATCGGCGCGATGGCTGCGGTTCTCAAAGGTCAGGTGGATGCCATCCTGCTTACGGGCGGCGTGGCGTACAACGAACCGGTGAACGACGTAATCCGCGAACACTGTTCGTTCCTCGCCCCGATCTTCATCTATCCGGGCGAAGACGAAATGGGTGCGTTGATGCTCAACGCCCTGAGTGTACTGCGCGGCGAAAGAACCCCGAAGGTTTACGCATAATAGCCTTCTCCGTTTCCGGTACCCGGCGATACCCGAACAAATTCGACATGGTTTCGCATTGATCGAAAACGGTTAAACCGGATATAAAAAAGCTCTTCCTTTACCGGAAGAGCTTTTTTACTAATTCCCACGCGACCCGCATCGCTTCGAGCCGGAACAACGCTCCGAACCCAGCGTAACAGACCACGCCGACCGCCACTTTCAATAGGAACGTAGGCAGAGGTGCGAAGCTGGTGAAGTGTCCGAAAGCCCAAACCACACCGAACATCGCCGCCGTCGCAGAAGCTATAGGCAGCAACGTCCGCAGAAAACGACCTGCCGTCAGCCCCGCATACCGGGTCGTCGCGCCAAAATTGAGGATCATTTCGAAAAAAGCCATCGCCGACAGGCCCCACGTCACGGCGAGCACGCTGTGCGGGATCGTCAGGATCAGGACCAGGGTCATCACTACCTTCTTGACCACTTCCAGCCGCACGATGATCCGACCGTTGCTCTTCACCTTCAGCACATTATTCGAAACCGTAGCGATCGGAGCGAACATTCCGGCCAGCGAAATAACCTGAAAATAGGGAACCATCGGCATCCACTTCTCCCCGAGCAGACTGTCCACCATTTCAGGAGCGACGACAATCAGACCGGCCATCATCGGCAGCATCACGAAAGCGACGATCATTACTACCTGCCGGTAGCTCTCGGCGAATTTACGCTCGTCGTCCGCGATCTTGGAAAGCGCGGGAAAAGTCACGCTCTGAACGGCCTGCATGGTCGATGTCACGGGCAGCTCCTTGAGTTTCTGCGCCTGGTTGAAAAAGCCCAGCACATCCGCAGCATAGAGCTTCCCGACGAAAAGCTGGGAAACATTGTTGTAAACGGAAGAAATCAGATCGGTCGCCAGCAACCGGAAGCTATACGGAGCCATCGCACGCAGACGGCCCGCGTCGAAAGCCGCCCGAGGGCGCCAGTCGCTCAACCCCCACAGCAACATGGCCCGTACACCCATCGCCACTACCCGTTGCCCCACCAGGCTCCAGATACCGCATCCGGCCCAAGCCATACCGATAGCCACCAGTCCGCTTACGAGCGACGAAGTAAAAACGACCTTCGAAAGCCGGGCGAAACGGAACTGCCGGGTGAAAATCGTATTCTGAATCACGCACAGGGCATTGAGAGGCACAAGCAGGAACAACACCGGAGCGATCCGCACCAACTCGGGCATCCCGTAAAAACGGGCGATCCAGGGCATCGCCCCCACCAACAGCAGGTACAGCAGCACCGAAACCGCGATATTGAAGACGAATACCGACTTGTAGTCCTCCTCCGACGGCACCGCCTTTCGGATCAGGGTCTGCGAGAAACCGCTGTCCACCATCACCAGTGCCAGGGACGAAAAAACCACGGGAATAGCCATAATACCCATCTGCTCGGGCGTCAGCAACCGGAGGATGACGATACTCACCCCCATTTGCAGCAACATGGAGCCTACCTTTTCGGCAATGCTCCACGCTACACCGCTTGCGACCTTGTCCCGCAATTCACCTCCCACGACCCTTCGGATTTAGCAGCCGTCGCACACGGCATCCCGCTCGCGGAACCGTTCGGCGCTCGAAATCTCGAGGTACGAAGCGCCGTATTTCGAATCGAAGCTGCCGCCCACCACAGCCAGCAGATCGGTCGGTTCGATCGCATGCTTGCGCTGGATAAAATCCAGGGCGTCGATCACGAAGTGGTAACGATCCTGATAGCGTTCGTGCGACTGCTGTTCACGCAGGATCGGCACGACGCCGTACGAAAGAGCCAGAATACGCTGCGCATGACGGGTATAACAAACCGCCAGGACCTGACACCGGCCCCGGAAAGCGGCCAGATAACGGCCCGTGCGTCCGGTCGCGGTATCGAGCACCACATAGCGAATCGGCAAGTTCGTACTGGCCCGCACCGCCGAACGCGCCAACTGCGCCGTGATCTCGTGGTTCACGGAAACCATGTTCATATCGATCATCGGCGTAAAATGCGTTTCGTCCTTCTCGATCTCGCGGGCCACGCGCGACATCGTACTCACGGCCTCCACCGGATAGTCGCCCATAGCCGTTTCGTCGCTCAACATCACGGCATCCACGCGCTCGTAAATGGCACTGGCCACGTCGCTCACCTCGGCCCGAGTCGGACGGGGCGAGCGCACCATCGAATAGAGCATCTGCGTAGCGATGATCACCGGTCGTTTGGCGGCTATGCAACGCTCCACGATACGCCGCTGCGCGTTGGGAATCGCCTCGGCCGGAAGTTCGACCCCCAGATCGCCCCGGGCGACCATCACCCCGTACGAAGCCTCGACGATTTCGTCCAGGTTGTCGATCCCCTGCTGGTTCTCGATCTTGGAGATGATCTTGATCGGACTGTCGTAACGGTCGAGAATCTCCTGCACGGCATGCACGTCCCCGGCGCTCCGCACGAAGGAGTGAGCGATGAAATCGACGTCGTTCTTCACGGCCCATTCGATGAAGCGGCGGTCTTTTTCCGTCACCGACGGCAGGTCGATCTTCATCCCCGGCACATTGACGCTCTTGCGCGAACGCATGGCGCCGCCCACGACGAACTCGCAGTCGAGCTCCGTGTCGTTCTTGCCCACGACACGTATCTCCAGCTCGCCGTCGGCGACGAGCATCCGCGCCCCCACGGGAATGTCGCGCACGATCGTCGGGACATTCATGTACACCACCTTGCGCGTGGTCATGTCCGAACCGTCCGACCCGCGCACGGCGACACGGTCGCCCGGCCGGAAATTGATGCTGTTGCCGTATTCGTCGGCGATCGTCGTCACGCGGATCTCCGGCCCCTTGGTGTCGATCATGATCGGAATGGCCGGATTGACCTTGTGCACGATCTCCACGATGCGCGTGGCGCCCTCCTCGGTCACATGGGCCGAATTGACGCGGATCACATCCATCCCCGCATCGAAAAGCTCCTTCACGAACTCCTCCGTGCAGCGGAAATCCGACATGGTCGCAACGATCTTCGTTTTTTTCATTCTATACATAGGAAATATCGTTATTTTGTGTTTCTCTCAATCGTCCGGATTCTTGCCCGTCCGTCCCGCGGGGCTGC
>OHOI01000673.1_pt1 | contig 16947 bp, 15 predicted proteins | sample 1569781 | NCBI WGS metagenome assembly OHOI01 (sample SAMEA3879587, study PRJEB24766) | human gut metagenome | biome: human-associated habitat; feature: feces | place: USA | collected 1985/1987 | reverse complement strand
GGCGGAATTCCTCCCGCGCGTGGACGTTGCTCATGTGGCACTCGATGACCGGCATCGGCACGGACGCAATCGCATCATGCAGCGCGACGGACGTGTGCGTGTACCCACCCGGATTGAACACCGCGCCGCAGAAGCCGTCGAAGTACGCCTTTTGCAGCGCATCAATCAGGTCTCCCTCGTGGTTGGACTGCACACAGCGCACCTCCACGCCGAGCTTTTCCGCTTCCGCATGGCACAGCGCAAGCAGATCGTCATACGTCTTTGCACCGTAAACCGCCTTTTCACGCAGCCCAGTCAGGTTGATGTTCGGGCCGTTGAGAATGAGAATCTTTTTCGGTTCGCTCACAGCAAATGCAGCTCCTTCATCAGCGTTTCCGCAAGGTTCGGCGGCATGGAACACCCCTGCCAGATGCTTTCGGCTTCCACCGCCTGCGCAATGAGCATATACAGCCCTGTGCAAGCGGGTGTTCCGACCCGTTTCGCGGCGGCGGTCAGTACCGTTTCCGCCGGGTTGAAGATAATGTCCGCTACGCCGTCGGCACGGGCGACGATGCTGGTCAAGTGCGCCGTATCTATCGGACAGCCCTCGACGCGCGGGTACATTCCGGCAGGGGTCGTGTTGACAATCAGCCCGCCCATATCGGGGAAGCGCGCATAGAAATCGTCGTAGCTGATTTCATCCGCGTGCTTCGGATTTCGGGATACCACCCACGTTTCGCGCGCGCCCATACGCCTCACGGCGTTTCGGCAGGCGTGCATCGCTCCGCCTGAACCGAGGATGAATACCGGGCGTCCGTCCGGATTCATGCCGAAGTGGCGCAGCATCTGCTCAAAGCCGGGGTCGTCCGTGTTGTAGCCGCGGCTTGTTTTGCCCGTCAGCACTGTGTTGACCGCCCCAACCTCCCGCGCAAAGGGGGTAATCTCATCCAGCAGGGGCATCACGTCCGTCTTGTACGGCACGGTGATATTGAAGCCATCCAGCGTGCACAGCAGTTCCGGTACAATCGCCGCCAATTCACCGCGCGGAATCTCAATCAGCCGGTAGCTCGCCGCCAGAGAGATTTTCTCCCAAATCGCCTCATGAATGGGGACGGACAGGCTGTGCCCCAGCTTCTCCCCAATCAGGCCGTACTGCTTCATGAACATGCACCTCCGGGCTGCTTTGTTCCCATTATAGCATGATTTAGGCAAGGGGGCAATGCTTGAACAGTTTTTTTCTGTTTTTGCATTTTGGGTGCAACGAATGGCATCTCTGATTCGTCTAATAGGTAACAGGCTGGAAAAGGAGGGAGCGTATGGGCAGACGGCTGATAAGCTGCTGCATGGCGCTGCTAATGCTGGGGTGTGCGCTGGCAGAGGACGAATTGGACATCACTTATCGCTTCGGCAGCCGCGAGGAGCAGAAAATTGCGGTGACGATTGACGACTGCTATCACGCGGAGGACGTTCGGGCGGTGCTGGATATTTTGCAGGCAAACGACGTCCGCGCGACGTTCTTCCCCATCGGCAAGGCGCTCAAGTACGAGGATGCGGCGCTTTGGCAGGAGGTTGTGGCGTCTGGGTGCGAAATCGGCAATCACTCATGGGGACACACTTACCTGACGAAGCTGAGCCGGCAGAAAATCAAGTTCCAGATGCTTCGGACGCAGGAAAAAGTGGATGCGCTGCTGGACTGCCATTATCCCATGCAGGTCATGCGCCCGCCGATGGGCAAGACGAACCAGAAGGTGGAGGAAAGTGTCGCGGCGGTTGGCTATCTGGCGGTTGTCAAGTGGGATGTCAGCGAAACCGACCCGGTAAAGGCACTGGCGGCCGTGCAGAACGGCAGCATCTTGCTCTTTCATGCGCGGAAGAAGGATGCGAAATGTCTGTCCGTGCTGATTCCGCAGCTGGTGGCGGAAGGCTATCAGCTGGTCACGGTGTCGGAACTGCTGGGACTGCCGGAAATTGTATGCAGTGCGGAAAAGTACGTCTATCACCGCCGTGATACGGAGGAAAATATCCGCCCCGATGCTGTTCCCCAGAATTGACAACCCTTCCCCATTCCGGTATAATGAAAGACGGGAAAAGGACGTTTTGCTGTGGCAAAATCAAGCATGAAGAGGAGTGAACCCTGATGAAGAAACGACTGTTGGCGCTGCTGAGCGCCATCGTGCTGATGGGTAGTGTATCGCTGGCGGAAAACACGGAAGAATCGGCGGAAACCCCGGCGACGGCGGAACCGATGGTTTCCTTGCCCATCGATTTCTCTCCCGGTATGCCCGCTGATCCGGACGGCTTTACTCTCGGCGACGGTACTTGGAGCTATGAGGATCCCACCATCAGCGTGCAGGTAACGCAGAAGCGCAAGGCGGAGTGCGACTATTGGGTTGCGCATATCAAGATAGCGGATGCTTCCCAGCTGCGCACCATGTCCGCCGGCGGCTTTGACTCCACCCGCACGGTCAAGGGCACGATTATGGCCAAGCGCAGCAACGCCATCCTTGCCATTGACGGCGATTATTTCTGCTATACCGGTATCGGTTATATCGTCCGGCAGGGCACGGAGTATCTTGACCACCTGCGCGGCGACCGCGACGTTCTCCTGATTGATGAGGACGGCGACTTCCACTATGTCCTCCGCCCCAAGCGCAATTCGCTTGATGGCACGGTGGACGGCAAGAAGGTCATCAACAGCTTCTTCTTCGGCCCGGTGCTGGTGCGCGAGGGTAAAGCCGTGCTGAACCCGATGGCGGAAGGCATGGCGTTCGATGAGCCGCGGCAGCGCATGGCGATTGCGCAGGTTGGTCCGCTGGAATATATGGCGATTTGCTGTGCGTCGCAGGCGCGCGGCTCGATGGGCATGACACTCCAGCAGTTCGCACGGCTCTGCGCTGATGAGGGCGCGTATATCGCCTATAACCTCGACGGCGGCGACTCCACCATGATGATTTTCAACGGCGAGAAAATCAACGACGTACTGAATGAAAACACCCGCGCCATCTCCGACATCGTGTACTTCGCGTCGGCATGGACGGGTGAGGAGGCGGAGGAGTGAATACCGTCTATTGGGTACTCGTCGCGTTCGGCATCGTTGTGCTGGAGGCGCGTCTGCGCGCCCGGAACGTGCACTATCTGCCGATTCTGCCCGCTATTGTGCTGGGCGCGGTGCTGTCCAAGGTCACTTATGTGGTGCTGCAATGGCACTATGCGTTCCCGCACTGGGGATGGGGCGCGTTCACTGTCCTTCGGCCGGATACGTTCTGCTTCTTCGGCGGCGCGGTCGGCGTGGTGCTGGGCGTCATCATCAGCGCCAAGCTGACGCATCAGCGCGTCCTGCCCGTGCTGGATGCGTTTGCCCCGGCGGGCGCGCTGCTGGTCGCCATTGCCCGGTTCGGCGAAAAGTATCTGGGCGAAATCGGCACGGCGGGCTTTGAGATGCCCGAACATCTGGCGTTCTTCCCCTTTGCCCTGACGAACGAGTGGGGCGAAAGCTATCCCGCCATCTTCATGCTGTCCTGCCTTGCGGCGCTCATTGTGGCGATTGTCGGTCTAACCCGCAAGCCCGGCGGACGCGATGGTCAGCTTTTCCTGCGCACGGCGTTTTATCTGGCGCTGCCGCAAATCATGTGCGAGAGCCTGCTGGCGGAGTGCATGAAGTGGGGCTTCGTGCGGGTGCAGCAGCTCCTGTGCGCGCTGACGCTGCTGGTAATCCTGATTGTGGAGTGCCGCCGTGCAGCGGGTTCATTGACCTTTGCGAAGCGCTGGTGGCCGGTCGGCGCATTGCTCCTGTGCGCAGCGGGGCTGGTCGGCGTGGAGTTCGCGCTGGATAAGTCCGGCTTGCCCGCGTTCGTGGGTTACGGCGCGATGGTCGTGCTGCTGGCGCTGATTGCGGCGGCGGAATGCGGGGCGGCGAAAAGGGTGAAGGCAGTCTGCAACGTGAACAGCTAACACATTAGGGAGAATGGGCGAAATATGGCATATGGAAAAGCAATTGAACTATTTCTGGTGGACGGTGATGCGAATGGTCTGATTACGGCAGAACTTTCCAACTGGAATGGGAAAGCCATCAAAATTCCGCGTACCGATGTGAAGGACTGCAATCGTCAGGACATCACAGAAACCGGTGTGTATTTCTTGTTTTGCCAAGAGGATGATGGCACTGATGGCGTGTATATTGGCGAAGCCGAAAATGTGCAGAGACGTTTGATTCAGCATCTGAATGATTACAATATAGGCAAGGAACAGTATTACTGGAAAACTGCTGTTATCTTTACTGGCAGAGACTTAAATAAAGCACATATTCGGTATCTCGAAAATAAACTGGTCAAGATTGCCCGTGAGTGTAAGAACTACAAGGTTCTGACGAAAAGTACTTACGGTGATACTGTTTTGAAGGAATCACAGATTGCATCAATGGAAGAGTTTATTGACAATATCCGTGTTCTCATCAATACGCTGGGGTATAAAGTTCTTATTCCAGCTCCTCAAGCAACGGATACGACACAATACCTGTTCTGTAAGGGGAATAATGGTGAAGCCAAAGGTTTTTTAAGCACAGAAGGTTTGACCGTGCTTAAGAACTCTCGAATTTCTGACCATACGGCTCCTTCGTTTGAAACACGCGGTAAGTGCTATTTCCAACTGCGCAATCGTTTGATTGAAGATGGCATCATTGTGGATGGTGTATTCCAAACGAATCATGAGTTTACTTCGCCTTCGGCAGCGTCTGCCGTAATACTTGGGCATATGTCGAATGGCAATCTTGACTGGAAGAGTGTGAATGGAACACAATTGAAAGACCTTTGATGAGAAAATCAACGAAGGAAGCTGACAGCATGTCAAACATCATTGCAGAGCATAAAAATCAGGGGCGTCCCTCTTCATTCCGAGAGAGACGCCCTGCATCATATATGGAATTACCCAATATTTCGGGTTGAATTTGACGGTAAATTCGGGTATAATACAGACGAAGGGAGTTGATAACATGACGAACATCGTCCCTATTTCTGACTTGAAGAACTATACCGAGGTTCTCAGCCATTGCGATAACGGTTCGACCGTCTACCTCACCAAGAACGGACGCGGCAAATATGTAGTACAGAGCCTTGCAGAGCATGAGAAACTTCAGGCGACGGTGAAGCTGCTTGCCGAACTTGCTAAAGGTGTCGAATCCATCCGCACGGAAGGTCTTTTGACCATCGACGAGGCGTTTGCCGGGCTGGATGAGGAAAAGCAAGACCCGAAAGAAGCCTAAGCATCCTAACACATTTCATCCGAAATAGTATAAAAATCAGGGGCGTCCCTCTCCATTCCGAGAGAGACGCCCCATGATATTACCCCTTATTTCTCCACCTTCGTCAGCCGAATCCGCACATTCGCTCCATTGCGCTGATCAAAGAGCCATGCGCTGGTGGCGCTGATGCCAGTCAGCTGGTGCGTAGCGGTCAGCGAATCGGCGGATGCGCCGGTGCGGATGGTCAGCCCGTCCACCGCGAAGTACAGCGATTCGCCCGCAAGTGTGCAGGTGCCATCAAGATTGAACGTGTAGGCGTTTCCTGCCGTATCCTGCCATGTGCCAAGCACCAGATAGCACGCTTCCTTCAGGCGCTCCTTCACGCGGCGCTCGTCGCTGATTTCCTGATAGTACGGGTACGCCTGATACACCTGTCCGGCGGCATAATAGCTTTCGCCCGCCTGATAGCAGCTTTCGCGGAAAATGTCGCGCAAATCGGCGTAATCCGCGGGCAAATTCTCCATGTCCAGATTCATCAGCAGGTCAGCCACCGCCGTGTACTCCTGCTGATTGTACTGTGCGCGGGCGCTGTCGGCAATCGGGCCATAGTAGGCGGCATACTGCGCCGCGGCGCGATCGGCAGCATCGGAATAGTCGCCCGCCTGCGTGAAGAACTGCGCTGCCGCCAGCGAAAGCGAATCCGCCACGGCTTTTTCGCCCTGCGCATAGCGCACGATTTTAAGCTGTTCATCCGCGTCGGAATAGCCGGAAATGCTTTCCAGCAGCGCCGCCGCTTCGTCTAACTGTCCGGCTTCTTTCTTTTGCAGCGCAATGGCGTAGTCGCACGCCTTCAGCTGCGTCGCGGCATCCTCATACGTCCCCAGCGCGGCGAAAATCTCCCGCGCCTCGGTGTACTGCTGATTTTGCAGCAGCAGCGCCGCCTGCTGATACTGCGTCGCGGCAAGGCTCTCTTCGTCGCCCAATTCGGCGTAGATGACAGCGGCGGACTGCAGGTTGTCCAGCGCGCCGGTCGATGCAAGCGCCTGCGCCTTCATCGTGCGCACTTCGCTGATTTTCTGCGCGCTGTCCTTGTAGTCGCCCAAGGCTTCATACAGCGCGATTGCGCCGTCGTAGTCGCCATCCTGCGCCTTCTTCGCCGCCCAGTCGTAGTTGCACAGGCGAATCATGTCCGCCGCTTCGGAGTAGTCCGAAACAGCCGTAAACCCGGCAATCGCAGCTTCATACTCGCCGCGCGAATACGCAATCTGCGCCGGCTGATACACGCAGTCTTTCAGCAGCGTCGCGACATCATTGTAATCTGCCGGCAGCTGATTCAGCAGCGCCGTCGCCGCATCGAAATCCAGCGCTTTCATTTCCACCAGTGCCTGCTGATAGATAGCTTGCTTCCACAGGTCGTCCGCATCGCTGTAATCGCGGATGTTCTGCAGCAGCCGCGCTGCTTCCTTGAATTTTCCAGCATCCAGCGCCTTCACCGCCGGAGCGTAATAGCTGACGTTTGCCTGTTCATCGGCATCCTCATAGCCCTTCGCAAGGTAGAACTGCTCGGCGGCGGTTGCGGTTTCTCCTGCCGCTTGCAGCTGCTTGCCATAGGCGTAATGCGCCTGACGCGCCAGTTCCGCCGCGCCCTCGTAATCCGGAATTTCCTCCAGACAGGCAATGGCGGATACCGGGTCAGGATTGTCGCCCTCCAGCAGGCTCTTCGCCTCCAGATACCACGTTTTTTCGACGAGCGCTGCGCTGTCCTGATACCCGTTCAGCGCGGTCAGCCCTTCGCGGATGGCATCGTAGTCGCTCGCCGTCTCCATTTCGGCGGATAGGCGGCGATACGCGATTTCCTGCAGCTGCGTCCGCGAATTTTCGTAATCACCCAGCGCCGTGAACAGCTTTTCGGCATCATCCAGCTTGCCCTCGTTCAGCAGCAGCAGACCCTCCTGATAGTCGGCAGACTTGCGCAGGTCGTCCGTGCGCGTCTGGTCCGTCAGCGTGTCCAGCAGCGTGCGCGCCTGTGCAATATCCTCCGCTGTCACATTGTCGCTGTCCAGCAGGGCTTCCGCATGGCGGTAGTTGCTTTCCTCCACCATGTCCGCCGCATCTTTGTAGCTGCTGATTTCCGCGAATTTCTCCGCCGCGGCGGTATATTCACCATTGGTGAGCGCCGTCTGCGCGTCGTTGTACTTCATCTGCGGCAGGAGGTGGAACATGATGCCGTAGCCGCCGCCGAGAATCAGCACAATCAGCGCAACTGCCCCCGCCACAACGCGGCGGTGCCGACGGCGCTTGGTCACTTCCTGCTCACGCTGGGCTTGCAGCTTTGATGTTTCCTCCACGGCGACGCGGTTCTGGTCATCCGTCGCCTTTTCGCGCGCGGCAATCACGGCATCTACCGCTTCTTTGCTGAAGTGGGTGAACACATCGCGCTTATCGCGTCCGCAGCGGGCGCACGTCGCGACAGACACGGGATTCGGACGGCCGCAGACACACAGCCATAGGTCGCCCTGCATTTCGGGATATCCCGCCGCCATGTTGCCTGCCACCTCGCGCAGCTCACTCAGCGCGGTACTGCGGTGCAGGTTGTTCGGCGTGTACTCCGTCAGTGGCTCTTTGCCGCGGCGCCAGATGCTGCTGTTATCGTACCAGACCTTCTCGATAATCGCTTCGCAGCCGCCGACGTTCGCGGGCTCTTCCACCGGCACGGTCATGGAGAATGTACGCATGGGTGCGCCGGTCAGCCCGTGCGCACGGTGGGTGATGCGGGTGATTTCCTGTCCATCTGGATCAAGCAGGGTGAGGGTGACTTCCACGGAGACGACCTGCTGTCCGGAGAGATTGAACAGGGTCAGCTCACAGGAAGGGAAGCCAGTATTGGGCGCATCAATGCGCCAGACCTCGACGGGGCTATTCAAATCAATCTTCAAGGGCAAATGCCTCCTTTGCAGCGTGCATTTTTGTTGCTTGATTTTTCTTTCTTGTTGCAGGGAGAATCGCCTCCGCGGAGGCGAGGAGAGGGGCTTTTCGGTCGCCACTTCCATGCTTTGGAGTATTGTAGCTTCTATATCCCGTTCCCAGATAAACACGCGGAAGAAATATGCAGAAGTCACCAACTCAATCGCGCGGAAGGGTCAAGGGAGGGGACTTCGTCCCGTTTCATTCTCCCTTGCGGAGTCCAGAGGCAGAGCCTCTGGCGCCTCTCCTCACTCAATATACACCATGATTTCAGAGAGGACGGACGCGGTGAATTCAAGGCGCAGAACAACGCGCACGCCGTCATCAAGGACAAGACCAAAGCGCATGACCGTGCCGTCCACGGTGTACTCCACCACGCCATACTGACCGCTTTCTTCGTCGCCGTAAAGGTGCTCAGTGTCGTTCTCATCAATCGCGGTGTTGTCATTGCGGAAACGGTTATATACCTGCGCGAAAGTGTCGCCGATGCGGCTCGCGCGCGGGCCTTCCATGCCATCGGCGGCAATCAGCAGCATTTCCACCTGCGGCTTCTGCTTCTGCGCGTCGTAGAGGAACGTGATGTCGCACGCCGCGAACGTCATCGTGCGCACATAGCCGTCTGTGCCGTTCTCCACCCACACGTCGTCAATCACGTCTCCCAGCACGTCCGCAGCGGATTCCGGCGTCAGGCTCATGAAGTCAATGCCGGAGAACTGCAAGTCCGTTCCGTCAAACATGGGCAGCTCCGCGCCGTTGTAGCTCGACGGAACCTGCACATAGTCGTCAAAGAGCGCATCAAAGCGGAGATTGTCGCGCACAGTGCTGATTTCCGCCTCGGTCGTGCGCGCGGACAGACCGTAAACGCGAATCGCGCTGACGATATTGTCCTCCATCGTAAAGATGACGCCCGTGTCCGTGTAGCCCTCGCCATCGGTTTCTACGCGCTCATGCACGGCGTATTCCACCGTCTGCACGCGCTGGCCGTCGCGCTTCACTTCGCCCCATCTCATGCTTTCCGGCAGCAAGTCCAGCACATACAGCACGGCGGATTCGCGGCTGCCGCGCAGAGACGGATTCTCGCTGTAATTCGCTTCCAGCACGATGGACAGTTCGTCGCCCACCTGAATATCGCGCGGGCCCTGCTCTTCGGCGCTCGTCAGGACGATGGAAAGCAGCTGCGTGTCAATGCTCATCGCGGGCGAATCCGCATAAATCGTGCCGAAGGAATACTCGAAGGCATAGCCGTCCTCGGTCTTGGCATCCGCCGGGTCGTTCAGGGGCGTAGAGGCCATTGCCAGCGTCTGCATCCGCGCGGCGAAGGCTTGCAGTTCCGCCAGCGTCAGGGCATCCGCGCTGTTGTCCTGCGCATCTTCCGCCGATGCGAAGATGCAGCTTACCCCCATCAAGACCGTCAGCAGCAGATAGAACATCCGTTTCATCATCGTCAAGCGCTCCTTTTTTCGGAAACGATATGATTTACCAATGCTATTGTACCGCAAAAATCCGCCCTTGTACACCCTCGAAATGTGTGGAAAATGTAAACTTTGCGCAGAAAATCGCGGAAAAAGACGATTTGCAGAAAAATATTCCATCTATTCCGCGGAAAATTCTCGATTTGCGCCACAAGAATCAGGAAGAATCCGACGCTGCTTCCAGCGCATCCGCCATTTTCCCCAAAATGTGCCGGCAATGAACACCCGCCCCCTGTCGTTGGATGGGTGAAGCGGAAAGAACCCCCGCTTCAAAAGCACAACCTTTCTTCCATGGAAAGCAAAAGGAGGCAACAATCCATGAACAAGAAGAATCTGACTCGTGCGGCTGGTCTGAGCGCGGCGGCGATGCTCGCGCTCAGCGGCATGGCGATGGCGGAAACGACCGAAAGCGCGCTCGTCAAGGGCGGCGCGCTGAACCTGCGCGAAACCGCGTCGCTGGACGCGAAGGTGCTGGGGCAGTACCCCACCGGGACGCTGGTGGAAATCATCAAGGCGGGCAGCGAATGGCATCGCGTCAGTGTGAACGGCAAAACCGGCTACATGTTGGCAAAGTACCTGAATAGCGCTGACAGTGCTATCTCCGCGACCGTCCGCACCAACACCGGCACGGGTCTGAACCTGCGCGAGCAGCCGAACATGAACGGCACGATTATCATGGCGGTCAAGAACGGTCAGTCCGTCAGCGTTCTGCAGAAGAGCAGCCCTTGGAGCCGCGTCAAGGTCGGCAACCATGAGGGCTATGTGGCAACGAAGTACCTGAACTTCGGTTCTTCTTCCGGCAGCGTGTCTGGCACGGCGGCTGTCGTTCATAACCCGAAGAGCACACAGGTGCTGAATCTGCGCCGCGAACCGAACCTCGACGCGCAGGTGCTGGCCTACTATCACAACGGCACAAAGGTGACGATTCTGGGCAATGTGGACAGCAAGTGGGTCAAAGTACAGGTGACGGACGGCAAAATCGGCTACATGATGAAGCAGTATTTGAAGGTGAGCGGGGGAGCGGGCGAAGTGAAGCCGTTCACGGCAAAGCTGTGGAATGTCAACGGCGGCAGCTATGTGAATTTCCGGAAGGGTGCGTCGCTGAATGCGGAAGTACTTGCGCGCGTGCCGGTGGGTACGGAAGTGAAGGTGCTGGAGCACGGCACGGATTGGTGCAAGGTTGAGGTTGATGGCAAGACCGGGTATATTTCGACTTGGTTCATGAAGTGGTAAGGGATAGGGATACCGCCCAAAAGAGCAACACGCGGAAGAAGTAAGGGAAGAGAAAACAACTCAATCGCGCGAAAGGGGCGCGACCGCGAAGCACGAACGCCCATCCTCCAATAACAATTCCATAAAAACAGGCTCATGCCCCCAAAGCCACCGGGACATGAGCCTGCTTTATTATCTCGCCTTTTCAATCAGCGTGTGCAGCGCGTGCTTCATTGCCAGCGTGCGGATGCGATCGCGGTTGCCGGAGAGCGACAGTCGAACCGCGCTCGTGCCGCCCGCCGTCGATACGCCGACGCACACCGTCCCCACCGGACAGTCCTCCGTCCCGCCGTCCGGCCCCGCGACGCCCGTCGTACTCACCGCAATGTCCACGCCCAGCCGCTTCCGCGTGCCTTCCGCCATTGCGCACGCCGTCTCCACGCTCACCACGCCGAAACGCTCGATGACCTCCGCAGGCACGTCCGCCAGAATCGTCTTCGTGTCCGTCTGGTACGTCACCAGACCCGCGCGGACAACCGCTGATGCGCCCGGAATATCCACCAGCGCTGCAACCACCTTGCCGCCCGTCAAGCTTTCGCACGTCGCGCACGTCATGCCCCGCGCCCGCAGCATCTCAATCGCCGTTTTTGCCAGTGAACCGCCGTCTGTTTCCTCAATCGCGTACACAACATTGCCCAGACGCGCCTTGACCTCCGCCAAAAGCGGTATCAGCAGCGCCAGCGCCTTCTCCGCCGTATCAGCGCTTGCCGTTGCGCGCAGCTGCACCTCGCCTAAGGAGCAGTAGGGCGATAACGTCGGATTCTCTCCGTTCTCCAAGTCGCGCAGGCGCGTGTCCACCTCGGATTCACCCATGCCGAAGATGCGCACATACCGGCTCACCAGCGCGCGCCCTGACCGCGCCATCAGGTACGGCTCGACCGATGCGGTGAACATCGGCTCCAGCTCGCAGGGCGGGCCGGGCAGGTGGATAACGACTTTTCCATCACCCATCGGGACAATCGCGCCGGGGGCTGTGCCGTTCGGGTTCATCAGCAGCGTAGAATCCGCCGTGAACATAGCCTGCGAAAGGTTGTTGAGGGTCATGTTGCGGTGATACTGCTGGAAGCGGGTGCGAACCATCTCCTCCGCTTCCGGAAAGAGGACAAGCTCCTTGCCCGCAACCTTTGCCGCCACGCGCTTGGTGATATCATCGACCGTCGGGCCGAGACCGCCGGAGGTAATGACGATATCCGCGCGGCTGAGCGCAAGGCGGTAGGCGTCCTCCAATCGCTGCGCATTATCACCCACGACGGTTTGGTGCTGCTGCGTGATGCCCAGCGCGGACAGGCGGCGCGAGAGGAACTGCGCGTTGGTGTTGAGGACTTGCCCCATCAGGAGTTCCGTGCCGACACATAGAATTTCTGCAATCATGGTGTTCTCTCCGAAAGAAGGTGCTTCTTTCAATCGCAGGGGTTTCGCCGCTGCGGCGGCGACAAGGGGGCAATGGAAACAGACGAATGTCTGCGGTCGCCCCCTTGACCCCTTCGCATCCCATCTAAGCGAGTTGAGTTTAAGCGAAGGGTTTTAAGTTTGTGTACTGATGCACTTTGCCGAAATAGTGCTTATTTCCCCAATTTGCTGATGCCGGATGCTTTCGCGCAGTCCATGACCGCCTTCGCGACGGCAGGAGCGACGCGCTTGTCGAACGCGCCGGGGATGATGTAGTCCTCTTTCAGCTCATCGTCCGAAACGATGGACGCAATCGCGCGGGCGGCGGAGAGCTTCATTTCCTCCGTAATATCTGTCGCCTGTGCGTCCAGCGCGCCGCGGAAAATGCCGGGGAAAACTAGCACGTTGTTGATTTGGTTCGGATAGTCGCTGCGCCCAGTCGCAATGACGCGCGCGCCGCCCTTTGCGGCTTCTTCCGGCATGATTTCCGGCGTGGGATTCGCCATTGCAAACACAATCGCATCCTTCGCCATCGTCGAAACCATCTCCGCCGTGACGATTTTCGGGGCGGAAACGCCGATGAACACATCCTTGCCCTTCATCACGTCCGCCAGCGAACCGCGCTCGTTGTGCCGGTTCGTGATTTCCGCCATCTTGCGCTGCGCCGGATTCAGCCAGTCTTCGTCCACGCTGACCGCGCCCGCCCGATCCACCAGCACGATATTGCCCGCGCCGAATTGCAGCAGGAGCTTGGCGATGGAGATGCCCGCGCTTCCCGCGCCGTTGATGACGATGTTCACATCCTCCATCTTCTTGCCAACCAGCCGCAGCGCGTTCAGCAGACCCGCGGAGACGACAATCGCCGTGCCGTGCTGGTCATCGTGGAAAACGGGAATATCCAGTTCCTTGCGCAGGCGGCTTTCGATTTCAAAGCAGCGCGGCGCGGAAATATCCTCCAGATTGATGCCGCCGAACGTCGGTGCAATCGCCTTCACCGTCCGCACAATTTCGTCCACGTCCTTCGTGTCCAGACAAATCGGGAATGCGTCTACGTCCGCAAATTCCTTGAACAGAATCGCCTTGCCCTCCATGACAGGCATCGCCGCCAGCGGGCCGATGTCGCCCAGCCCCAGCACCGCCGTGCCGTCGGACACCACCGCAACCAGATTGCCCTTGGCGGTGTAGCGGTACACATCGCGCGGGTCAGCATGAATACGGCGGCAGGGTTCTGCCACGCCGGGGGTATACGCGGTGGACAGGTCATCGCGGTTTTCCACCTTCACCTTGCTCTGTACGGCAACTTTGCCATGGTGTTCCTCGTGCATTTGCAGGGCAGCCTGATTGTAATCCATAAAAATCGCTCCTTTTCAGGTCGAATGATGGCGTTTCACGGCATTCAGTGTATCACATTTCGAGAGAAAAAGGAAGGGCGAAAAATTCCGTATCGTCAACCAAAGCGCAAAAAGCAGTTGACAAACGTCTGAAACTATGGTAAACTCAAAACCGCATTTTGGTTTACGCAAGGAGGATTCCCGACGATGGAAAAGACGGCTTCTACAAAAAACACGACCTATACCTTGGTTGCAATTGCGCTGATGACGGCGGTTATCTGCGTGCTCGCGCCGCTCTCGCTGCCGATTGGCCCTGTGCCGATCAGCATGGCGACGCTGGTGCTGTTCCTGTCGATTTATGTGCTGGGCTGGAAGAAGGCGACCATCAGCGTCTGCCTGTACATCCTGCTGGGGCTGGTCGGCGTGCCGGTGTTCAGCGGCTTCACAGGTGGCGTATCGAAACTGGCGGGCGCGACGGGCGGCTACATCGTCGGCTATATCCCGATGGTGGCGCTGGCGGGCTGGCTGATGAGCAAGAGCGACAAGTGGTGGCTGCACCTGCTGGCAATGGTCGCGGGTGAAGTCGTGCTGTACCTGATTGGCACAGTCTGGTTCTGCGTACAGGCAGGCAAGACGGCGAGCGCGGCGCTGGCCATCTGCGTCTATCCGTTCATTCCGCTGGACATCGTGAAGATGGTGATTGTCGTGCTGATTGGCCCGATGATTTCCAGCCGCTTGAAGAAGGCACATCTGAACGTTTAATACTATTTCCGAATCTGGAAATAGTATCAATAATCGTATCACATAAGCAGGGCGCTGTTCCGACCACCAAGCCGGACAGCGCCCCTTTATATTGTGTGCAATTAGCCGTGCTGACCTTCGCTCTGCAGCTGCATGTTCTCCACCACAATGTCGTGGATTTCACCCAGCGACGCGCAGTATTCCAGCACCTGCCACGGTTCGTTCGTGTGGAAGTGAATCTTAATCAATTCATCGTCCCCCACTGCCAGCAGACAGTCGCCCTTGAAATGCTCCGTGATGTAGTCGTTGATTTCGTCCTCGTCGAGGTCGTGCCCTTCGATGAGCAGCTGCGTGTCGAACTTGAATTCGAGAATCTCTGCCATGTGCTTCACTCCTTTTTTTGATTTTTTTCTGAACAGAGAGACTGACCTCTGTTCATTTGCAAACAATCAGGTATTCTACAACGCAGTCGCTTTTTCCTGCCTATTCGGGCAGAAAAAGAATTCACGCGCGATTGTGTTGGTTTTTCTTCCATACGCCTTCCGTGCGTTTCTTCTTTTTTCTTACATGCGTTCGGGTGCTTCGATGCCAATCAGCCACAGCCCCGTCTTAATAACATCCTTCGTCGCCTTCGTCAGCGCCACGCGCGCGGCGGCCGTCGCCGGTTCACCATCCAGAATCCGATGCTCGTAATAGAACTTATTATACGCCTGCGCAATATCCGTCACAGCGCGGGTAATCATTGACGGCTCATACTTCTCCGCCGCTTCCTTAATGACATCCGGGAAGCGCCCCAGCAGGCGCAGGAGCGCCTGTGCCTCGTCGTCCGTCAGCGCGTTCATATCCGCTTCGGGCAGGGACATTTCCGCCGCCTTGCGCAGGACAGAGCAGCAGCGCGTGTGGGTGTACTGCACATACGGACCGCTTTCACCGTCGAAATTCAGCGCGCGATCCCAGCAGAAATCGACGTCCTTGATTCGGTTGTTGCTCAAATCGGTATAGACGACCGCGCCGATGCCGACCTGACGCGCAACATCCTCTTTGTTCGGCAGATTCGGGGACTTTTCGTTGATGATGTCCAGCGCCTTCTTCTGCGCCTGTTCCAGCAGATCCTCCAGATAGACGACGTGCCCCTTGCGGGTGGAGAGTGCCTGCCCTTCGTAGGAAATCATGCCGAACGCGACATGCACGCAGTCCTTCGCCCATTCGTATCCCATCTTTTCCAGCACACGGAAAATCTGGCGGAAGTGCAAATCCTGCTGATACGCCACGACGTACAGGCACTTATCGAAATGATAAGTATCATGGCGATAGATGGCCGCCGCAAGGTCGCGGGTGGCGTAAAGCGTCGCGCCGTCGGAGCGGAGGATGATGCAGGGGGACATGTTGTCCTCGCTCAAATCAACGATAGACGCGCCCTCGGAGATGGTCAGCAGGTTCTTTTCCTTCAGTTCGTTGATAACACGATCCATCTTGTCGTTATAGAACGACTCGCCCGCATAGGAGTCAAACGTAACGCCCAGCAGCTTATAAACGCGCTCGGTATCGCGCAGAGTCAGTGCCTTGAACCAATTGAAGATGCGCAGGGCTTCCTCGTCGCCATCCTCAATTTTCTTGAACCACGCGCGACCCTGATCGTCCAGCGCGGGATCTTTCTCGGCTTCCTCGTGGAACTTGACGTACAGGCGCACCAGTTCATTCACGCCGCCCTTTTCCACTTCTTCCTCATTGCCCCAGAGCTTATAGGCGCATATCATCTTGCCAAACTGCGTTCCCCAGTCGCCCAAATGGTTGATACCGACGGTCTTATATCCGAGGAAATCATAGATGCGGCGCAGGCTGTGACCAATCATCGTGGTGGACAAATGCCCGATATGGAAGCGCTTGGCGATATTGATAGAGGAATAGTCAAGACAAATCGTCTTGCCGTTGCCCATGTCGGACGAGCCATAGTTTTCTCCCGCCTTGAGCACGCTTTCAAGCGTTTCCGCCGCGAAATTGACGCGGTTGAGGAAGAAGTTCACATAGCCGTTGACGGCCTCCGCACGCGCAACGTCCTCATGCGACCACTTTTCGACCACGGTCGTGGCGATTTTCGGCGGCGCCATCCGCAGTGCCTTCGCCAGACGGAACACCGGCAGCGCATAGTCGCCCATTTTCGGGTCAGGCGGCACGGCGAGCAGACCGCGGATTTCTTCCGCCGTCGGCAGACCCTGCGCGTCCTGCCATGTGTCGGTCAAGCACTGCGCCATCAGTCCGGCGAGTTTCGTTTTCATATCCATAAAGTTCATAACTCCTTATACGCTATGCTTCGATTTCCAACGGCTATCATACCATATTTTCGCCCGCGGCGCAAGGGTTCATCTCAATCCTCGAACGGGACGTAGATACCCTTGCGGAACATATCGCCCACCAGCGTCGAGCGCGCATGGGAACGCCATCCGTCCGCCGTGGAATGCGCAGCGGTTGTATTGATTTCTGTGTTCGGCAGCTTTTCCTTGAGTTGGGCGATAACCTCCGCCGGAACGGGGTTAATCCGCGCGTACTTGCCGCTGTAATTCAG
>OHOI01000669.1_pt1 | contig 17052 bp, 10 predicted proteins | sample 1569781 | NCBI WGS metagenome assembly OHOI01 (sample SAMEA3879587, study PRJEB24766) | human gut metagenome | biome: human-associated habitat; feature: feces | place: USA | collected 1985/1987 | reverse complement strand
TTCGGAAAGGGAGGCGCCCGCCGCTTCGCCGAGGAAAACGGCATAGACCTGTTGGGAGAAATACCTATCATACAGTCCATTATGGAAGGCGCTGACACGGGAACGCCGTCGGTGTCGATCGACGCCCGCGTCGAACCCTATTACCGGGAGATAGCCGACCGGATTGTTGATAAGGTGGTCAAATAACCCCACGAACGATGTTGATAAACCCGCAATAACTTTTGAAAAGAAAAACCCGGAACCGTTTGCAAAATCCATCTTTCGCCCGGTATAGACAAAACAAGAAAACGGCAAAAAAAAGTTTTCGCAAAGTATGATTCGGGATATGCACGGAAAAAGAGAGGCGAATGTTTACAATCCGGAGATGTCGAAATGTCGAAACCGGTTTTGAACATTTGTCGGTAACTTTCAAAAAACCAGGTTTCGACAACCTCCCGGACCTTATCGGCAGAACAGAATACGGAACTTCGAAAAGCTATGCTGTGGATAACCCGAAATACGGTATAATTATCAACACTATCAACAGGCATTATATTTATTTTTAATTATTCTTTTAATAAAATAAAAGTATAAAAAATAAAAAACGATGGTCGATAACTCATCGAAACTCAAAACGGAAATCGAGCGGCTCAAACGCGAGAAGAACGCCGTTATCCTGGCGCACTACTATACGCTGCCCGAAGTGCAGGAGGTAGCCGATTTCCTGGGCGATTCGCTGGCGCTCTCCATCGAGGCGCAGAAGACCGACGCCCGGATCATCCTCTTCGCCGGCGTGCATTTCATGGCAGAGACGGCCAAGGTGCTCTCGCCTGAAAAGAAGGTGCTGCTTCCGAATCTCGAAGCGGGATGTTCGCTGGCAGAATCGTGCGATGCGGCCGCTTTCGCGGCTTTCAAGGCGAAATATCCCGGCTACAAGGTGGTTTCGTACGTCAATACTTCGGTCGGGGTGAAAGCCTTGACGGATGTGTGCTGCACCTCGTCCAATGCCCTGAAGGTCGTAGAGTCGATTCCGGCCGACCAGCCGATCATCTTCGCTCCCGACCGGAACCTGGGTTCCTATATCCAAAAGCTGACTGGACGCGAGAATATGGTGATCTGGGACGGCGCCTGCCATGTGCACGAGGAGTTTTCGTTGGAGAAAATCCTGGAACTGAAGCGGCAGCATCCCGCAGCGCAGGTGGTGGTGCATCCCGAATGCAGGGCCTATATCGTGCAGGTGGCCGATTTCGTCGGTTCGACGGCGGCTATTCTGGACTATTGCGGCAAAAGTTCCGCCAGGGAGTTCATCGTGGTGACCGAAGCGGGGATTCTGACCGAGATGAAGCGCCGCTATCCGGAGAAGACGTTTATCCCGGCCCCTCCCGACGACGAGGCGTGCGGATGCAACAATTGTAGGTATATGAAGATGATTACGCTGGAGAATATCTTCACCACGCTGCGCGACGAGCGGCCCGAAATATCGCTCGACGAGGAGGTACGCCGCCGTGCCGAGCGTTCGATCCTCAACATGATCGCCATCAAGTAGGTTTTTCGCTCGCCGGAGGGCGATCCTCCGGTCGCACGGCCTGTGCGGTTACGGAGGCGGAACGGCGGATTTCCGGTCGGCGGCCAAAGAGGAGAAACGAGGGAGAACCTGCCCGGCCGGTTGCGGCGAAGGACGAAAAAAGAGAACAGGGGAAGGAACGGAGAGAGTGCGGCATTCCGATCCGGTTGGGCGGATGCGGAGCCGGTCGTATGAAGTGCGAACAGAGAAATTCAACTATATATTTTTTATAAACCAAGTAAACAAACATTTTAAGGAGAGATGAAAAAACTGATTTTATGCCTGGCTGCGGCAGTCGTATCGCTGACTGCCGCTGCAGACGAGGGTATGTGGCTTCTGCCCTATCTTCAGAAGATGAACATCGGGGATATGAAAGCCAAGGGCTGCCAGCTCACGGCCGAAGATATCTATTCGGTGAATCACGGATCGCTCAAGGATGCGATCGTCATTTTCGGTAACGGTTGTACGGGCGAGGTCGTATCGCCCGAAGGACTCGTTTTCACCAACCACCATTGCGGTTACGGTTCGATTCAGGCCCTCTCTTCGGTGGAGCACGACTACCTGAAGGACGGTTTCTGGGCCATGTCCAACGAGGAGGAGCTGCCGGCTCCGGGGCTGACGGTCACTTTCATCCGTCGAATCATCGACGTAACGCCCGAGGTGCTGGGCAACATCCCCTCGATCGCCAAGGGCGAGGAGCGTTCGGAAATGGAGGATAAGAACATCGAGGCGCTGTACGAGAAATTGCGGGCCGAGAATCCCGGCATGACGATCAACATCCAGCCGTTCTTCGGTGGCAACCAGTACTTCGCGTTCGTGATGGAGGTTTATCGAGACATCCGTCTGGTCGGTACTCCCCCGACGTCGATCGGCAAGTTCGGCGGCGAAACCGACAACTGGATGTGGCCGCGTCATACGGGCGACTTCTCGATCTTCCGCATCTATGCCGGCAAGGACAACCGTCCGGCGGAATATTCGGAAGAGAACGTACCCTACAAGGCCGAAGAGTTCCTCAAGGTGTCGCTCGACGGTTACAAGGCCGACGATTTCACGATGATCATGGGCTTCCCCGGTTCGACCGAGCGTTACATGACTTCGTACGAGATCGACGAGATGTTCCAGGTTTCGGGTCCGCAGCGCATCGACATTCGCGGCGCCCGTCAGGACATCCTGAAGGAGGACATGGCCGCCAGCGACAAGGTGCGTATCCAGTACGCTTCGAAATATGCCAATTCGTCGAACTATTGGAAGAATACGATCGGCATGCTGCGCGGTCTGAAAAAACTGGACGTGAAAGCCTTGAAGGAGGCGCAGGAAGCCGAATTCCAGGCTTGGGCCGAGCAGAATACGCTGCCTGAAGAGGGATTCGTCGATGCGCTCGGCATGATCCGCGAGGCGGTGAACGACAACATGGCCTACACCGGTCCGCTCCAGTATTTGAGCGAGGCGATGGTCCGTTCGGTCGAAATCATGACCCCGGCTCTGGTGGCTAACCGGATGCTGACGGCCGAGGAGGTAAGCGACGAAGCGAAAGCGCAGGCGAAGGAGTATTACGCCAACTTCTACAAGGATTACAACCTGCCGACGGACCGCAAGGTAGCCCGGAAGATGCTTTCGATGGTCAAGGAGAACGTGAAGGATCTGCCGACCGTTTTCGCGGAGGTGATCGACGCGCAGTTCGGCGGCGACATCGACGCTTATGTGGATTACCTGTACGACAATTCGGTCTTCACGGACGAGGCCAAGGCATCGGCCGCTACGTCCGAGCAGATCAAGAACGATCCGGCGGTAGTGTTGGCTACGTCGGTTCTGAACAAGATGAAGGAGCTGCGCGAGAAGGCCGTACCCAACCTGCAGAAATATGCGGACGGACATCGTCTTTACGTAGCCGGTCTGATGCGCATGCAGCCCGACAAGGCCTGGTATTCGGATGCGAACTTCACCATTCGTCTGACTTACGGTCAGGTGTTGCCTTATGAACCTGCCGACGGCGTGGTATATGATTACTACACGACGCTCAAGGGCGTGATGGAGAAGGAGGATTCTTCGAATCCCGAATTCGTCGTTCCCGCCAAGCTCAAGGAGCTTTACGAGGCGAAGGATTTCGGTCCCTATGCCAACTGCAAGGGCGAACTTCCCGTAGCGTTCCTGGCCAACTGCGACATCACGGGCGGTAACTCGGGTTCGCCGATGATGAACAGCCGCGGCGAGCTGATCGGTCTGGCTTTCGACGGTAACTGGGAGGCTATGTCGGGCGATATCGCCTTCGAGCCGGATGTACAGCGTACTATCGGCGTGGACGTTCGCTATGTGCTCTTCGTGATCGACAAGTTCGCGGGTGCGGACTGGCTGCTCGACGAGATGACCCTCGTGAAGAGCGACTGCACCAAGGCATGCGATCAGAAGGATGTGAAGAAAAAGGAGACGAAGGCTTCGAAGAAAAACGCCAAGAAAGCGGACAAGAAGCGTAAGTAACTGGAAATACGGCGAATGTGCGTTTGCTTTGCAGGCGCATGTCCGCGAATCGAAAAGGGGAGAACGCTCGCAGCGTTCTCCCCTTTTCGATGTTGAAAAACGGTCGGATGAAATTTACGCATTGCGGGGTATGAAAACCGTCCTTCTTTTCGGATCGGTTTGCAGAAATAAAATAAATGACTATTTTTAGAATTTCATTCGTGCGGATAAGTGAGATAGAGATGAAGACGAAAAAAGGAAAGGATATGACCTGCGAAGAGGTCTTGGAGTGGCTTGCGGCCCATGCCAATCCGGAGTTCCGGGAGGGAATGGTGCGGTTCGGAATCGACGCCCGGCTGGCGGTCGGGGTGCGGGTGGTCGATCTGCGGCGTCTGGCGCTGAAGATCGGCCGGAATCATGCGCTGGCGCTGGAACTCTACCGCAGGCCGGTGCACGAAGGGCGGATCCTGGCGTCGATGATCGCCGATCCGGCGCTGTTCCGTCCGGAGGAGATGGATGCCTGGGTCGCCGAATTTCGGTCGTGGGACCTGTGCGACCAGTGTTGTATCAACCTGTTCCGCTATACGTCGTACGCTTACGGCAAGGTGCGCGAATACGCCGCTTCGGACGAGGAGTTTACCCGACGGGCGGGGTTCGCTCTGCTGGCTACGCTCGCCGTCGGGGATAAACGGGCTTCGGACGACGATTTCAGGGCCTTTCTGCCGCTGATCGAACGGGGTGCGGAGGATTCCCGCGTCCGGATCGGAAAAGCCGTGAATTGGGCCCTGCGGCAGATCGGCAAACGCAGCCGGGGGCTTTACCCCGATGCGCTGGCGCTGGCCCGCAGACTGGCGGCGAAGGAGGGGGCGGCAGCCCGCCGGATCGGACGCGATGCGGTGCGTGAGCTGACGCTGGAGAGGATCATCGCCCGGATCAAATAGGGTGCAGACCCCCTTGCGGAAAGGCTTTGGAAAGAAAAAGGCTTTCCGCAGCGAAAATCACCGAAACAGATGCTATCTTTGGGCGAAGGATAAGTCGATCCGCTATGATGAAAGAGTCTAAATTCGTACGCACCAAAATCGTCGTGGGTTACGTGCTGATTGCCCTGATCGGCCTGACGGCCATGATCTACGTCTGGCGCCAGACCGGAGCGCTCCTCGAACCGGACCACAGCCAGCAGGAGCTTCGGCGGCGGCGCGGACTGGTCAATCAGACTCTCTACCATCTCTATGAGGCCGAAACATACGGTCAGATGCTGGTGGCCGGTTATGCCAGCTACGAGAATCGTTACAAACGCGAACTCCGGCTGGTACGGGAGTGCATCGATTCGCTCCGTATGCGTGCGGACGACGAGTCGCAGCAGATGCGTCTGGACACGATCGTGCGGCTGATCGCCGGCAAGGAGCAGGGGATCAAGGCTCTGGACCGCAACCTGCGTTCGGCGGGCACGGCGACGTTGTTGAGCGAAAATATCCAGCGGATGATTCCCATGCTGGACTCCCTGTCGCAACCGACTATCGAACCCGATACGATCCTGGTCCGCGATACGGTGCGCGTGGCTCCGAAAAAGAAGCGCAATTTCTTCCGCCGGTTCGGCGACCTGTTCAGCCCGCCCAAGAACGATTCGCAGGTGGTGGTGAAGACCCGGGTGCGGATCGACGCTCCGCCTCGGCAGATGAGTCTGGGGGATACCATCGCCGTAGTGCTGCAAGATCTGGAGCAGCGGGTGACCAGCGAGCGGCTGGCCCTTTACGACAAGGCGTGGCGGGAGGGGTTGCGGCTGCAACGCAACAACCAGCAGATCAATCAGCGGATTTACCGCCTGATTATCGACTTCGAGGAGGAGGAGACGGCCTATCTCTGGGAGCGGATGCAGGCTCGTGAACAGGTGCGGCGCAGCTCGCTCGTCATACTGGGCTCGGTGGCTGCCGGATCGCTGCTGGTGATGCTGCTCTTCGTCGGAATCCTCTGGCGGGACGTGAACCGCAGCAACCGTTACAAACGCCAGCTCGAAGCGGCTAATCGCCACAACGAAGCCTTGCTGGAGGCCCGTGAGAAGCTGATGCTTACCATTACGCACGACATCAAGGCTCCGCTGGGTTCGATCATGGGCTATATCGATCTGCTTACGCGTCTGGACCTGGGCAAGCGGGGTGCGCTTTATCTGGATCATATGAAGAGCTCGGCCGATCATCTGTTGGAGTTGGTGACCGACCTGCTGGATTTCTATAAACTCGACTCCAACAAAGTCGCCGTCAATCGCATCGCCTTCTCTCCGGCCGATCTGTTTACGGCTGTCTGCACCGGGTTCGAGCCGGTGGCTGCGGCCAAAGGAATCGAATTGCGGTGTACGCTCGCCGCCGAACTTTCGGGACAGGTCGCGGGCGATCCCTCGCGTGTGCGGCAGATCGCCGAGAACCTGCTTTCCAACGCGATCAAGTTCACCGACCGGGGGTTCGTCGCGTTCGACGCCTGGTTGGAAGAGGGGCGGCTGCTGTTCCGTGTCAGCGATACGGGTCGGGGAATCGGCCCCGAGGAGCGGGAGCGCATCTTTCAGGAGTTCGTGCGCCTGCCGTCGGCGGGCGGCGTGAGCGGCGTAGGGCTGGGCCTCTCGATCGTCGATCGCCTCGTGAAGCTGCTCGGCGGTACGATCGAGCTGGAGAGCGAACCGGGTGCCGGAAGCCGATTCCTGGTCGCTGTCCCGGTTGGGGAGGCGGAGGACGACGCTTCCGAAAAGGAAGCCGCAGCGGGGATGTGTCCGGGCAGAGTGTGTATGGAGGGCGGACGACCCCTCCGCTGCCTGCTGGTGGATGACGACCCCCTGCAACTTGAGATGACCGCAGCTCTCTGCCGGGAGTTGGGAATCGAAACGGAGAGCTGTCCTTTTCCCGAATACGCTGAAAAACTGGTGCAGGAATCCTCTTTCGATCTGGTTTTTACCGATATACAGATGCCCGGAGTGGATGGGTTCGAGGTGTTGCGACGGATTCGGGCCGTTCGTGCGGAGCTGCCGGTGGTAGCCGTTTCAGCCCGTTCGGACGATGAGTCGGCCTATGTCGAACGGGGATTTGCAGCCATGCTGCGGAAACCTTTCGCGCGGGCGGAACTGGTGGCCGTGTTACGCCGTGTCGTGCCGGAGGCGGGGGTTGCCCCGGAGGAGTGTCTTCCGGAAGAGGATGCGGTTCGCGGGTTCGAAGCTCTGACGGCTTTCGCCCGCGACGACGCCGAAGCCGCGCGGGAGATCATCCGGACCTTTGTCGCCGAGAACGAGGCCCATGCCGAAACCTTGCGCCGGGCCGCGCTCGCCGGAGATGCGGTCGCTTTGCGTGCGATCGCTCACAAAATGGTGCCGATCTACACGTTGCTGGGCGAGGAGGAGCTCGCTGCGGCATTGCGCCGTCTGGAGCGTTCGGAAGGTTCTGCGGACGGGGCTTTGCGCAGCGCAGCGCTCGGTGTAGCGGAAAGGGTCGGCGAAATTGTCCGGGCGGCAAAAAAAGAGTATCTTTGCGACCGTTGATCCCCGCCGGGGGCGTATTCCGACAGGAGGCCGTCCGTTCGCATCATGCCCGGACGGGAAGTTGCAGAGGATCGGACGCTTCGGTGCCGGACGATGCCGGAGAAGGAGCCTCGCCGAAGAGGAGCGTTGCGGGAAGCCTCTGCGGGCGGCTTCGGTTTTTTTGAATGAAATTTCGGTATGGAAAAGATATTGATCATAGATGACGATGTAACCTTTTCGCTGATGCTGCGCACGTGGCTCGGCAAGAAGGGCTTCGGAGTCGATACGGCTGCCGATATCGCCGCCGGGCGCCGGCTTCTCGCGGAGGGGAGCTACGATCTGGTGCTTTCGGACATGCGTCTGCCCGACGGGGACGGGACCGATCTGTTGCAGTGGATCGCCGAACGGGGCGTGACGGTGCCCGTGATCGTGATGACCGGCTATGCCGAAATCCGCAATGCCGTGGTGAGTATGAAGCTCGGCGCGAGGGACTATGTTTCCAAACCCGTTCAGCCGGACGAGCTGCTCCGCAAGATCCGCGAGGCGTTGGATGCCCCGCACCCCGAAACAGCTGTGCCCGCATCCGCAGCGATGGTTCCGGCGCCCGCGAAACCGCGTCGGAAGGGGGACAGGGCCTTGAGCGAAGGCGAATTGAATTACATCGAAGGGCACAGCGACGCTTCGCGTAAACTGTACGAATACGTCCGTCTGGTGGCTCCTACCAATATGTCGGTGCTGCTCGAAGGGGCGAGCGGCACGGGCAAGGAGCACGTGGCCCGGTTGATCCATCTGCGCAGCAAACGGGCGGGCAAACCCTTCGTGGCGGTCGATTGCGGCGCTCTGTCGCGTGAACTGGCAGCTTCGGAGTTTTTCGGCCATATCAAAGGCTCCTTCACGGGAGCGCTGTCCGATAAGAAGGGCGCTTTCGAATCGGCGCAGGGCGGTACGCTTTTCCTGGACGAGGTGGGCAACTTGAGCTACGAAGTTCAGATCCAGTTGCTGCGAGCCCTTCAGGAGCGCAGGATAAAACCCGTCGGAGGGCTGCGCGAAATCCCGGTGGACGTGCGTCTGATCTGTGCCACGAACGAGGATCTGGAGGCGGCTATCGCGCGCGGATCGTTTCGTGCCGACCTCTACCACCGCATCGACGAATTCGTGCTCCATATGCCCGATCTCGCGGAGCGCAGGGAGGATATTATGCTCTATGCCGACTTTTTTCTGGACCAGGCCAACCGCGAACTCGACAAACGCGTGGTGGGTTTCGATCCGGAGGCTGAAAAACTGCTCGTGGCCTGCGATTGGCCCGGAAATCTGCGGCAACTGAAGAACGCCGTGACCCGGGCGGTTCTGCTGACGACGGGCGAGTACGTCACTCCGGCCGAGCTGCCCGCCGAATTGTCGGAGGCTGTTCCGGCGCCGATCGCTTTGCGCGATCCGGCGGGAGAGGAAGAGCGGATCCGGCGGGCGCTGGCGGCGGCCGGCGGCAACAAATCCCAGGCGGCCCGGCTGCTGGGGATCGATCGCAAGACGCTCTACAACAAACTGCATCTGTACGGCATCGAATAGTCGTCGGGTGTGGAAATATTCCACATCATTTTGGGGATTTCCACACCGTTCCACAGCCGCATATAAAATTATCAATTTCTTATATCTTTGATTACCAGCATAATGATTTATGCCGGCGGATTGGCATACACCTTGACGATGTAATGAATACAGAGGTTGGGGAACCGAAGGAAAAAAATTATTTTTTAGTTAAAAAACAATCGCAAAATGAAAAAGTTATTCATTGCAGCAGCTGTAATCGTAATGGCCGGAAGCATGGCTTCCTGCGGTCAGAAAACCCAGAAGGCCGCCCAGGATACGGCCGCGACGGAACCGGTAGCGACCGAACAGGTCGAGACTGTCGAGATCGAAGCCGTAACGCCGGAATCCGAGATTCCTGCCGCTGCAGAGAGTCAGAAAACACAACCGGAGCAGGCAAATAATAAGTAGTAATTTGGAGGGTTATTATTAGTTAAACAATTGTTGCTTGCCAGGGGGCGTACCGATAGCGGTGCGCCCCCGCCATTTTGTACCGGGACGGAATTCGAATTTTCGGGATGGGAACGATGCGGCAGGTTTCGGTATCAGTTGGGGAAATCCGACGATTATTTCGCCGGAAGTTGTTGAGTAAAAGTTTGTCCCGGTATTGGATGATTTGCATTCGATTTATTTGGATGTCGTGGATGTTTTGGTTATATTTACAATGTCGAAGATAGTCACCAATGGCCTGATTATAAACTATAAATTATTTTTGCTATGTATTTAGAATCGTAGAACAACCAAAAACAATCAGAAATATCCAAGCATAAATATTTAATTATCAATACATTCTAAAAATTAACACTTTTCGGCTGCTTTTTGATGTTTCCCAAATTTCCACATATTTTTGAGACGTATTTCTGACGTGGAGAATTTGCGGGGCTTGTTTTTTGTCACACCGTGCAGACAGTTGACAAGGGTTTACAACCGTTTACGACAAGCGACAATATCCGCCCCAACATTCAGTGACTGAAAATAATAATTCATTATTTTTTGTTGTTTGTCGCATTGGTTGCAACGACCGGATGCGATAAGGACGATAATTATTATCCCGCTCCGGAATTCGAGGGAGATCCGACGGCTGAATATATTGAAGCGAATGTCGATTTCGATACGCAGATTTCTCAGGAAAATTCCGATCCAGATACTTTTTACACCTATTTTTGTTTGTGCAATGCCAGTGACCACAAAATTTACTTCACTCTTACGTTTTGCCCGACAAAAAACGATGAATTTATAGACCATATGAATGGGCTTGTAGATCCCGGAAAAAAATATACAAACAGATTCGTAACATCTAATTGGTCTATGGATGTACCGGGTCTTATCACCACCTTTTCTCCTCTTATTACGGAGATGGAGGTCTATTACGATGTCGATGACAAATATGGGCCTGTTAGATTTCCATCGGGAATAGAGGAGAAGTATTCGGATTTTACGCAGCGTTTCAAGACCCGGCAGATTTGTGATCCGGGGCAGTGGATTTACGAAGAGTTTACGCCCCGCCGGGCGCGTTGGACGTATATTCTGACCAACGAAGATTATGAACGTGCCAAAATGATGTCGGGAAAATAGGACTGAAAATTCGCGGCGATCGGTTACGACTGATTTAGCCTGCATTATAAAAAAGAGGACTGCATTGCGCAGCCCTCTTTATTTTATGATTCGACTTGCATCATGCGGCAAGGCGGATTTTCTGTTTCCGGTTTGACCCGTTTGAATTTTTACCGGATGCTTTGCGTACGGCCTTTCGGGAACAGGGCGACTGGGAAATAATCAATAGAAATGCCCGCTGGGAGCGAAGATCGCGTAGCCGAAGTTGAAAGTGAGGTACATATTGTGCCAGCTCTTCAGGTCGTATTTGGTGAGCGACAGGCTGACCGGTCCGATGGGCGTGTGATAGACGAACGAGGCTTCGGTGATGTATTGCATCTTTTCGCCGGGCAGCCCCCGGTTGTCGCGGTACATGGCATAAAATCCCGTGCGCAGGAAGAAATTGGGCAGCAGATCGAAAGTGGGCATCAGACCGCCGGCCAGGAAGTTTTTCGCCCGGTAGTCGGGCATGAAAGCCATCTGGGAGTGTACGACGGGCTGATAGGCCGGCAGCGACATCAATGTAGCCGTTTCGGTCTGGAACCGGGGGTGCGTGGTCCAGACGGCGTCGATGTTGAATCCGAACGAGAACCATTTGCAGCCGGGCAGGTCGAAATAGCGGTTCCACTGGAATTTGGCGCCGAACCATTCGCGGTGGGCGTTGAAACTTCGCTTACGCCCGAATTCGGCGGGTTTGTGTCGTTCGCGCCCCGTGATGTAGATGCCCGAGAGGGATATTTCGGACCCCCGGCGCGGGTAGAGAATCTTGTCGAGCGTGTTGCGGGCGATCTCCAGCTTGGTGCCGAAGAAGGAGAAGCGCGTGAGGTCGGTGTTGGGATCCGTACCGGGAACGGCGGTGTCGTAGCGGTAGGCTTGTTGTCCTCCGTTGAACCGCAGCGATGCCAGGCTGTTGTGTGTCAGCGGCATGGTGAGTCCGATGGAGAGGAATCCCTGGTTGTTCTTGACCGATTTGGTGTTATCGATCGGCGTGAGGTTGCCGAAGTTGCCGTGCCGCAGGTTCAGGACTTCGAAATTGTAGGAATAGTCGAGCGAGAAGGGTTTCCAAAGGTAGAAGTCCGTGCGCCCGCCCAGCGAACCGGTCGCATAGGTCGGGCCGATGTAAATACCGGCGAAAGCCCATTGCGACACGCGGCGGATCGTGTGGTAGTCGAAACCGATGAATGCCTGGTTGAAAGCCGTCGAGGAGATGTTGCCGCCGATCAGGAACCGGAGGTTTTCGCGTGCGGACATCTTCAGCTTGACCGAATACCGTTCCCGCAGCGGGTCGTACCGGAATTCGGGGTATTCGACCGAAAATTCGTCGTTGCCTATGACGGAGAAGAAGTCGTCGCGGAATTCGGGGAAACTCATCTGCCGCTGCCGTCCGTCGTAGGTGTCGTCCAGCCGCATGACGTCACGTACATAGGCCGTTTGTGCATGGGTGAGTCCTTCGAACTCGTAGTCGTCGAAGATGATCGGGGGACATTTTTCGCGGAAAGCCGCCCGCTTGGTGCGGATCTCTTCGGGCGTGACGATGCGGTGGATTTTTTCCCGCAGGGCCGGAATCTGGGCCAGTGCGTCGCGGTAGCCCGCTTCGATGATCGAATCGGCGCTGTTGAAATCGAGCATGCTGACATTGACAGCCCGGTTGATCATCAGACTGCGTCCTTCGGGCATGTCGTAGTTGGTCTTGTTCATGGCCAGCGAGAAGGCTTGATCGACGAGCGAACTGTTCTCCGTGATGTCGTTGTTTCCCGACGTGCATTTGCTGCCGATCAGGAAATCGGGATGGAACTCCTTGTCGAGGGGTTCCCAGGGGAAGTTGTCGTAGATGCCGCCGTCGTAGAGTAGCATCGTGTCGATTTTCATGGGTTTGAACGCCAGCGGAATGGACATCGACGAACGGATCGCTTCGCCCATGTCGCCCTTGCGCAGCACCACCGGACGGCGGGTGTTCATATCGCTCGCCACGCAGAGGAACGGCACCATCAGGCTGTCGAAGTCCCGCCGGGAAGCTGTCGTGGCCGGGCCGAACAGGTCGGCGAGGGCCAGGTCGATCTGATTCGAGGAGATCAGGTACGAAGGCAGGCGGAAACGGCTCGCGTTGGGGTCGTCCGGGCGGTCCTTCATGTTGAGGCGGATCGAGAGGAAGATCGGGGTGCCGGTATTGCGGCGGTAGTAGGGCAGGTAGCTGGGGTCGATGCGCCCCGAAACCCACTGTTTGACCACACCCGAAGCGACGATCCGGCGCATCTCTTCGGGGGAGTATCCTGCGGCGTACATGCCCGCGATGATCGAACCCATCGAGGTTCCCGACACGTAGTCGATCGGAATGCCGCTCTCTTCGAGTGCCTGCAATACGCCGATATGGTAAAGTCCTTTGGCTCCGCCGCCGCTCATGACCACCCCGACGCTCTGGGCCGCTGCCGGAAGGGTGAAAAGCATTCCCGCCGCGAGAAAAGAGAGGAATTTCCGCTTCATATCCTGATATTTTTATTAACTTTGCCTATTAAACCGTGCGTAAAAGTACAAAATAAAGCGTAAACTTTAGGTTATGAACGATAAAATCAACGAGCTGCTCGAACGGGTGGAGGCATTCAAACCCAAAGCTGCGGCCGAGATCGAGGATTTCCGAATCCGGATGCTGGGGAAAAAAGGCGAGCTGACGGCCCTCATGGAGGAGTTCAAGAGCGTGGCGCCCGAGCTGAAACGGGAGTTCGGCCAAAAGCTCAACAACCTCAAGAACCGGACGCAGGAGCGGATCAACGCCCTGCGGGGGCAACTTGCGGACGCCGCCGGGGACTCTTCGCAGCGGATTCCCGACATGAGCCGTCCCGGTTCTGCGGAGGAGCTGGGTTCGCGCCATCCCATTTCGCTGGTGACCAACCAGATCGTCGAGGTATTCTCGCGGCTGGGCTATACGGTGGCCGAGGGTCCCGAGATCGAGGACGACTGGCATGTCTTCTCGGCGCTCAACTTCCCGCCCGAGCATCCGGCCCGCGACATGCAGGATACCTTCTTCATCGAAAAGAACCCCGATATCCTGCTGCGCACGCACACCTCGTCGATCCAGGTCCGCACGATGGAGCGTCAGAAACCGCCCATCCGCGTCATCTGCCCGGGCCGCGTGTTCCGCAACGAGGCCATTTCGTACCGCGCGCACTGCATCTTCCACCAGATCGAGGGACTCTATATCGACGAGGGCGTGTCGTTCGCCGATCTGAAACAGTCGATCCTCTACTTCGCCAAGGAGGTTTTCGGCGAGAACGCCACGATCCGCATGCGCCCCTCGTACTTTCCCTTCACCGAACCGTCGGCCGAGGTCGATGTGTCGTGCAACCTCTGCGGCGGCAAGGGCTGCAACGTCTGCAAGGGCACGGGTTGGCTGGAGATCATGGGCTGCGGCATGGTCGATCCCAATGTGCTGGAGGCCAACGGAATCGATTCGAAGAGATATTCCGGGTTCGCGTTCGGCATGGGGGTAGAGCGTATCGCCATGCTCAAATACGGCGTGAAGGATCTGCGGCTCTATTTCGAGAACGACGTGCGGTTCCTGCATCAGTTCGATACGGTGCTTTAAGCGCTGCGGTACACTTCCCGGGTCGGGGAGCGGCGAATCGCCCGCCGGATGCCGGGATGTTCCGGGGATGAAGTGCCGTATCGTTCGCGGGAATACGAAAAGCGGTTCTCCGACGTTTTCCCGACAGACGAAGGGAGGGGCTGCGTCTTGTCCATTGCACTCTTCCGGCGAAGAACGAAGATACAAACTCAACGATTTCAATGAAGCGGATGCTTGCGATTCTGGTGCTCTGCACGGCTTTCTCCACGGGGTTCGTCCCGCAGGGAGAGGCGTTGCCCGCACCTGCGGCGGAGGCCTCGTGGCCCGACTCGCTGCGACCGACCGAATACTATACCGAGGGTGTGAAAAAACTCCTGATCGGAGAGGACACCCTGGCGGCCCGGGCACTGTTCCTGCAGGCCCTGGAGCTCGATTCCGCGTATGCTCCGGCCTGGTTCCGCCTCTCTTCGGTGACTCCCGACGGCGATCCGCAGGGTACGGCGTGGGCACGGCGTGCTTACCGGCTGGACTCGCTCAACAAGTGGTACGGGCAGCTTTACGGGCAAAAACTGCTTGCTGAGGGAGAACTCGACAAGGCGCGTCCGCTGTTCGTGCGGCTTTCGGCGCTCGACCCGACCAATCCCGACAACATTCGTATTCTGGCGATCCTGTACCAGCAGGCCGGGATGCCCTATTCGGCGATCGATATGCTCGATTCGGCCGAGATGCGTTTCGGTAAAATGCCTTTGTTGGGGGCGATGAAACGCCAGTTGCTGATTCGCACGGGGCAGTTGGACCGTGCGCTGGCCGAAGCCAGGGAGATGGCCGAGGCGATTCCCTACGAAGCGGAAAACCACGTGATTCTGGCCGACCTGTACGGTGCTGCCAAACAGGATTCGCTGGCCATAGCCGAGTATAACCGGGCGTTGGAGATCGACTCCATGAATGTCCCGGCGCTGGCTTCGCTCGCCGAATTCTACAACAAGCGCAACGATTCGCATGCTTATCTGGCCGTGTCGAAAAGGCTTTTCGAAATCGACGAGCTCCCCTTGTCGGAAAAGGTCCGCATTTTCCGGCAGCTGACGCTCGACGTCCGTTTTTACCGGGACAACTTCTTTCAGCTCAACGACTTGATTTCGACGCTTGCGATCCGCTATCCCGACGATAAGGACGTCGTCGAACTGTATGCGCAGCACCTGATCAATGCCGGGGAGCTGGAGCAGGCGCTGACCCTCTACAAGCTGCATCTGGCCGACCAGCCTCCCCAGTTGGACTATTACCGTGCGGTGATCGACATCGAAACTTACCGCAAGCGGCTCGATTCGGTTTATCTGTATATCGACCGGGCGCTCGAGGTTTTCCCCGGAAATACCGAGCTGTATGCCCGCAAGGGACACGCCCAGGGGTATGCCGGAAAGTTGTCGCAATCGATCGGCAGCTATAAGAAAGCCCTCGAATACGCCGATACGGACTCCCTGCGCGGGGCCGTGTGGGGATATATCGGCGATGTTTATCACCAGATGGAGGAGGCCGGACGGAAGGACTCGGAACGGGACAAATACCGCCGCCGGTGTTTCGAGGCTTACGACCGTTCGCTACATTATTACTACGATAACCCGATGGTGCTCAATAACTACGCCTATTTTATAAGCGAATCGTCCCGGGATCCCCGTCAGCTCGACCGGGCCTTTGCCATGGCAGCCCGCGCGGTGGAGCTGGACGGCAACAACGCCACGCTGTTGGATACCTATGCCTGGGTGCTGTTCCGTCTTGGACGACTGCAGGAGGCTCGTCGAACGATGCAGCAGGCGATCTCTTTCGACCGCAGCGAGAATCCGGAACTCTACCTGCATTACGGGGACATCCTGGCGGCTCTCGGGGAGAAGTTCATGGCCGAAACCTACTGGCGCAAAGCGCTGGAGAAGGGATATGACGATCCCCGGGCGATCGAAGAGCGTATCCGGCAACTCAAATCCAAGCCCTGATTATGCGACAAGCCTTGAACCATTCGTATCGTTTCCCGCAGCGGGCGGAGTCGGTCCGCACGCTGTGTATTCGTTTGCCGAAGGTCGTTTTGTTTCTTTTCCTTCTACTTGGTGCAGGGTCGCTTGCGGCCCAGAATACCGACCAGCAGATCGCGGCGCAGAAACGGTTGATCGCCGACCTCGAAAAGCAGATCGCCCGGGAGGAACAGGAGATTTCGAAGCTCAAGAAGGGACGTGCCTCGGCCGAGGAGACGGTGCGCCGTCTGGCCCGTCAGATCGATTCGCGCAACCAGCTGCTCGACGTGACGGAGCGGGATGCCCGCAAGCTCGAGGTCGAGGTGGCCCGTACGGACAGCGTGGCCCGGGGGCTGTCGGCATCGCTCGACGCCCATAAACGGCGCTATGCCGAGATGGTGCGCGAGGCATACCGCAACTACAAACACAACAATTATCTGACCTACCTCTTCTCTTCGAGCGACTTCAATCAGGTGGCCCGCCGCATCACCAATCTGCGGGAGGTGGCGGCCATGCGGGAACGGCAGATGGAGCAGATCGTGACGCTTGCCTCCGGCGGCACCGTGACGGAGTTCGCCGTCCACTGTGACGCTCCGGCCACCACGACCGGCACGCTCAAGATCGGCATGGAGTGCGCCTACGAGCCCTATAACTGGACCGATACCGAAGGCACTTCCCTCGGCACCGTGCCCATCAGCAGCGAAGGCCAGAGCGGCCTCTATGCCAACGGCTACGACGTGCAGATCGCTCAGTATGTTGCAAACCGTCTGGGCCTGAAGCTCGAGATCTACGCCATGGAGTGGGACTCCCTCATTCCGGCTGT